>Ga0209589_1006988_pt1 | contig 18386 bp, 11 predicted proteins | sample CowpeawhiteBW_FD_187525 | JGI IMG/M metagenome (GOLD analysis project Ga0209589, IMG submission 187525) | Root nodule microbial communities of legume samples collected from California USA - Cow pea white BW (SPAdes) (version 2) | ecosystem: Host-associated > Plants > Roots > Nodule | place: USA...
GTAAAGAACTTTTTTTTTTATATTACCTAGTAAATGAAATGTTTATGCCATTGAACACTTAAATTGAGAGTATTAAACATTTTCATGTGAAAGAAAAATATACAATAAATAAAAATATTAAAAAATAATAGAAATATTCAAATGTGAGACATACAATTTTTTTAATTGACATACACCATTTTAATATAATTACATAAATGTTATGATACAATGAAAAATATATTAGAGATGCGATTAATTTCATGACAAACCAAATAATTAGAAGAAATAAAAAATAGAATATATATATATATATATATATATATATATATATATATATATATAAGGTTACTTAATTAATTGTAATAATTTAAACGAGGACGAAAATATGGCAGGGACGAGTATTATGGTGGAGATATGTACATCCCCATACCCAATTAAAAAAGTCGAGGATTCCCTATACCTAGTCAATGTGAGGATTCCCCGTCAAAACGTGGACGAGTTCGGACAATACCCACAAGGCAGGTTTATTTGCCATCTCTAGTTATATATTTGAAATCCTAATTAGTTATGATGTTAGTATGTGCAACATTACCTTCTTTTATAACACATACCATCATAACAAGTCATAACAACAAGGATAATTTAATTAAGTTTAAACATATCAACACATGGTATAACACAATATTACATTGTCAACAAGATGAAGACATGCCTCGACAACTTCCACAATTAACAACATTAGTTGAAATGTTGTCAGTCAAAGTTAGAATCTTTAGTTACATTCTCAATTCTCAGTGTAACTGCCACACAATGTCTTCTAAAAGACACATTCACATAATCACTCTTTGTAACATCCCAATGTCTTCTAAAAGACACATTCACATAATCACTCTTTGTAACATCCCAACAGGTGAAATTATAAAATGAACACGTATAGCAAAAAATATTATTGACAAAATGTGCTTAAGTAAAATTTTTTTAATTTAATTATAATATTGTGTAGTTCAAAACATCAAGTGTCTAAAAATTTTCAAATAACAACGACAACTAAAAGAAATTATATATCTTAACATTTCTTTAAACTGCTTAATAAAAAGGAATAAAAATCATTTCGGATTCACATCATCCTCTCGTCAATCTAATCTACGCCAGAAACATCTATATTAATCAATATTATCACCTGCTCTTATATAACACACACGTTATGGGATGGCAACGGGGTGGGGCGGAAACGGGTTTCGCTATCCCATACCCATCCCCGTAGAAAAAATTTATCCAATCCCTATACCCAAATCCAACGGGTATCAAACATTTGTCCCATCCCATCCCTACCGTGTAACAGGTATAATCTTGTACCCATACTCATACCTGTTTTCTTAGTACTTCAATATTAATTTTAATTCATTTTTATAAAATAATAAAAAATTACGGTAAAGGAAACATAATATTATCAAATATTCAATATTAGAATGATGGTTGTTTCTTTGATATCAAATACTTTGAAATAAATTAAAATTATTTACATTTTAGATTAGAAATACCAATAAAATTTCATGAGAATTAAAACATTTATTAAATTTGCAGATTGCAAACATTAATGAAACCTAGTTGATAAAATTTAAAAATATTTTTGAAAAAATATAAAAGGAAAAAATATTTTAATTAAAACATATTTTAAATGTTTGTTTACTTCAATTTTTTAAATTCTAATGAATCTTTTTTTTATACACTAATAAAAGTTATAATACATCACTTAATCAAAATGATGCAAAGAACAAATATAACATTTTTTTGAGATAGATTTTGTATCTTTTGAACACTAATATATGTTGGATGGTGATAAAAAAAATATTCATGGCAATTACATTAAATTTCTATATTGTAGTAAATAAAAGTTATTTATACAATTATAGTGAAAAAATTACACTATGATTGATAATGAGTTAGAAAATAAAAAATAATTAGATAAAATATATCGAAATAATATTCTACGTGATGAAAATAAATAACAAATAAAAATATTAAAAAATTAACAAATGTGTGTCTTAAGAAATAATTTGAGAGACTATTGCAAGAAATCGCACAAAGGAAAACAAATGTATAATTAAGGGTATGATAATATGAAAAATACCTTAGAGATCTAAGAAAAATTTTCAAATATCAACATATATACTCAATGGTTGAGAAATAAAGAAAATTGTTTTGGCAAAACAAAAGAGTTCTTTAAATGAAACAAAAATTAATAATAATAAGTAAATAATTTTTTTTTATATTACTTAGTAAATGAAAGGTTTATGCTGAGAGTATTAAACATTTTCATGTGAAAGGAAAATATACAATAACTAGAAATATTAAAAAATAATAGAAATATTCAAATGTGAAACATATACAATTTTTTTAATTGACATACATCATTTTAACATAATTACATAAAGGTTATGATAAGATGAAAAATATATTGGAGATGTTAATGAGTTTCATGACAAACCAAATAATTAGAAGAAATAAAAAATAAAAAGTATATATATATATATATATATATGTATATATATATATATATATATGGTTACTTAATTAATTGTGAATATTTTAGTAATTTAAATGAGGATAGAGATATGGCAGAGACGGGTATTATGGTAGGGATATGTACATCCCCATACCCAATTGAAAAAGTCGAGGATTCCTCATAAACATACCTAGTCAATGTAGGGATTCCCCGTCAAAACAAGGACGGGTTCGGGCAATACCCACGGGAGCGGGTTTATTTGCCATCTCTACACGTCATACGATCATTGCACACACAACAAACACTCAAACAAATAAATAGGAGTAAACTAACCATAAATAATGATATATAATCGAAATTCAGCAAAATAAGTCATTGCAAATAATACTCAACATCACATCCAACTAAATTACTTAAGCCTAGTAATCAACAATCAAACACTAGTTTTTTGCCACCTTTTACCTCACCACATCATCTAAACAATGTCTTCTAAAAGACACATTTACATAATCACTCTTCCCCAAAAACTAATACCTACTTCGCGCAAGAGCATTTCATGCATCTACACTTATTCAAGTTTGATGCATAAGTCTTCTTTATCTTTTAACCACATGATGTCTTAATTTATGTCCATCTCATACATTAATTATATATTTTAACACATAGAATTAGTCACATCAATTTATACATCATCATCAATAAACTATTAAGAACATGTATAAAATTAAGAACATATCATTGTAGTCACATATTGGTTAACTGATTTCCTTTCGCTTGAACAAACCATGTTGGAAGTTCGACATCGACTAAAGATGAGATCAATTTAGAGTATATAAGTGAGTGCAAACCTAACCTTACAAACCGATTTTCTAGGGTTGTGTTAGGCTTAAAGTCCACTTCTTAATATGGTATCATAACCATTGTTAAAGCCTATCCTAGCGACATTTGTTATTCGTCTGGGCATATTGTTCCACCTGCTATCAGACCACCCATTAATGTCAAGTTCACACTCGAGATGTATATACCTTAGTGTGAGGGGGGGGTGTTAGAAGTCTCACATCGACTATAAATAAGGTCAATTTAGAGTATATAAGTAGGTGCAAACCTCACCTTATAAGTTAATTTTGTAGGGTTAAGTTAGACTTAAAGTCCACTTCTTAACAAACCACTTTTCATAATTGGAAAGAACAATTAGAAACAAGATCCCTTGATTTGTTCATATTTGTGCATATAGTATTACCACTACAAGAAATTTGCTAGTTACCTATTGATATTTACCTACAGATTTTGAATCTGTAGATAAATTAAAATTTACATACAAATATTACCTACAAATTTATTGTTGTATTTGTCATATCTATTGGTTTTTTCGTAGGTAACACTATATGTAATAAAAATAAAAATAATACAAAAATAAATTTACGAATGAGTCATTTACTTAGTTTCTATGTAATCCTAATCCTAATATAAGAGAAGCCACTCTAGAGCCAAAGTGTTCTCCTTTTTCAGCATCACCATTAACCCTAATCTCTCCTATCCTAGTTTCCTTAACCTAAACTTTTGTGGTGTTCCCTTGATGGAAAGTAGTGTGTTCCCTAACATCTACGCTAAAATTGAAGCTTAGTGGATGACCTCACGAATTTATCTTGGCTTCTTCTTCTCCCACCTAAATTTCTCCATCTTGTTCTCCACCATCCTTTACAACGCCTAATTTTGCAGAAGAATGGAAATTGTGGCCCCATTGGACGTTGCTCAAATGTGGTGGTTGAGTGACACAAGATTCCAATCGAATAGTGGCTGTAACGTCTCTACTGAAAATTACTTAATAAAAATAAATAAATAATAATTTAAAAACAAACATCATACTTTTATTATTCCCAAACGCGAAAAAATTTAAAACATTATTCAGCGCGCCATAAATTAAACAAAACTAAATAATAATGTTATTACAAGTTCTAAAATTCGACAATAAGAATGAAAAACATAATTAAAATCTCTAGTCAAAGGTCCCTTGATATCCTCTCTCCGTAGCTATTCGTAGGTACCTTCAAATATATTAGTAGGTAAAATATATATGGATATATATATATATATATATATATATATATATATATATATATATATATATATATCCCTAGGTACACCTACGAAAATATATGTAATTACCTACGGATACATCCGTAGGTTACCTATGAATATATTAGTAGGTAATTTTGCTACGACCAATTTACCTACACATTTTTGTTTGTAGGTAATCTGTAGGTAAACCAGTCTTACCTACAAATTTTGTGTGTTACCTATGGATTTCTGTAGGTGTGGCTCAAAAGTTTGTGAAGCCTAAAACAAAATTAAGAATGAGACCTTTTATTTAAATTTTTTTTAGCTTTTTCTTTATGTAAAAATATTTATTAAATTATCAAAATTAATTTCATTTAAGATTTCTTTTTTAATAGATAATAAGACTAATCTATTTAATATTTTTATATAGTTTTAATCACTATCATATGAGTTTGAGAATCAGAATTATCATCATCACTAAGTACTTTTCTTTCTCTATTGTTGTTTTCCCTTATATCTATATTGTTATTATCTTGTTTATTCAAAGAGTACCCACTTGCATTTTCTAATTCATTTTTCTTATCTATTTTTATAAATTTATTCGTAGTTCCTTTTTGTTGTGCAATTAAAAATCCAACTTTTCTCTTCTTTTGAATTTTTGGATAGCTTGATTCAAATTTTCTAGTTGACATATATATATACTTTTATATGAAATAAAAAATTTATAATATATAAAAAATACTAAAAATAAGTATATAAAAAGAATGAGTTAAAACAATAAAACGTGGTTCTGGTTATCAAGAAAGTAAACTCGATTGATCGTAAGTTTGTAGTATCTTGAAGTATCAAGTCTCTTTCTCTTTCTCAAGTTCCAACTATTTTCATAAACCTGCAAAGTTTATTTTGAGATTAATCATTAATAAAAATAATTAAAAAAATTATTATTCTTTTCAGCTAGAACCCTAAACCCTTATCCCTAAACAAAACCAGATAAAAAAACACATTTATAATCCTAATAAAAAATCAATAAATAAAATAAAAATAACATAAAAACAAATAGAAAAAAAACATATTAACTAGAAATGAGAACAAAAAGATTGGTACACACAAACAATATGAGATCCAAGGAATGAAATCTGTCAAAACTCTTAGAAGAACAACTCTATAACAAAAGAAAGCAATGAGAGACCATAAGTGAAATCAGTATATAAGAAGTCACATCGAGATAAAAGAAGAAAATAAAATCAAAATTGAAGTCACATAGAGATAAAAGAAGAAAATAGAATAAAAAATTGAATCATATAGAGATAAAAGAATAAAATATAATCAAAATAGAGCGATATTAGTACCAAATTTTTTTAGGCCTTTTTTTTTTTATTTTAAACAATTTTATTATTAACTTAATAAAGTTAAATTTATATTAAAAAATATAATTTGAGACCTTCTTTCTTAAACATAATTTTATAATCAATTTAATAGTATTAGTATTAAAAAAGACGAGGCCTTCTTTTCTGAAGGTTTAAAATGAATGTTTTACCATTGAGTTTGTCCTAGATTTTTGTAGTAGATAATACCACTTTTTCTTGTAGTGTATATATTCTCATATTGTTAATCATTGTAATTAATGTAATTATCAATCAATGATTGTAAACATTACTTACTTTATTTATTTGTTGGGTCTTAGTGCTAGCCATAATCAAAGGATCATGTATTACTAGCATTTGCTATATATGTGTACTATTATCATCAAATTAATACATCATTCAAAATGTCATGGCCATACACATCCCAACAAAATGGTCTGACTGTGAGAAAACACATACATATAGTTGAATTTAGCTTGATGTTAGTAGCCCAAGCCAAAATGCCTTTACATTATTGGTGGGGAGCATTCTCCACAAGAGTATATCTCATAAACATACTACCCTATCTAGTCACAAATGAAAGTCGTTACTTCTTACTTCTAAAAAAAGATCCGGACTACAGTTCTCTAAAACTATTTATGTGTGCTTGTTATCTCTATCTCAAGCCTTATAATTAGCATAAATTACAATTTCAAATTAGATGTGTGTTCTTGGGCTTTAGTAACTCTCACAAAACTAAATTATCATGGAAGAATCTTTATTTCAAGACATGTTATCTTCATTGAGGAGCCTTTTCCTTTCCATGATGGGTTCCTCAATACAAAAGGTCCATTGAAAACTCTAACTGAAAGCCCACTGGTTTCTTTTCCTTTGTTTGCTACAAATAACACAAAATTTTCAAATGACAATAATCTTGATCAAGAATAGAACCAATAAATCCACTAAGATTGCAAAAGAACAAGATCGAGCAAATTCATTAGAGAGGCTTAATGACTTCAACGAAGATCATATTACAAATGAGTCAAGAAGAAATAGTCCAACTCATGATGACATTGATCTCACTCAAACAATTGTTGAAACCCATCAAGACATTGGACTAGAAACAAGGTTGGAATTTACAAGCTAAACCATATGTTGGATTAATTGAAACTTGCATAGATTGAAAGGAACCAGAAAATGTCAAAGAAGCACTCACAAGACCACAGTAGAAAGAAGCTATGGCCAATGAATATAAGGCCTTCATGTCAAATCAAGGCTAAGAGAACATCATTAACCCCAAATGAGTCTTTAAGACCAATTACAAAATAGATGGAACAATTGAAAGGAGAAAGACAAGATTAATTGCTAAAGGGTTTCAACAAACAATTGGATTAAACTATGAAGAAATCTTCATTCCAGTTGTCAAGGTCAGTACAATTCTTAATATTGATAGTTGCAGTACATCAGAATTGGGAGGTCAAACAATTGGACATAAACAATGCTTAGCTTAATGGATACCTCAAAGAAATCGTTTTATGTGTCAACCATAAGGGTTTATAGACTCAACTAAACCTAATCGTGTATGCAAGTTATCTAAGGTAATCTGTGGACTAAATTAGTTAACACGACAGAGGTTTATATACTGTCCTTTTTCTTCCATTTATTTTTATTCCTAAATTAAACAATACCTTGTTCTACCTTGTGCTTAGCCAACAAACAACTCACTAGGATGAGTTTTAACCATGATTATGTATATATATTAAGAAGTGAAATTTAAGTCTAATCCAATTCTACCAAATTCGACTTTGTAAGGTAAAATTTTCCTTATCATTATTTAAATTAATTTTATCTCTGATCGATGTAAAACTTTCAACAACTAAAATTACTGCATATTAAAACCTATTTCAAATTTTTAAAATTATGTTAATGAAGCCATATATTAAAATAATAATAATAATAATAATAATAATAATAATAATAATAATAATAATAGAATAAAATAATTGTGGAAAATATGCAGATATATAGAAACGGTGGAGTAAAAGAGAAAGTAGTGAGATTAATTTAAAATTAGTATCCATGAGTGAAAGTAGATGTATATAGAGGATTGGTAATTGAGTAGAGAGCTTAAGAGAGAGTAGAAGAGAGAAGAGAGAGAGAGAGAGAAAGAAAGAAAGAGAGAGAGAGGGTGGTGGCTTGGATCAAAGATCAATGAAGGGCAGTGGCTGCAGTGAAGCATCATCTGGCGGAGGAAACATGAATGTGAAACCTGCATGGCTAGAGAGGCTTATGGCTGAGACATTCTTTGGCAATTGTGGGGTCCACCAGAATCAAAAGAAGAACGAGAAGAACGTCTTTTGCTTGCACTGTTACCTTAGCATCTGCCCCCACTGTCTCCCTTCTCACCGTTCCCATTCCCTTCTCCAGGTATCAGTTTAACTATCATCGTCACAATAAACTTTTCAAATTCTTTCACTCATATACCCCACATCTAATATATAAATCCTTTTTTCTTCGATCTTTTTTCTATCTTTACTCACTTCTCTTCGCTTCATTTGCATGTGTCTCTTTTGTCCTTCTTCTCACTTGGATCTTGCTTTGCATGTCTCTTTTCTTTATGTTTTCACTGATTTTTCATTTTTTGACAATTTCTTGATACTTTTTCAGTTATTCAACATGTTCATATATATTTCAGAACTTAATTTTAACCAATTTGGATAAAACTTCTATAAAATATATGAATCTTGTGTGGGATGTTTGGGAATTGGGAATCCCTTTGCTTTGCTTCAATAAAGAGTTCAACACTTTTTGAAACATGCAATTAGAAAGTAAGATTCTGTGTCAAGTCTAACTGTTAATGGAATTCACAGTGTTTCTTACTAGAATCTGTTTGTGCTAGTTTGATGTCTTTTGTTTTTCCACTACAAAACAAGTACATCATTTTTATTTTTTTTTAAAAGAAAAAAAAAAGTTACCAAATTGAAATTCTGGTCTCATCTTCTTTCATTAATTCTCTCTGCACATTGAACTTTATTTTCTACTTAAAAACCATTGAGTCTTGTTTTTCTCAAAATTGAATGTGTCTCCCTTGTTAACAAACAGTGTTGTCTCCATGTATTTATTGTTTTCACATATATAAATGTCTATATGCATACATTTATACATGGTTTTCCAGAATGGTTCACCATGTATTCTTTGATTTTCACTTGCTGGTCTTTTGGTTTTTATCACATAAACGGAAAAACTCTTTTTTATCCATTTTCTCCTGTAAAGGTTCCTCAGCTGTTCCTTTCATTGAAAGCGAAAGCTTTGACCAAATTGTTCCCAATTCTCGTTGTGTCTCTATACTTTATCATTATTATTTATATATCTTCCCCCAACTTCTTCTAAATTGCTGCTATTCACCACACTGTCCCTCAATTCTGATCTTCATATGTTTAATAAGATTTGCTAGAAATGATTATTTGATGTTTCAACTTTATTTTCAACCACAAATTCTTCATATGTTTGATTTGACGTTCCGTTTAAACTTTAACATATTTAATGTGGGTGATCAGATTCTAAGCATGCTAATAGAGACAAAGTAGAATAACTCGAAGAGATAAATAGTTATTTTTTTTTTTCGAAATGTCCTATGGTATAAGTACAAAGGGTTTCTCCGATACTATTTAGAGAGGAAGAATATAAAAAATAGAAAAAAAAATATATTTTTCTCATAAATTAAAACGAATTTATAACATTTTATCAATATTTTTAAAAATGGTTTTAGTTTGTATATAAATTAATTATAAGAGTTGATTTTTAATTTTATAAGTTCCTTCGCATTCAAATTCAAATTCAGCTACCAACTCAACTCACACCTCACACGTACACAAAGTCATTATTGTGTTTTTTGTTAGTGAATTAAAGTGAATTATTATTTAATAATGTGTGTGGGTTCATGCATGTTCATCTTCGTGCGTGTGAGATGGAAAAACTAATGGAGGTTTTTGAGGTCATTTTGTATAGGTGAGAAGGTATGTGTACCATGACGTGGTTCGATTGGGTGATCTAGAAAAGCTCGTCGATTGCGCCAATATTCAGGTCGGACAAACGTAACTCTTTTCAAGAAATCACATAACCTTATCTGCCATAAAAAAAAAGTAAATTTTTTTTCACTAATTAGCAAAATTAACACTATATTTATGGTGAAAAGTGAATGATGATGACGATAATTACAACAATAATTATGGTTTGAATTGAATGGCAGCCATACACCATTAACGGTGCCAAAGTGATATTCTTAAATCAGAGGCCACAGTCAAGGTCATTTAAAGGCACTGCCAACACTTGCTGCACTTGTGACAGGATTCTTCAGGAGCCCTTTCACTTCTGTTCTCTGTCATGCAAGGTTTTTGTCTCATGTCACTGTTTATCTCTCTTTCTCTCTCTCTTTTTCTCTCTTTTTTTTTTCTTCTCTCTCAACTCCTTATTTTTTTTTTCTTCTTTGCCTATTGACTCTTGCAAACAAATTACTGGTCAACACTTTCTTTAACTAAATGCACACCGTGCTCTTCTAACATGAGCTACCATTTTCTAATCAATTATTTCAAGTACAATATAAAACATATTGGTGTAAAGAACACTTTCTTCTTTTAGTAAAACTAGTTACTTATGTGCATTACGAAATTCAGAAAGTATTCTTTGTATACTCTATTGTCTTTATCAAATTCATGACATTTTTGTGTACCCAACTACATCAATTTATCAAAACCAAGATAAAAAGGTGTGTCTTTTTTAAATCGATTACATTTATAGTCTTCAAATTATAGATAATCATTACCAAACTAATTATTCTTTTATTACTTTTTGGAAGTGATAAACTTTTTAAGGAAAAAAAAAGTGGAGTAGAAAGAAGTAAAATGAATAATAAAATTTTCTATAGTTTGAGTAGAAGGTTTATGGAAGAGGTGGAACAAAAAGAAGTGTGAGTGTATATATTATAATGACACATAAGGTCCTACTAAAATTTTTATATAATCCAAAACAAGATGGTATACATATGACATTTTCTTAATGGATCCCACAATTTTTTCACTTTTCCACATATATAATGATATCAGTTCAAGAGATTTTTTCCATGTAGGTCTCACCAAACTTTCTTTTTCTTTTCACTTTTTTTCTCCCAAAACTTTTTAGTTATTCCTAAAGGTATATCTAGACCTGAAACTTTTTCTTACAAACAATGGAAAATGATTATAGTATGATGAGAACAAGAGAAAAAAAACATATTTTTTCAAAGGAAGTAAAGTAATAAATAACTATTTTTAATTTGTCATAATATCACCTTAATGGTTTTATGACATAGAATACAATTGAACTAAGAATAGTATATATTGTTGTGTTGAAGTTGAAGCTAGTGTTTGTGGTGATGAGTCTAAAAGCATACATAGAGGTGAAGAAGATACATTTGTTTGATGAAAAAGAAGGTCCACAGAAAATAATTGCATGTAATTGCAGCAGGTTGATCACATGGTATGTGATGTGAGGGTTTGGGTGTGAAGCATTATTGAATCTGATCTTACATTTTTTTGCAGTTTGAGGGTCTAAGTGTTGATTGCTATACCCAATTTGTCCCCACTTCCTCTGAGGCTACCACTAGCATGCCCAACAATAACAACAATAACAATAAGAACAAGAACAAGCAGAACACAAATGGCTTCTTCATCTCTCTTGGAAGCAGAAGAAAGGGGGCTCCCCATAGAGCTCCTCTTTCCTAGCCAAAAACAATGCCTACATTAATTGACATTCAATTCTCAACAAATAAAAATGCATCTGTGTAACCTTTTCTATTGTTTCCTTGTGTCTTTCACTTATGCATTCTTTTCATTGCCATCTCTCAGGTATGGTGGTTATTCAAGCCACTCATTTTGTGTCTACGATGGAATGAAATGTACTCATTTCTATTATTCGCTGTGCTGTTTATTCAATACAATGTTGTATCAGTCTAAACTACCAACTCATTAAGTTCTGTTTCCAACACTGCATGCATCAGGATCATCCTTTCTCTTCTCATTCTACAAAATTCTCAATCAAGATTACTTTAGCGGCTGAGAAATTTTCATCATTTTCGATTTTCTGTCGTATGTGTTTAAGGGTCAAATATGCATCAAAAGGTTTGGAAGTACTAGAGATATCAAGGTCTTTCCTTGGGGACATAGACTTTTCTTTTTGAATAACCTCTTTTCTTTTCCTTGTCCTACTTTAGAGACTCATAACATACAGACTTTTTATGTTCTTTGGTTTCCTTTGGGTTGAACCTTTTCCATTTTGTGAATCCTCCATGCTTTTTGAACATTTCCTTCAACATGTACATCAGACAGGAAAAGTTTTCTTTGGTGTCTGATGAATAGTTGATGACACATATTTTATACACATATTTCTTTGTTGTGTTTGTGTAATAATTGAACTTTTCATATATTTTATTTTTAATTTTTACATATTTTTAATAGTACTAATAATAAATTGGGTTCACTGTGCATATTTGTATACTATTTTTGGTTGATTCAAGTGGCATTGAATTTTAAATTTTCAGGGGACATATGATTTGCTGGACTTGTAGTTCTTTGATATTTTCTATGTTTTTTGAATTTGTGCCACATTTGATGAAATTTTGTAAAAAAAACATGCGGATTAGATCGTGTGTATTAGCTTAGTTTTGTAATTAGGCTTATGCACCAAATTTGAGCCAACTTTTAGACCCACATTTCCTTTAGTTATTAGAGCCCACTATATAAGGGCTATATGTGCTCAAAAGGAATCAAAAATCATTTGCCAAAAGATCTTTTCTTCTTTTTCTTCTCATTTTTGTTGTTGTCTTTTGATACTCTCCTCTTATCTATGTTTTATGTTCTTCATGGAGAACTAAATTTTTGAGAATCAATTCATGCAATCAACGTCAAACAAGTTGAATTGAGTTTTTCACCGATTTTTTTTTTCTTTGAGTTTGTTCTTCTTTTTTCTAGTTTCAAAGTTTCCTTTTTGTGATATCAAATTACGTTTCTCTAAATATTAATTGGATTGAATGATACTGATATTTGATTCGTATAATCCATTTACTTGATTAATTGAATTAGTTAATTATTTAATCTTGAATTCGAATCTTTAGAGAACCATGATAAGATGATTGTTTGGTTCTTGAACATGTGGATCAACCCTATTTGATCTTCTTAATTTTCACATTTGATCTTTGTTTTGTTTTCTTCCATTTTTGTTTATGTTTTCCAATTCCTAAATCCTCAATGTAATATGTACTAGAAGAATACTAGAGATTTAATATAATCAACATACATCCTTTGAGAATTGACCAAGGTTGTGCTTTATATTGCAAAATTTAGAAAATCTTATTACCTTTGATTTCATTAATGACAAGTGAAAATTAATTGTCTACTACTTCCAAGGCTAAAGAAGGTGCATTCTTCTTTTGTTTACACTACAAACCTTCATGTTACATGTGTCAGTTTTAATATGACATTTTTCAAAAATTGTCACTTTTTACAATATAACATGACAATTATAAAATTGTTGTCAACACTAGTTTCTTTTGGGTAAACAAATTTGTTTCTAAAATATAAAAAAAAAATATGTTTTTAATTAATGGTAGATAAAAATGGTGAAATAAGTTTTTTTTTAGAAATTTTCAAACTTTAATTTAAAAAAAAAAGAATAAAAAAATATGTATAATACAAATAATAAAATAGTAAAAAAAGACGAAAGAGTAAAGAAGAAGAGAGAAGGAAGAGTCCAATTTATTTTTAATTATCACACCCATTTTCATTAGTCCAACGGTTCAAAGTTTTTATACATATCCTCACTTCCACTCTTTGCTTTTTTACCCCTCTCAAAGGACATGTCACTTGTTTTTAGAGAAATATATGATTTTAATAATTAGGACCAATATTTCCGATAATAATTAGAATCAATATCTTGATATTTTGTTATGATTTGATTTCTATGATGTGTTGAATCAGATTTTTCAGTTAAGGAAAGTTGATTTGATTCTAATAATTAGAAAACAATATTCTTAATAATAATTAGAATTAATATCCTTGATATTATGTTTGATTTGATTTCTACAATGTAGTTGTTATCATGACCGATCCCTTTCTTATATTAATTACTGTAATTAAGGATAAAATTACATTGGTATTACAATGTGTGTATATCACCGTATTTTACACTTCTTTATTTATTTTCCATTACCACTTACATAGACACACCTCCTTTTTATCTCTTTTTGGGAGAAAAACAAAACTTATAGAAGGAGGCATGAAAAAAAAAAGGTAGTTGTAATGTAGGGAATGAAAAAGTGACATTGATAGAGAAGCAAAGGAATTGACAAATTTGGAAGGTATGTAATTGTCATTTTTTTTCTTTTTATTTATGCATTCCCAATTTTCATTATATTATTTTTATATTATACGCGTTTTTTTACACCTAAATTATGTATTTTCTTTTAGGCTGTGTTCTCATCTAGGTAATTACTGTATACGGGTGATGAGAAGCGAGGAATAGGAAATTTTTATGTTCCTTTCTATTGATTTAAAAGCGAAGAAAAGTGATGATTTAAGGGATTGGGGGTCTGCTCTCATCTCTCTACCATGAAGAGATTAGAGAGTGATTGTCGTTTTTTTACGTAATTACCCTCATTATTTTATTTGAGGGTGTGCCCTTTAGCTGTAGGAGGTGAGGGGAGCTTCTTCCCTACCACTGATGCACTTTTCCTTTCTTTGTTTTCATTCGAATGCCACTATCAGAAAAATGAACATTTTGGTCCAATCACATTTTGGTTGGTGAAGGGCTTCACAACAGTGGGAATGATGTGGTTGGAAATGTTTTTTTTACATTAAAATATTAAATTTTCTAAATCAAGTAAGTTTTAGTTATTTTTTTTAATTAATAAATATTTAAAATATTTTTATTTAGGATAACAATATATGAGAAACTAATTACAATTTATCTAAATATCATTTTATTATACTTTTTAACACTAAGGACAATTAGGTCATTTTACATTTTCATCTATTAAATTTAATTTTTTTTACTCACATCAATCAAATCCTTCACAAACTTTCACAAAAATTACTCTCAAATTCACTCAAATATCACCTCCAAATCCTTAAAAAAGAACAACATAAATATCACCTCCTAATCAACCCAAATCAATCATCTCCCTCTCCCTCAAATCATCAACCACAAAAGAACACACCCTTAAAGACATTATTTCTACTATTCACAAATATCTTGTTCTAATTATCATAAAAAAATTCCCATTTTTTTAGTGTTTGTTTGGATGCTCGCATCGCATGACACCCATTTCCAAACTTCTATTTTCTCAAAATTATATAAATAAAAAATAAAAAAATAGTTTTCTTTGTTTACTTTTTGTGTCTGTCCCGCTGCTCATATCGTGTGACACTTATTTCCAAATAATTTAAAATACCGAAAAACGTAAAAAGGTTAAAAATATAAAAAAAATCAAATCAACAATTTCTCAAAAGGTTGTATAGGAACTACGTAACATGATCCCTGATTTTTCCATTATGAATGGAAATATTGGAAATACATAGGAGCAAGGTCAATCTTTGTCAGGTTCACCAAATTAAAATTAAATAATTTCTCGGATAGTTTTTTTTTTTCATTTAGAATTATGTGATCCCCGATTCTCCATTGTGAATGGAGATACACATGAACGAAATACACCCTTGACGGGCCTAAAGAAAAAATAGTTTTTTTTTGTTTTTTTGAACTGTGAATTTACATTTTGAAAACCACATATATTTTTGCACATTTAATTAAAGGTGTCATCTTAGAATAGAGGTTGTAGGGAGTTAACAACTTTCCTACGCATAATTGACTACCTAACCCAAAATTCAGTGTGTTTTCGCAGTACATGTCTTATACTTTTGGTTTTCCATAGTTTTCCAAAATAAGCTATGGTGACGACTCTAAACTCTATTTTTTTTAAAATTTTATTTTTGGATCTTCATCCCATCAGGATTTCGGTTGCGACAATTGTCATATTTTCCATGTAAAGACTTGAAATAATTAATATGAACGAAAGAAGATTTTATTCAATTGATTCATTTAAAATAAGACATCAACTTCTATATATAAATAACTCAAACTCTAAAGTAATAACTACATGAGATCTCTAGAACCTTCTAACAACATCTAACAACTCGTAACAACATCTAGTAATACATTGAATATTCTTCCAACAACTTTCAACTACAATGAGTATCCAACTAACAACTTTACAACATTGTAAAGTTTCATTTCTTAAGAAGACATTATTTATTATTGTTGAACTACACTCTTATTTCTCAATTTCCTCTAATTTTTATTTTCCCAAACTCAATCACTCCTTCCTCAAACGTCAATTGTTCCTTCTCATTGCTCTCCCTCAAAATTTTGTAACCTTCTTATTTTCCAAATCCTCAAATTCTTAGTCTTACATTCCTTCGACCAAACCCTCCAATCTTGTCGATAAAATGAGCAGCAAATTTCTCACTAAGTTTGATCAGATTTTTTTATATATATTAAAGGGAGATGAGTGAGAAGAATAAGAGAATAAGAAAGAGGAGGAGGAAGAGGAAGACAAGAAAGAGGAAAAAAAAGGAAGAGTAGGAATGTCAACAACAAAGTTGTGGCAATGGTAGAGGTGCATTGACAGTGGTTGCACTTGACGATGGTAGAAGTCAGAGTTGGAGGAGGAGGGGAAAGAGGAAAAGGAAGAGGAAGGTGAGTGTGAGTAAAAGGAGTCAGAGGTAGTGGTAGTAGACGTGCGATGGTGGCGATGAAGAAACAACAAGGAAGAGAGGAAGATGAAGAGGAAAGGAGTAAGAAGAAAAGGAAGAAGAAAGAAAAAGAAAAAAGAACAGGAAGAAAAGGTGGAAAATAAAGGCCCAATCGCAAGAGATGGATTTTACCGTTGTCCAATATTTATCGATTATTACTAAAAATATTTACTGACATATATTTATTGACGAATTTTGCAATCCGTCGATAAAATTTATCAATGACTATTTTACCAACATATTTTTGTTGTCAGTAATTCGTCAGTAAACTGAAATTGCCAACGGATATTTGCTATTATTGACAGATTGTGTTCGATAGTAAAACATGATTTTCTTGTAGTGTTTTGGTGCTCTTTGTTTGAGCAGAGACTAAATTTGTTTTGGGAAATTAAGAAGCTTATGTTTTCTGATCACGAGATAAGGAGAGAGATCTTGTGGGACCTAAGGATCTTCGGGATGGAAATTGGAGAGTTTTAATTTTTACTCACTTTCAACGGTACATTTTTTTTCTTTTTTCTTTGCCTTTCTACATCAAAGTTCTTAAACACTTCGAACCAATATCTCAATGGTTTCTCTCATGGTAAGTCTTTCACTCTCAAATTTTCACTATTTTAATTTCCATTTTTCAATAATTTAACTCTCTGATTTTCAAATTTTGCACAATCATGCTATTATTCTTCTCGAGGTTTTCAACTGTTTTCAACTTCAATTATGCGTTTAAACCATAATTGTTGTTCTTACATGCTTTAGGGAAAATCCAAAGTTGGCTCACCTCGAGCCTTTTATGGTCTGTGTTGTCCAATCTCATATAAGCAATATGTATGTATTTTTGTTTTGTGTACTTTTTTTGTTGTTCTCGAAATGTTATATGTTTTTGGTGATGTTGTATGTATATTGAGCAATGGGTGGTAGGAATTTCAAGGTATTTTTGGAAATTGACCAGACTAAAGTTGGTGATGGGAATATGTGACTTTTTTTTTATCATTGAGAATTTATGGCAAATATGTATTTGTAAATATTTTGTGGAATTGGTTTTTTATTATTTCTTAAGGACTTTTGCTAGAGGAACATGTTCAAATTCAAGGTATGATGCCTTAGGTTACTTCAAATAATGTGTTTTCTGAAAGCATGAACAATTGTAGAAATCTATTTTTCTTAAAATGATTTGATTAATTGTTTGTTTTTATAAGGTGTCAAATAGATAAGGAAGCCCTCTAGTTGTGTCATATTAGTGAAAAATGTAAGACCCGAGAAATTTAAATAATTAAATTAATAATTATTTAATAAATGTGGGTAGTGGAAGCCTTTATGGCACTTAGTAGGGATGGCAACGGGTTAGGTCGTGCACGGATAGTATGGTACCTGTACTCGACCCGCTAAAAAAAAATCCGTCCGTTACCCGCCTATTTACCTGTCGGGTATCCGCTTAAAAAATACCTGCGAATATTTTTAAAACCCGCGGGTACCCGTGGATACCCGATACCCGCAAATATTTAAAAAATATGTATTTTATAAATTTTTTAATATAAAATGATAAAAATAAAATATAAATTAAATTAAATTATAATTATAATTAAATTTGACATAATAAAATATACTGTTACTTCTAATTTTAATTAAATTTAACTTAATAAAATATAAATTAAATTTTAATTTTAA
>Ga0209589_1006989_pt1 | contig 18386 bp, 13 predicted proteins | sample CowpeawhiteBW_FD_187525 | JGI IMG/M metagenome (GOLD analysis project Ga0209589, IMG submission 187525) | Root nodule microbial communities of legume samples collected from California USA - Cow pea white BW (SPAdes) (version 2) | ecosystem: Host-associated > Plants > Roots > Nodule | place: USA...
ACGCATAGCGCTATCCTTAAAGAGAAAACGCCCCTACTGCACAGGGCTAAACAAATACACACTCATATGTGTTTCAAATCATATGTGTTTCTCTCCCAAGATACAACAACCCGTCAGATCGATCGAGCGCAGAGAAGGATCTCTGAACCTTATGAACACCACTGTCTTAAAGATAATACAGAGAAAAAAAGAAGAATATTTCAGAGAAAACTATAATGTTTGTTGTCTTTGTTGTTGTGTCTTTCCCCATGCACTGCACCTAGATGGTATTTATAGGTAAAAAATGGAGACAAAGAAGTAAATAGTAATAAGAATATAGCTGTTAGTCATAAAAACTATTAACCCATAAATTAAAGGTTTATAAAAACTTCAATAGCAATAAATTTTTTATTTTAATTATTTATTTTTTTTAAATTATATTAAAATATTTCTAACATGAAGTACATATTACGGATAATTATCGTTATATAAAATACTTGTTATAAACTACGACGTTAGAGTATGGTCTTTTAACTATAATCTAAAATGTAAAATAACTGTAATCTAAGATTTTAAATAATCATAGCATAATGTCTTCGCTGTAGAAGTGTTTATTTAAGTTTTAACTATAGTAAAAAACATTAAATGTTTTTGCATGAGTGAAATTAGTTTATAGCCATCTGATAGTTTCTACTAAGATTAGTTTCATACAATTAATTGAAACACAGTATTTCTCTATTTTGTAAAAAAATATTCGAACAAAATTAAAACAAATAGAACGAAAACTAAATTGAAATAAATAAAGATATATGGATACTAAATTGAAACAAATAGACATATATGAAGATTAAGTTAAAATCAAGACAATGACATTTGGTACTTGTCATGTGTCACTGACAATGTCATGTGTCACACCAAGGATTTGACACGTGACAACTTTTTTTAAATTCAAAAAAAAATTTAAAAATTAAAAAAAAATTAAAAAAACCAGAGTCTGACATGTGGCACGCCTTAATGGCGTCTGCGAAAAGTTAACGGAGTGTACTACATTGATGCACAATTTTGAATTTAAGTATTAAATTAAAACAAACTTAAAAGTGGGTACCATTTTAAAATTTTGGAATCAAACTGGGCATGTTTCAAGTAATTAAACCTAAAAAAAAAATAGGTAACTTAAAAGGTTTATTTTCACTATTCTCTTTTGTCCTTGATTTCATTTCACTTGAAAAAACCCTTTCTAATTTCTCATTCTCTCCATTAATTATTCAACTCATTCAATATCTACTAAGTCTCTATAACCCATATAATTAACATGAAAATAGCCAAGTGATTCTAATATATTTAATAAGTGAAAACATAGTGTATGATGGGGGATTTCAATGAATAAGAAAAGCCTAAGAGAGGAGCCTAAGAGAGGAAAGGTGTGAATGTAGGTAGTAATAACTGAAGGGAGATTAGGGGAAGTAAAAAATGATGTAATTAGGAGCATAGGAAAACTTGACAACTTAGATGATGACAGTAATTTGGATGAAAAGAGAAAAATTGAACGTATAGAGCTGCTTAGTCAAATCAAGTTGTTAAATCTTAAACATGAATCAATAATGCAACAAAAATCTAGGGCTAAATTGTTGGAACAAGGGGATAACAAACTTTAAATATTTTCACTCAACAATCAAATGGAGATCACTTAAAAGTGAGATTAAAGGGATGCAAATCTTAGGTAAGTGGACCAAAGACCCACAAGTTGTTAAGGAAGGTGTAAAAGAATTCTACAAGAATAGACTGACGACAACTTTAGAACTTGGAGTAAGGTTAGATAACATTCAATTCCAACAAATATCGAAGGAAGATAATTATATGTTAATTAATCGTTTCGAGGAAACTGAAATCAAGGCTGCAGTATAGGAATGTGGTAGCTCTAAGAGCCTGGGCCAGTAAATTTGGGAACATACCAAAGGGCTGTAATGCATCTTTTATAACTTCAGTGCCTAAATCGAATAACCTATTTATCTAAATGAATATAGATATATCTCCTTAGTTGGACGCATGTATAAAATTCTATCCAATAGAGTGAAGAAGGTCCTACCAAGGATAATTGATGGGTCACAATCTGCATTCATCCTGGTAGAGGATTACTTGACAGTGTCTTAGTTGATAATGAGGTAGTGGAAGAGATAAAATGAAAAAAGAAAAGTGGGGTAGTAGTAAAGATTGATTAGGAAAAGACATATGATTATGTTAGTTGGGAGTTTCTTTACTACATGAAGGGTAGACTTGGATTTTGTAGGCAGTGAATTTCATGGATTAAAGGATGCTTAGAATCATCTACCAATTCAATACTAGTAAATGGTACCCCAACCAAAAAATTTAATCCTACTAGAGGGTTGAGATAAGGTGATCCTATAACACCATTTCTATTTTTAATAGTGGTACAAGGCCTATTTGCAATGGTAAATCAAGTTGCTAGAAAAGAATAAGAATGGAAGAAGGGAAAAATAAGGTCAAGGTAAATCTTCTGCAGTTTATTGATAATACATTTATTTTGTATGTGAGCCAAACACTCAAAATATATTGGCTATACAAATTATCCTTAGATGTTTTGAATTGCCTTCAAGACTTAGGGTTAATTTCCATAAAAGTAAAATTGGAGCCTTGGTTGTGGACACAAATGATATACAAAGGTTCTCAAATGTCTTAAACTATAATATAATGGAAGTTCCATTTAAATACCTGTCTATGACCATGGGAGATAACCCAACAAAGCACTCTTTTTGGCTGTCAGTGATTACTAAAATTAAAAACAAATTGTCTAGATGGAAAGGAAAGTTTTTATCATTCGTTGGACGAATATGCCTAATAAAATCAATGATCACTGCCCTACCTCTTTATTACTTCTCCTTTTATAAAGCTCCAATAAGAATATGTAAGATTATAAAAAACCTTCTAAGAAATTTCCTTTGGAGTTAGGGACATGAAAATAAAAAGATTGCTTGAGTAAAATGGGAACATTTGTGTAAACCTAAACAAGATGGTGGGATTGCTATTAAGGGAATTGAGTTGTTTAATAAAGCTTTACTAGCTAAATGGAAACGGAGGCTAGGGACAAAAGAACAAGGTTTATGGAAGGGTGTTCTAGAATCAAAATATGGATCTTGGAGAGAATTGGATGAGAATAATAAAAAATAATATATATATATATATATATATATATATATATATATATATATATATATATATATATATATATATATATATATATAGGTGGTAGAAAGATTTGAATAAGGTGTGTGGGGAAAGTGAAGACACGAGATGGTTTGATTAGAACATAGAATGGAAAGTCGATTCTGTATCTAGGATAAACTTTTGGGAAGATAGATGGGTTGGAGACGTTCCTTTACATATAAGGTTTCCTAGGCTTTACATGAATTCTATTATTAGGGATAAAAAAAAATAGGGTTAAATATGTTTTTGGTCCCTTAATTTTCACTGAATTTTGGAATTAGTTCATTTCAAAACTTTGGACCAATTTAGTACTTCATCTTTCAAAATACGTGAATTTATTCCTTTTAATCAAATTTTGTAAGGTTTATTCGATGTTTCGTATGCACTTTAGGATTGTATTTGAGTTGTTTATATTGTTTGACACATTTTTTACTTTAATGTTAAGTCAAATACTATTATGAAACACGTTTGAAATATCAAATAAACTTAAATAAATTTGATTAAAATGACTAAATCCACGTATTTCGATAGATGAAGGACTAAATTGGTCTAAAGTTTTGGAAATGGACTAGTTCCAAAATTCACTGAAAGTTAAGGGACCAAAAACATATTTAACCCAAAAAAATAAAGGAGTTTGGGAGATGGACTAACGATGGGTGGGAATGGACAATGAAATGGAGAAGAGATTGGTGTGAGTGGGAAATGACTCAGGTAGATGAATTCATGCAATTAATATCAAAAAATGATTCAGAGAGAGGGCAAGAATTTATGGATCTGGAAATATGAGGAGCAAATATATACTGTCAAATCTTCATATTCAAAATTACAAAAATTAAATATTGGAGAACATTAAGATATGTATAATCTATTTTGGAGCATAAAGGTGGTCCCTTCAACACAACATTTTGCTCGGAGGGCAATGTTGAATATGGTGGCGACGAAGGTAAACCTTAGGAGGAGAGGTTCGCCACTAGTAGAAATTTCTTGTGCTTTATGTGGGTTGGAGGAAGAAACAGTAACCCATCTATTCCTCACATGTAGCATCACCAATATGGTTTTGAATTTGTGTAACAAATGGGTAGGTATTAGTCCAGTCCATCATAATCAGCTAAATGTTCATTTCCAACCATTTTCCCTATTAGTTCTTAATAACAAAAGAAATAATTTATGGACGGGTTTGTAGATATCAATCGTATGAAATGTATGGACTTATAGAATATAAGATTGTGTTTAGAGAAGGAAAAGTGGATCCTGAGGAAATTCTTACATGGCACAACTAAATATTTGACATGGGTATGGATGAAATCAATGCCGAATTCAGTGCTCTATTGCCTAGTACTTCATAAACCTAAATTATTATTCTTTACCGATAAAAAGAAAATGAAATAATGAAATGTGAATGGCTTTGGATAAAGATGACAAAAATAAAGTCCTACAACAATGATGTTTAAATTTCATTCCCGGTCACCACGGCCAATATTGGATTGCCAAACACGTATTACAAACTAACAATAAGCAATAAATTATTTGGAAAGAGGCAACACCGTTGTTAAATAACGTTGTTAAAGTAAGCAACGAGTAGTAGAATGGTCCAAATGGGGCAATAACTTGCTGTTTAATGGAGGCTTGGTCAACTTAAAACGAGAGATGGAAAAAGGATGAGAGTAAACTATAACTGATATTTATTTATAGTACACAAAAATTAAGAATCATTAAATAATAAAAGTCTCACATTCACATCAAAACAATATATATTTAATTCACGTGTCAATTTTTACTATTTAACCTATATCGTGTGTTTTCTTTCCTTATCACTTCTTTTATAAAATAATTAAACAATTTTGTCAATTCATATTTTAAAGTTACATAAAAATTGAATTTGGTGTAATATATGTAATAGTTTTAACATCTACTAATAATTAAAAAGAAAGAAATTTAAAATTATACATTATACAATCTTTAAAATAGTATGAATTGGTTTTGATGAATCTAGATTGTTTCTTTCATTGGTATATAAAAGGGCTATTTTTCATTGGTTCAATACACTGCAAGTATGGTTATAATAATTTAATTTTATAATTTATTAAAATATTAAGTATATTTTTAGTACTTGAATCTTGACGTGAAATTGGAATTCGTCCATGTCTGAAATTTTAATACATTTTGGTTTTCAAACTTTAAAAATGAGTGAATTTCATTTGAGGATATTTTTTCCGGATTTTTAAATTCGTTATATGTAACTCTAGGAATTTTAGAAATTATTTTTTTCGTTGTTTTGAATTCTTAGTTCTCATGAAATTTCTCAAGTTTAGTTAACGTAGATGCATTTTTTTTCTTCATCTTTATCACAAACATTCCTCCTTTAGAAAAAGAATAAATTATTTTACTCTTTATCATAATCTTTCTAATATAAATTTATCACTTCTCACCTATTTAAAAAAAGATAAAATTAATATTCACAATTATCACATTTCAAAACATAACAAAACTCATACTTTAATTAAATAAGCAACCTTATATAAATTCAAAACTTTAAAAAATTTACCATAGGCAAGAAAGCACAAAATCCCTAGATTTCATAATTAAGGGTTATACTAATTTGGAAAAAAATTATAATTAGGGTTCGTATCAATTTCATAAAAGAATCCCTAAAATCATAATTAGGGTTTATACTAATTTGAGATAAACATCCTAAGAAGAATCATAGATCTAACATACATAAATCATTATAAGATACTAACCTTGATATGTAAGAGATCATGCAAAAATGTATATTTCAATCACAATCTATGTGTTCTTTAACATATGTTTCCCAATCTATCTCTTCGTATTTTTTTCTCCTCACACACTTTCGTAATAACTTACATGGTGGAAAGATCTTATAACAAAAAAAAATCCTAATATCTTTTATAAATCAATGTTTCCATTAAATTTTTTTATTTTACTTTTTATTATTATTTTCCATAATATAAACTTAATATAAATAATATATAATTATAATTTAAAAAAGATATAAATATATATAAAAAAATTCCAAAAATTTTGGGAGTCCTATCACTATAATGTTCCGCCAGTGTTTGCATCTATTCAATTTGATATGAATAACAAATAAACTCATATGACGAGTATTGTTTTAATCTATTTTTATTTTGACGGAAATATATTTTTTTTATCGACAAACAATTTTAATTAAATAAAATATTTGGATGCTCTGACTTATATACAATATATTAGAGCTTACACCCTAATCTCAATATTTACATTGCATCCTATTAATCTGAAAGACTTTACACAATCTATCTTTTGACATAAATATAAGTAATATTTATGGTTATTTTTTTTCTTATTAGATACGAGGACGATGATGTATGTGTACATATATGTCTTTATTATATTTTCATACCATTTTTGTCTTAGTAAAACACTTAATAGGTAACATAGAAGGTTTATTTTCATTATTCTCTTTCGTCACTTATTTCATTTCACTTAAAAACATTTTCCAATTTTTTATTCTTTCAATTATTCAACTCATCAATATTTACTAAGTTCACTAAGATCCATATGATATTTTTCTCCTCATTTATAACCACAATTACATATTTTACCCAATTGTGTAATTTCCTTCAAATTATGTATTTTATTTAGGAAACATGAATATCAATTTATTGAATTAAATCATCTATAGTACACACAATTGATATTTTTACTCTTTTTCAACATTTTTTTTATTTTCTTTCATGTAAAAATATCTTCCTACCAATTTATCACTCAAATTCTCAAGCTACTTTTCCTCTTAATATTTGAAAAATTATTAAATGTTGTAGCTATTATGAAATTTCAATTATGTGTAATTATTTACTCATTTTTATAATTATTTTACGTTTTTTAATTGTTATTTGACACTATTTTGGAATTTATGGAATTAAAATTTCTTCCTTAGAATTTAATATTAAAGAAAAGAAATATGTCCTTTTAACATTGAATATTAATAATATCATGTATTCTTTACTACGATTTTCATTTTTTATAAGAAAAGTATTTAATTAATTGATATTAGGGATAGTGCAAGAGTGAATATGGACATAAGTACATATACACCTACTAGTTGATGGAAATAAGGACGTGAAACAAATTTCATATCTAGTAAGGCTGAGTATAAACCTTTATTTTGAGATAAGGTAAAGTATAGTCAAAATCACACTTGATCTGGCTTACTATCTTTACAAGTTAATATAAGAGTTAGATGAGTGAAATACATTGTTGGTTGGGTTAAGTGGCAAATATTTGTAAGTTAGGGTAAATGTGTGTATAACTATGTGATATTATTATGAAATTAGAGTATTGCTATGAAATTTAAAAAAGGATTCATAATCAATTTTAGTGTATGAAGAGTATTAAAGATAGCTAAAATGAAGTGTAAATTAGTGATCATTATCATTTTCAATCAAATTAAAAGAGCAAATAATACAATGCAATAGTAGAGGTACCGTGTGTGGTTCTTGATCGACTATTGCATAAAAAGTCAATAAAATGTAAGTATAGATATGGTATGTCAAGCCAAAGTTATTGAGTAAACTAATTTTTACAAAAGCATAAATTAGAAAGAGGAGTAAAGTAGAAATAAAACAATAGTTGTTGTAAAAGATGTTCAAAGAATGAAAATGAAATAATGAAAGAAGGATATTGATTCTCAAGTTTATTCATGATTGCATTCTTCATCTGTTATCATATGATTCATTCAACTTTTAAACAAGATCAAATTAATCAAATAAGCATAAATCAATTGTTAACAATCTTTCACGTCTTCAAGAATCTATGTTTGATATTTTCATTTTTTTATCTCTTGAGTTAAGCAAACAAAAAATTGTTAAGATTAAGTAAACTAACAAGAATTTCAATTAAAAAACAAGATTCAATTATCAACATACATTAGGAAAAAATTCCAAGAGCATAAATTATAACTAATAAAACAAATTATATAAGTGCACTTTGTCATCGAAAATAAAGAACAAACTTGAATTGTTCAAAATCTCATAATTTATTGTGAATTCACAAAATCAACTAAAATTGATTTAACCTTCCATGTGTAAGATAAAAAGAAGGATTAAGTATGTTTTTAGCTCTTGAAATTTGACGCAAAAATGGAATTCATTTTCCGTTCAAAACTTATATATATTTCGCTTCACAAACTTTAAAAATGAATGAACGTAGTGCTTTTAACAAAATTACGTTAAATATTTTTTACATGTCAAATATATTTTTTAATTTACATTTAAGTGAAAATGTATTTAGCAGTGTAAAGAACTCAAATGTTAATATAACCTTTCCTTATAATTCTTTTGTGCCATTCTTTTATTTTATTTTTCTTGCAAGTTTCTTTTCTCCTTTTATGGAATAATTTATCGCAAGTGTATCTATTGTTTACGTTTAATTATAATGGGAAAAAATACAATTTCAAACCCATCCACCATTTTACTTAAAAGTAAAAAAGTAAACTGCATTAGCTTGGGGTAACTATGAAGCATTATAACTATACTAACTACTTAACGATAGGTTAATGTAATGGCTTCAATCCACATTAATGTTGGATTGCCAAACATGTAACAAACCATATTAAAATTAATAAATAGTAACATGTGCAAGGGGTTGATTTTAATATTTGATGTGTATAAAAGAGAAGTGTATTGAATTGTGTAGAGATTGTGAAGTGTTTTTGGAAGTTAAAGTTGGAATTGAAGAAGACATAATAGGTATGGGGAGTGAGTGTAAGAAATGGATGATTTTTGCTTTTGTGATTGCTATTTCTTTCTCACTCGTCATGGAGGGAGCACTCGCAGCACGCCATCTCATGCAAGGACTTACTCTTCCAAACTACTGCTTCATCCCTACCATGTTTGGCGGATTCGATTATGTCATATGTGCTCCACCACCACCACTAGGTTCAGCCACCAGGGCCCCCTGACTTAAAGGATACTTGTGCCCTAATCTCCAGTCTCCCTTCCATTCATCTCTCCCTTCCATCATTTGCTTTCTTTCATGTTCCCTTCCATCTCCGCTTTCTTTCATGTTCAATAAATGATTAGGGCAATCTAATAAATAATATATATTTCACGTATATAATGCTCTCTCTTTTCTTTTTACACATATTTTTTTCTTTTTCTTCTGAAGTTCCATTACCTATGTTTTTTGCATTATCTTTGTATGTTATTTTAATATTTATATATATATATATATATATATATATATATTTACTAAAATGGTACGTAACATAAAAATAGATTATTAATATTTATGATTTTAACGTTACAATAACTACAATAGAAAAATAAAAACGATGAAAAGTATCTAGAACTTAAAGTAACATATATTTCCTAAAATATATTAACAAAAGATTAAAATAATAGACGATTATAGTTCTTCGAATTTACCTTCTTTAAAATAATTTGATTCATCTCATTCACATATAATTAATTTGACCGTTACATGATTTAATTAATATTTTATTTATATCAATCAGGACTTATAATCATTACAAGAAAAAAAGCTTTATTTATTATACAAAATAAATTTATAAAAGTTAAAGATTTTCTTTAAGTATTACAATAATAATAAAACTTTTTTTTGTCTGCAAAAGAAGAAAAGAAAAACGGAAATAAAGAAGGCTCATGAAATGCTTCCACCCATCTTGAAGTACTGCATAATAAAACTGTAAAGAGAGAGTAACAAATTCAAGTGTAATTATAGAATGAGACTCAAATAGATATATAGGGGAGAAATGGGTAATCTATATTTTCTTTTTGAGTATTCTTCTTCTCTTATATGTTATAAAGTGCTACTGGGATAGCTCTTCTGCCACTATTAAGTTCTTTTCAAATAAATAATACCAGAGACCATATTTTCTTCACACATCACTACAGTCCTTTTGTCTTTTTTTTCCTTGTCTTGATTAAGGTGGACAACAATAACTTAACTGCATCAAACTACGATTAATTGCACCATAATATATACTGAAAAAAATCTGGACCATTAATAATAACAATTGAACTATACAATTTTTTAGTTTAGTTTTAAGAAACTGAACTTTTAAATTTGCAGTTCAGTTAACTGCAAAACTACTCCGATTTACCATCTCAAACTTTAGCTTCAATTTCCAAACCATACTCCAACTCATTACTCGGGTGATGCACACACTTTTACTTTTATTCATTCTGCTAATTCTTAATTCATTTCTCTTCCAACCAACTCAAAATTATCATAGTTTATTTCTTCTTCTTAATTGCAAACCTTATTCACTATTAACGCTTATATTTTAATTTTTGAATGTATTCTAATATTTGTAAGCATTTTGAAAAGCATTTATGAAATTGAGATCACTGCATGATCAATATATATAAAATTCGTTTATTTATAAATTATAATATTTTCAAAATATTTTATTATCTTTTATTTCAAACACGAAAAACATATTAACCATTTTTAATTTACATATGATTTACTTACTTTTTTTATGTTGTAAATTCAATAATTTAAAAAAAGATTAAATTTCTAGAAACAATATTTGTTTCTTTAATCAATTTTCAAATAAGTGGTGAGCATAGCCAAAACTGATCTTAGGTGTTATTTTTTCTTTTTTTTAAGATTTTTTAAAAAAACTCAACACAATTCAAAAGTAGTTCATAAATCGTTCAGTTCAGAAATAGTGCAGCTTGAAAACAGATTAAAATACATAGTTCAATTCATATTACAATTTAATGCAGTTTAATTCATTGCAGTTTTGTAGAATAAAAAAATAGTTCAATTTAGTTTTTTTAATTAAATTTTAGTTCATTTTAGTTCAGACAAACTATTATTTGATTCAGCAGTTTTAATGAATAGAGTGCGGTTCAATTACTTTTGACCCTTGGTTTAACATCATAAGATACTTACAAAACTTAACTATTTATTTTTAAGTTAAGATTTTTTTTTAACGATAGTATTTTAAGATATTAAAATAAGAATAAAGTACTTATTTTTCAAAAGTTTTAATTTTCAAAATTAAAATTTAATCTATTTATATGCATATATAACATAGTCATTACATAATTTAATTAATATTAATTACACAAAAAAATATTACTCGTATGCTTTTTCTTTTTTTCTCTAAGTTAAGCACACAACCAATAAAAAATTATAAACAATGAAGAGATTAAGCTAAAATTGTTCATGAACAACAAAATATTTATTGAGAAAGCAGAAAATTGCTTGGTAAATTAAATTTGTGTTATATAATTAACAAAAAAAACATTGAATTATTTTAAAAAAATGTGTATTATTATATTAATGGAGTAATCTATATATTTTGGTAAACGAGAGGAGAAAAAATGTAATAGTTTTACTTATTTATAACATTAATAAAAATATTTCATTTTTTAATGTACACAACTCTTTTTTTTTTAATTTTTCAGTAATAGTCTATTTAAATTTAACTTATTTTTAAACTAAAATAATTAGTTTACTATTTTACTTTTAAATAAATGTTTATTAAAATATAATTGTTTCTTTTAATGTAAAATAATTGTTCACAAATATATGTTTATCTTATTGTATAAAAGAATTTCACTCGTGAATATATTTATTTTTGAATTATATTTTTTAATAAGTAAATGTTTTTTAGATCAAAATAATAACTCTGAAGTATTATCTTCTCTTCTAACTTTTATCATCATTGTAAACAATATCAATCTTTTTCCTTTGTAAATTAGTAAACCATAATAGTAAGAATTGAATAATTGGAAAAGAGTGTGGGACATAACATTTTAGTTTTTAACCTCCATTCATTGCAAAAAACACTAATCACATACGTATAAGAGAAGGTTAAATTAGAAAAAGAAATTGGTTACGTTCTTGGCTATAGATGCACATTTCTTTTTCACTTCAGCATATGCATATCTACATTTAACATAAATTTAATTGTGTTTGCCGTTTTAATCATTATATATTAATTCTCCAATTTCAACTACTCAATCATGTTCGCTACTTTCTTGGTTGATTTTTTTTTTTTATTGAATGATAAAAATCAATATAAATTTTACCTGTTCATCATAACTTATAAAAAAATAACTAAAAACAAAACGTATAGGTTGTAATCGTTGTATTAAATCACTGGAAAGGATGGTGGGGCACTATATATTTTAGCGTTTTGAATCTTCATTTATTGGCAATCACATAAATACAAAAAAAAAATGTTATCTAATTAAGGGTATATTTGTTTCTATAAACTCAAATGCGAGTATTTACTGTTTAAAACAAATTATGAAAAAAACAACTTGAAGAAAGACGAAAAAGGTTTCTAATTCATATATAAATATAATAAAATATTGATGTATTTAATTAATTACAATAAAAACAAAATCCACTATTTGTAATGAATAATTACTTTTTTAATATAATTATAAATATATTTTCTATTATAATAAAATAGATAATTGAAAATTTATTAATTTAAGTTTTGATATATAACACAATAAATAATTGAAAACATAATTATAAATAATAATTAGATATTTCTAAATATATTTTACTATTATAATAAATAAAAAAATTAAATAATTAATAAACATATTATTTTAATTGTTTCTAAGTAGAGTACATGTAAAGCGGAAATGCACGTTTTTAGCGTTGATTTTTTTATAAAAGAATGAATTTTTTTTAACAACTAAATTTTAATAATTTTTTTAATAACATGAGGTGATATTTTTTAAGAGTTTTTTCATTTTCTTATTTTTTTAAAATTTTAAAATCACTTTAAAAAATATCATTTTCATATTATAAGAAAAAATAATTGTTAAAATTTATCTGTCATTTGACCAAAAGGAATAGCAAAATGATGACGTTTTGGTCTATAAAATGGAAACAACTCCTCGGGAATACATTCACATTTGCTCTTCACTTCAGCATATCTACAGATTAGTGAAATTCAAGAAGCCAATAGAACTCCCACTAATTCTGGCATCTATAGAACTCCCACTTGTGTCTTCATTGCTACCTCCTTCTCCACTTTCAGTGCCATACCCATATTTACCCACACTTCCTAATATCCAACTCTCACCTTCAACCAACATTCTACTTTGAAAATGATAAGCTCGCTGATCTTGACAAGAACAAACCCATAGAGGAACGTACAATCTAAATGCCGGCAACCTGTGCTAATTAGAATCCAAACGGTATACTGGTGTTGTCAAGTGGCAATGGTAATGCGTCTTTTTTCGACCATTGTGGTGAGTATGCTAAGAATGGAAAGTTTATATCTAGGTTAGACGATGTTCATCTTGAGCTACAGTTAGTGTACAACCAGACCTTAAAAGCTGCGAATATCTCTGGAGGTGATTTTTCTTGTTAACCTATGTACATATAACAGTAGGCCAAACTATGTTGAAGCCCAAAAAGAGGCTAGGAGTTGCTTTGGGACAGTATTGAAGGATTCTCTGGTGGGCCCAAATAAGGATGCAAGCCTAGTGAATGTTTTTCAATCTAAGGTATATCCACAATGCCACGGAAAATAACTAAGCCACGAGGTTATTTTCCAACAAACGTAGGGCAGGGGATCGATCACCTTTGTCGCACATCCAAACCACACAATCAAGAGCGGGAGGTCCAAGCTCGTTCGGGAAATGAAATAGAAGATCGTCTGGACGAGATTAAGGGCAACAAGAGGAATTCTCTGTGTGCAGACCACGATATGAACATCTGATAAGAACATTACGAACTGTAATAGGTTATTCTACTAGAAGTCCTTCAGACTCTTCAGAATCAATTAGCATTTGGGGTATAGCAAAACAGTTAAGCGTGACTTTTTCAAGTGAAGACGAGGAAATTCTAAAGGAACTAGAGAATATGGAAAAGAGAGATATGATTCAAAGGAAAGGTAGGGCAGGGGAAAACATAGGTGTAAATGAAAATCATTAGCATAAATATAAGAGGGTTAGGAGGGGTACAAATGAAAATATTTGAAAGGAATTATAGCTAGTGAAGCAGTTGACATTATATGCATTTAACAGACAAAGTTACATGATTTACAAAAATCTAGTTGTTATGATATGTAGGGTGATAATAATATTGACCGGGTAAACAAACCGGAATCGGGTAACTCAAGGGGAATTCTAACAATGTGGCATAAGATTAAATTTAAGAGTCTTAAGCACATTGTAGGGAATGCATTCATAGGAGTGATAGAAGAATATTGTAACTCAACTAATATTAACCCAATCCCCGTTGTAATATTTAAGATCGACTATGAAAAAACATATGATTTTGTGAGTTGGGATTTCTTATATTACATGATGAGTAGACTAGGGTTTTGTGACAGGTAGGTTGGGTAGATTGAAGACTGTTTGAAATCCTCCTCAGTGTCAATACTAGTAAGTGGAAGCCTTACAAAAGAGTTTATTCCTACAAGAGGGCTTAGACAAGGAGATCTTATGGCCCCCTTCTTACTCCTAATACTAGTAGAGGGCTTAGCAGGGTTGGTTAGACAAGTTATTGAGAAGGATCTGTATCGGGGAATAGCAGTGGGATCAAATGGAACTAATGTGGGGTTACTGTAGTTTGCAAATGATACTCTCTTCCTGTTAAGCAGAGATTCAAAATGCATGGACCTTAAAAGCGATATTAAGAAGTTTTGAATTAGTGTCTAGGTTTAGGGTAAATTTTTTCAAAACCAAAGTTGGGGGATTGCGCCTTAATAAAATGGAAATGGAGATTGGGAATGGAGGATAATGGCTTGTGGAAAAAGGTACTCGAATCAAAGTATGGGTCATGGAGAAAACTAAATAAACCGAATATATCAACGATTGCTCCAAGGTGGTGGGCAAACATCTATAAGGTGTGTGGGAGAACACCACAAGGGCTTTGGTTCGATGATTGCATCAAGTGGAAGGTTAGATAAAGGAAGAAAGTTAAGTTTTGAGAAGATAAATGGGTTGGTGAAGAAACACTAAGAAGTAAGTTTCCTAGGTTGTATATAATATCAAAATGTAAAGACAAAGCTATAGAGGAGGTAGGACATTGGGAGGACAGTGTATGGTTGTGGCATCTAAGTTGGAGGAGACCTAGACTTGTATGGGAAGCAGCTATGGAGGAACAACTTTTCCTTGTTATAGCCGGACCACACTTAAGTTTGGGGCGTCCTGATACCTGTAAATGGAGGGGACATGAGGATGAAATATTTTCGGTAAGGTCTACCTATAATAAGGTACAAGTAACCTTTGAAGAGGAAGAGAGTAAGGAGTTTAACATGTTGTGGAACACAAGGGTAACTCCAAAGACTCAACTACTTCGTTGGAGGTTATTTTTAGATAAATTGTCGACAAAGGTAAACTTATTAGCGAGGGTGGTTTAACTACAACACAATGCTTGTGTTTTGTGTTCTGAAAACGAAGAGACAACAACCCATTTATTCTTCTTATGTAATTGTTGACTAAGGCCAATGACATTCTTCATGATGAATATCAGCTTGGTTTTAGCTCGGTCTTGGTGGAGTTCGGCAGCTGGATATATATACTTTGTCTATCATTGCATAGCTAATCTAGATAGAGTTTCCAGTGTTGGCTGGGTTTTGTTTTGTTGTTCTCATGCCAACCTATTGTATCTTTTTTTACAGGCTCTATTTTGTATAAAGGCTAGAGTATCACTCAAGTACTATTTTTAATTAACTTTTATTCTTTAATGATAAAAAAAATTACAATGAGAATGGCATTCTCTAAGAAGACATATTAGCTAAAGAGTCAAACTTCGCTCAATACAAAGATGCACCATATTAGCTTAAAAGACGACGAATAAACACGAGACGATATAAGAGTCGACCTGACCGACTCTAATCCAATATTAAAATAATTACATACATTTGCTAAGCCCACTATGTGCCGTTACTAATTTATAAAATTTAAAATAAGATATATAAACATTTAAACAAATATAAATATATACACAACTGGTAACATCTGTTGGTTTGCCAGGGGTGTTAAATGTCAAGTTGGGGGTTCGATCCCCACATTTTTTTGTAATATCTCTCTCCCCGAGAGCCTGTCAGGTTACTACAGCCCAATGCACCCCAACCCATCACCCTTCTCCGTCCATTCATACTGGGTGGGTTGTTGCTAGACGGGGTCGAACCCCAGACCTGACCTTTAATGCCCAAACCCCATTGCGTGAAAGGTCGCCCAGGCGACCTGCTCGAACTTTTGAGCGAGTGAACACCTCGCCTAAGCGAGATCCCGTGATGTTCCCTGGGTGCTCCATCGAACCCTCGCCTAGGCGAAGGGGGGGGGGGGGGGGGGGGCTCACGTCTCGCCTGAGCGAAACCCTTCAGCCTGAGCGAGGGGTTGGGCGAGGCAGTACGCTGTTTGGGTGCTTGTTTATTTTTGGATGATTAATATTGGCTTCAGTGTGAATTGTATGATGAGAAACATGTATATAATGGAATATTATGTGTACTTGGCATGAATTATGAATTGTGTATGACGGGTTGGGTATGAACTTGGTATGCGAAATGAATGGGTGGTTTGAAATTTAAAGGAACATGGTATTAACATGAGAGGAGACCCTAGACTCATGGGGTGGCGATGATCAGAGGTATGGATTCGAAATATGATGCGTATGAGGAATTAATCTCAGGGGTTGGTATGGAAATGTAAATATGATTTTATGTTCGTTTATTGCTGAGCTATGAATGTTGGTCCGTGTCAGCGTATAAATTCCTTGGAGTCTCTAGGTGAGACCTCTGGGGTCGCGCTTCAGTGGTCGGGACGTAGTTCCATGGCCCTTGTTAGTGGGTGTCCACGGTGGTGCCCCATTTGTATAACTAGGTAAGGATTCAAGATAAGATTGCATCCTGACACTCTGAGGAGCCAGTTAGTCTCACCTAGAGCGGACTGACTCCTGTGGTGAGGGTAGCAGGAGGCCTGAAATCCAGTAAGGGCTAACCTTGTGGTGAGGGAAATTTGATTCATCATAACACTTGTATTTCATAGCTAAGGATCGAGCAGCTCAGGGTCGAGCAAAGGTATCCATCACAAGTGCAAGCATCCGCTGAATCCGACCAAGTTATACGTATCCGGATGAGTCGAGTCGAGTCGTAGTGTATTGAATGAAGAGTCATAACATGTGTGGTTGTTATATGGATATGCGATGATGAAAATATATTTGACTATATGATGAATATGTTGTTGGCTCTAGCTTACCCGTTTCGTTGCATGGTTGTGTTGTATGTGGCTGTTCTTCCTTGCGATGATCATCAATTTGATTGATGGGAGCAGATGAGCGAGGTTCTCGTGGTCAACAAGGGAATGGTGATTCCATTGCCTAGCCATCTGGGATGGATCTTGTATTTCTTTCCGTCATGCTTTCTTTAGGGCTATGGCCCCTGTATTCGTGGTTATTAGATTGTAAACCTTTAGTTAAACAGTTGTTATACTATCTTATGCGTGGCATTTCCTTTAATTGCGTTTATAAATTAAATGGGACGTTACAAACATAACCTGGATTAAATCGATGCACAATTAAAAATTAATTAAAAAAATACTAGAGACATTCCTAAAGAAATTACAGTAGGTGAGGCCACTCTATAATGATAACAATTTAAAAAATACAAATAACTAAAGATAAGCCACACAAAATTCGACAAAATTATAATTTTCTTGTTAAAAATAAATATTTTGTGTGGCTTAAACTAACGTTTCGAGAAATAAAAAGGATTTCACATTAAAATGGACACAACAATTTAATATTGCATTAAACTAACCGACGGTTTTATTTTATAAAAAAATATTTGAACTAAAAGAATAACACAATAAAATTTCCTCTTTTATTTAACTTTCCTTCTTCTATTTTTATTGACCAAACTCGTGCTTCATCTCCATTTTGTGCTTCCATCCTCGATTTTGGATTCATGCTTTTATCCTCCATTTTGCTTTCAGTTTGTGAAGTCAAGCTTTCATCCTCTGTGTCCTTTGTTGCTGTTGAGATATGATATCACAATAACACAACTAAGGTAAGCATTTTTCCTGTAACCCGTAGCGATTGCGGTCGAAATTGTTAGTGTTTGAGAAACCTATTTTACATTGAAGGTTTTTTCATTTCAGTTGGATGTGGAGAAGCAGTGGTTTGGTGTTGATAGTAGCGATCTGGAAAGCGTAAGTGTTAATGGTCCA
>Ga0209589_1006990_pt1 | contig 18386 bp, 15 predicted proteins | sample CowpeawhiteBW_FD_187525 | JGI IMG/M metagenome (GOLD analysis project Ga0209589, IMG submission 187525) | Root nodule microbial communities of legume samples collected from California USA - Cow pea white BW (SPAdes) (version 2) | ecosystem: Host-associated > Plants > Roots > Nodule | place: USA...
CCGACCTGGGCGATCTCCTCGTTCGAGGTGACCTTCTTGGAGTTCTTCTGGAGGTCCGCAACGACGGCTTCGACCGCGAGGTCGATACCGCGCTTCAGATCCATCGGGTTCATGCCGGCGGCGACCGCCTTGGCGCCCTCGCGGACGATTGCAGCCGCCAGCACGGTCGCCGTGGTGGTGCCATCGCCGGCCGCGTCAGCGGACTTGGAAGCGACTTCGCGCACCATCTGGGCGCCCATGTTCTCGAACTTGTCATCGAGCTCGATCTCCTTGGCGACGGTGACGCCGTCCTTGGTGATGCGGGGAGCGCCGAACGACTTGTCGAGCACCACGTTGCGGCCCTTCGGACCGAGGGTGACCTTCACTGCGTTGGCGAGAACGTCGACGCCGCGCAGCATGCGGTCGCGTGCGTCTACTCCGAATTTGACTTCTTTAGCTGACATAGTTGATTTCCCTGAGTTTCATTTCGTCTCGTCTCACCCTGGGTGAGGCGCCCGGCAGGCGCTCCTCAGGGGTGAGCGGTGCGAGCAGTGGGTTAGGCGGCCTTCTTGTTGGAAGATATTTCGGTGAGAACGCCCATGATGTCGCTCTCCTTCATGATCAAGAGCTCCTGGCCGTCGATCTTGACTTCTGTGCCCGACCATTTGCCGAACAGCACGCGGTCACCGATCTTCAAGTCGATCGGGATCAACTTGCCAGCCTCGTCACGGCCGCCCGGGCCGACGGCGATGATTTCGCCCTGGGAGGGCTTTTCCTTGGCTGTGTCTGGAATGATGATGCCGCCAGCGGTCTTCTCTTCGGCGTCGATGCGCTTGACAACGACGCGGTCATGAAGTGGACGGAAATTCATACAGTCCTCCTAACTACTTGCACGAGTTGACGATTTATCTGCTATTAGCAGTCGATGCCCGCGAGTGCTAACGCGGGCGGAACTGAAATAGGACAGGGTTTTTCCGGAGCAAGGGTCTGTAGTGGAAAAATTGGCGCTAGGCGGCCTACCTGAAACGAGGGGCCCGCGCTGTTTGCCGGCGGGCTGAACCCCTCGAAAGCAGAGGCCGGCTTATAGGGTGACATATGCCCGAGCTGCTTATGCTCCGAGCGACACCCCGCTTGACCTGAAGTTGGCGGGAATGACCTTGATTTTTCGATGAAAGTGCATTGGTCCGAAACTTGCGCGGGCCTTGAGCTGGCGTGAGGATCCCGAAAGATCTTCGATAGCCGGAAGCGCCGCTGCGCTTGAAAGCCGAGGCCCTTATCCCTTTTTCAAGTACGGCCCGCGCGTGATGCTGCCTGCTGATCTCGATGTCCGCTATTCTCCCCTCTCGTAGAACAGGTCCAGCGACAGACCAACCAGCGACTTGCCGATCCAACCCTACGCGATCGCGTTTGACGGCCCGATCGCGATAGCCGCGCGCGCGTCGCGGAAGGCACGCTCGATCGGCCCGCGATGGTAACCATAGCCGCCCCTTACTGTCAGAGCCGTGGCCGCGAGCTTGTTGGCGACTTCAGCGGCATGCACCTTGAACTCGGTCAGCGGGATGAGGATTTCACTCAGCAGCTTGCCGGCGCGCCACAGCGCGTCCAGTTGGCCCGCGCCTTCGTTGCGCCACAGCGTCTCGACCAGACCGGATCGTCGTAATCCGACAGGCTCTTGTTCCGGTCCTTGTGCATGAAGCTTGCGGTATGCGCGACAGCCGCATTCAACGTGCCGCGCGCCACACCTTCGCAGACCGCGCCAAGCCCGATCTAGTGGACGGGCGATACGCCGTCATAGATGGTTTCCTTGCCCTGTCCTTCGGACTCAAGCCTGCCACGTTGCGGTAACCGCACATTGTTGTAGCGGATCGGACCTGAATGTTTGGCCCGCACGCCGAGCGCGTCCCACGGCCACGATTCGATCCCCGCGGACTTGCGGTCGACGATGAAGAACACAGTGTCGACCCAGTCCTTGACGCTTGGCGTGCGCGTCTGCATCACGTAATAGTCCGCAAGTCGCGAGCTCGTCGTGAACGACTTCTCGGTGTTGACCAGATAGTTTCCACCACCGCATGACGCCTCAGATAGATTATACCACCAGTGGCTGCCGGTGACGCGCTCGCTGGTCGAATAGGTACCAAGCAGATCGCCGTTGTTCGATTTTGGCCAACGCTCCTTTTGATCGGCGTTTCCGAGCAGATTGATAGTCTGCGCCGCGCCGACATGTCACATATACGAGGCCTGTCGATGCGTCAGCCTGCCCGATCCGGTAGGCAGCTTCGGCGAATTCGATCTGACCGAGACCGAGCCCGCCGAACTGGATCTCGTTCAACGCGCCCGTCCAGCCGACCTCCGACAATGCACGGAGGTTCTCGCGCGGAAACCGGCCCTCCTCGTCGTTGAGTTCGGCGTTCACCTTGACGGTGGCGTCGATCGCCGCGTCCAGACGGACGTAGACGTCGTCATCGATCTTGCAGCGAGATTGTCGTTAGCCATGATCATTCTCCTGTTCGGCCGACAGCCTGCGTCGGCTGCCGCAAGCGCTAGCACCGGTTGCGCGGCGCCATTACCGCCCTCAGCAACGAACCGATTCAGGGCAAGGACGCCCGCGCTTGCTGCTATCGTCCTCACGCCAAGGCTTCCCCGGTCGCCTGGACGCGCACGACCGCATTCGCTTCCTGCGCACGGACCAGCGGAATGACGCGGCGGCCGAAATACTCGATCTCTTCCTGGAAGTGTAGGAATCCGAGCAACACCAGGTCGACGCCAACCTCCTTGAGCGCAAGGATACGCTCGGCGACCTGCTCAGGCGTGCCGATCAAGTTCGTCTTGAATCCGTCATTGTACTGGACGAGGTCCTCGAAGCTCGATGTCGCCCAATTGCCCTGCCCCTCGGGCGAAGCCTTGCCGGCGTTCTTGACCTCGTGTCCGAAAGCGTTGACGGCCTCCGGATCGGCCTTGGCCACAATCTCGTTCAGGACAGCGCGCGCGTCGGCCTCGCTATCACGTGCGATCGCAAACGCATTGACGCCGATTTTGACCAAATGATTGTTCGCCTTTGCCTTTTCCCTGATATCGTCCACCTGCTTCTTGACCTCCTCGACGGAGTTGCCGTTGGTGAAGTACCAGTCCGATACTCGCGCCGCCATGTCACGCGCCGCACGGGAGCTGCCGCCCTGAAAGATCTCCGGCAGGGGGCGGGCCGGCTTCGGCTTCAGCGTATAATCCTTGAACCGATAGAAATCGCCGCGGAAGGTGAAATTGTCCTGCGTCCAGATGCCACGCAGCGCCCGGATAAACTCCTCCGAGCGACGGTAGCGTTCGTCATGGTCGAGCCAAGGCTCGCCGATCGCTGCGAACTCGCCGCGAAACCAGCCGCTGACGATGTTGACCGCGACGCGACCTTCGGTGAGCTGGCTGATGGTGGCGACCTGCTTGGCCGCGACCGCCGGATTCCACGGGCCGGGAAGTAGCGCAGCTATCACCTTCAGCTTCTTGGTTGCCGCGAGCAACGCGTGAGTGAAAGCAACTGGCTCGTGCTGGAACTCAGCACCATAGCCGGCCGTGAAGCGGATCTGGCTCAGCGCATAGTCGAACCCGGCCTGCTCCGCGAGCTGCGCCAGGCGACGGTTGTAGTCGATGTCCCATCCGGTTCGCTGCTCGATCTTGCTGATCACCAGACCACCGGAGACGTTCGGCACCCAGTAGGCGAATTTGATCGAGTCATTGTGCGCAGTCATGGAGTTACCTCAGAGGTTCAGACTTGAAGAACGTGACGCGGGCAGCACGACGCATTCACGCTGGCGAGCGCCAGCGCGTGAAGACGCGGCGCTCCTTGAGGTCGCAGCCAATTTGACGCTATGGGAGGGTTCGCTCGCTCAGGATTCCTGATCTGCGAGCAGGATCGGTGCGTCAATAGCAAGCCAAGCGGCACGGCATGTGCAACGCGACGCAGATTCGAGATTGATCAACAGAGGCAAGTGTAGGTCATTCGCAATCCCCCTCGCAAAGCACCTCGGCAAGCAATCAATATTCTCAGAGAAACTGGTGACGAGCGAGTCTAAGCCAAACTCTTTTTCATCCAACCTGGGGAAGTGGCATTCTCTTATTCGCGTCAGATGCGTCGTTTGTTGCTGCGGGCCCTCCCAGCATAGTCGCCAGCGCGCTCCCGAGATTGCTCATCTTCGAGATCATCAACCCTTGTCGCGATCGAAGACGACGCTGCTCTTAGGCTTACTTGCCGCGCGGCATAGGTCTGCTTGCGGGCGCAATGACGCTTGGCCGACCTCAAGTCGGCTTCCGAGTGATTACTGCGGCTCCGATGATCGAGTTGTTCCTCGCCGGCTTGCCAACGATTCGAAAGAGGAGACGCCTTGACCGGCCGCCCCTCAAAGCAGAGGGAGGTCGCCGCCGCCCTGACTCGCTGTTCAGGCCACCGCACTCTGGCGTCGGAAAGAGCCGGTCCAGCCACTTCCATCAGCCCAAGGGAGATCAGCCCCTTAGTCGGTTTCGGAGCGCCTGCCGATCGGCGACGAGGTTGTCGAGGTGCAGTGGGTCGTGCTGTGGCCGCTCTCCTTGCGCCAATCGTCCAACCAGCGCCCGCGTGCCGTCCACGACAAAGACGCCGCAATCATAATCGTTCTGCTGCTCGGGGATGCGGGCTGGCTGTAGGCGCGCGCCCAGCCTTGCCGCGAGCTCTGCCGCAATGGCACCGTTGGTAGTCCCGATGGAGTCGTAGTGGTAGGCGACCGACCTTTCCCGATCGCGGCGATCAATGAACAGCAGCGACCAATGGGCGCCGCCGCCCCTGACACTGCCATCGTTCACTGGCACGAACAGGAAGTTGGCGGTATCGTTACCATCCTGGTCATTCACGATCCCCAGCCTGGTTTCGAGCAGGTCGCGCTTGTTCTTGGTCAAGCGCAGCAGATGGGCTTGCGCGGGCTGCACGAACCGCGTCCGGCTGGCGAGATCCGGATTATCCTTCTGCAACTCCTCTTGCAGGAGCGCGTTATCCCTCGTGATATGCTCGTCACCCAGCCATTCCATGGCGCCGAGCACCAGGCCGCGGCGGCCGGGGAGCGCGTCCGCCCGATCCACAGCCCCGATCTGAGCGTCAGACGAAGTGCGCACCGGCGCAAAGTGAGCATCGTCACGCAGCTCGTGTGGTAGCGAATCAACAGAGGCCCAAGACGGCCAATCGATGTCTGACGATCGAGCCCGGACAGACGACGATGGCGCGGTTTCCCGGTTCGGCCACATACTCCAATCAAAGTTAGACGGCATCTGCAGCGACCATGTGGAGGTGGACCCGGCTGGTTCCTGCCGTCCAGCTTTTCCTACCTCCTGCGCTTGCTCAGAGGACACCAACCCGGACCATGGTGGGCGGTCTTCCACCATCCGCCAAAGGACATCTTGATCGTAAGCTTCGGGAAGGAGCAATGGCCAGCTGACAACTCCCTGCGGCTGCCCAGCGGCGTCCCCGACGTGCCTCGCGAGCGCATGCGGCGCTGGATCGTGTTCATGTCCACTCTGCGCCTGCCATCGCGAGGCACCCAGTGGATCGGCTGGAGGCTGCACTAAAGCGCGAGCGCCTGAATCGTTGATCCGGCTCAACTGGCCCTCAATGAAGACGTCCTCCGGATCATTTTGGATCCTCTGTCTCTTCGTTGCTCTCGGCTCGCCTGTGTCATTGTCATCGTTGATGAGAACGTCGTTGCCCGGCCGGAGCTCACTCCAGTCCAGCACATCCATCACTTCGTCCGCAGCCACCGGGGACTTGTAGGGCCAGTTCAACGGACCTAAGGGCTCTCCGGACGCTGATGCCCGGTGATGTCGCGCGATTGGTTCGAGAGGCGAGAAGGTGTCGGCTCCTTCCATCATCGTCAATAGATCGCGTAGATCCTCGTCGTAATCTTCCAGGGGACGGCCCACGGGCGAACTGCCTCCCCCTGCCGACGCGTTGTGCCGCGCAGCGGCGTCCGCAACGCGCATCTGGTCCGGGAGAAGTCGGTCTTCAGGATCAGCAACGGGGACAAAATGGCGCCTGAGCTCTATCGCTCGAACGCCTGCTGGCGACTTTAGGAGATGAGCGAGTGCGGCGCCGGTCTTGGCGTGACCGCCGGAGCTCCTATAGGCCTCGACATCTTTATCCAGCGACTTGTCGGAAAGCCGAGCAGCAATGCCCTGCTTGTTGTTTTGACGCAAGTAGTCACTGAAGCCCGTGAGAATAGGTGCATAGTTTCTTGCGGTAGGTTTGGATTCTGCTACTTTGTAATCTTTGATCAGGTCCGCATCCTCAGGATAAGGGCTAAGGTCAACGCGGCCCGTCCTCGGCGCAATCCCGCCCGCCGACTGAGAGGCCCGCAGATGAGCTAGTGCCGCAAAGACCTGCTGCTCGCCTCCGCTTTCTTTGAAAGCCTCGACATCTTTGTCCAGCGACTCCTCGCCAATCCGGGCAGCAATTGCTGGTTTGTCGTTCGCAAAAAGCCACTGGCTCAATTTGCGAAGATGACGGCCAGTAGCCTGGGCGCTGGCCTCTTGGTACCTGGCTGCGACGAGTGCCTTTTCAAGCCCCGAAATAAGTTGCGTATCCTCGGAATAGAAGGCGGTCGCTACCGTCCTGACGCGAGCCGTATTCGGCGCGATTCCGTCTGCCGACTGTGAGGCCCGCAGATGATCTAGTGCGGTAAGGGTGCGCCGCTTGCGACCTTTGTCGAACATTGCGGCATCTAGGTCCAGCGACTTGTCGTAAAGCCTGGACGCAATTGCGGGCTTTTCGTTTGCAAGGAGCCAGCGGCTGAATCTACGTAGAATCCTTACATTGGTTTGGGCGGTGATCTTCTCGAATTTGGCGTCGACGAGTGCGTCCTCAAGCCCAGAAATGAGCGGCGCATCCTCCGCATAAAAAGGTGAAGGACCGAGTTTCCTCGCACCGGAGCGCAGATGATCCAGGGCAGCGCCGATCGCCCTGTAACCGCCGGACTGCCTATAGAGTTTGATATCTTCGTTTAGCGACTCATCCTCATCCAGCGCACCGTCGTCAAGTCGAGCAGCAATGCTTTGCTTGTCGTTTTCGCGCAGGTAATGACTGAAATCGGTAATGAGACTTGCATAGCTCCTGGCAGTACTTGAAGCGTCTGCAGTCGTCGCCTGTTCTTTGTACCGTTTAATGAGGGCAGCGTCCTCGGGATAAGGATTCAGGTCAGGGCGGCCTGCAACCGGCGCAACTCCGCCTGCGGCCTGCGAAGTACGCAGATGAGCCAGTGCCGTACGGGCGTTCGTGGCACCACGCTTCGCTATGAATTCCTCGATATCTTTATCCAGCGACTCGTCGTCGAGCCGATCAGCGATTCCTGGCTTGTCGTTTGCAAAAAGCCAGCGGTCGAAGCCGAGAAGAGAATCGACATTGCTCCTGGCGGTGCTCTCGGCTGCCCCACCCCTGAGGAGCGCTTCCTTGAGTCCCAAAATGAGGGGCTCATCCTCGGAATAAATAGGATCGGCGCTGCGGCCGACCTGGCCTGGTTGCAGCGCCAGATAGGACGAGGGGCTGGGTTCGTCCATGATGCTCGAAGTCAGGTCCTGATCTTGACCTTGCGCAGGGAGGATTTCTGGCCAGCTGACGGTTCGCTGCAACGCGCTGTCCTGCGCAGCGGCGTCCGCCAGGCGTATCGCGTCCATTAGTGCCACGTCTTCGGTATCAGGAACCGTAGGAGTATGATGATCAAGCTCGATCGCTCCGCCTCCGACCAGTGATTTCCGCAGGTGAGCCAGTGCGGCACCAATCTTCGGGTGATGACGAGGGGTCGCCTCGTAGCACCTGAGATCTTCGTCGAGCGACTGATTGTTGAGCCGAGCAGCAATACCGGGCTTGGAGTTGTTACGCAGGTACTCACTGAAGTTGCTAAGAGCAGTTGCATACTTGTACGCAGTTGCCGCTTCCTTCTTGCGTTTCTGGATGATAGTTGACTTGTACTCCTTGATGAGGTCCGCATCGTCGGCGGAAGGGTTCGCCCGGCTTGCGACCAGCGCGACGCTGGCCGGAGCCTGCGAGGCCCGGAGATGACCGAGCGCGGTAAGGATGCCCCGCTCCCCCGCCTTCTTGAATTCCGCTGCATCGCTGTCCAGCGTGTCGTCGTAAAGACGCTCGGCAATGCCCGGCTTGTTGTTCTTGAGGAGCCATCGCCCCAACCTGAGAAGAGACTCTACATGACTCTTGGCAGTGCGCTGCTTGAACCCGCCCTTGATGAGTGCCGCCCTCAGCCCCTCGACAAGAGGCGCATCTTCAGAATAAAGAGGCTCCCCACTGCGACCTACGAAAGCCCAAGTTGACCGGCCCGGCTGTAGCGCGGAGGCGCCCAGCATCGCTCCACCGCCTGCCCCCTGCGAGGCTGGGGTGTATTCGTGCCCGCTCACTTGCGTCAAGAGGACAGGTTCCGATGGCGCGCCAACTGGATCAGTGGGCGACGTCAGCACCCGAGCGCCTGAATTGGCGATCGCGCGCAGGTGCCCGTCAAAGACCGCCGCGTCTGCGGATGTGGGTGCTGGCGAACTCTCTTGCTGCAGGCCCGCGCCGCCCGATTGTTGACGCTCGCAGGTAGTCGAGGTGAAATCCATCCGTTGTGACTTTCGAAAATGTGGGCTGTGAAGCTAGCCTTCGGATCTCATGGCCGAGGGATCGAGCCGGCAGTCCGAGGAAGATTAAAGCTTCAGCTGAGACTGCGTTTCCCGCGCTAGCGTCCTCAAGATGCCGTCTCAAGTAGTCCGAACCTCAACGCTCCGATGTTCATTTCATTCCGACGAGGGTTGTTACCACCGTCTGGAACATCCGCACTGTTATTGCTAACGGAGAGAAGCTGTCGGGAAGCTGACGAGCCCATTTAAGAATTCACGATGAGCAATGGTAACCAGCAATTTCTATTAGAAATGCGACCGTCGATAGCTCGCCACAGAAAGCTGATGACGCATGGATGGCCGGATCAGGGCTCGACCGCCCTACACCGAAGCGCTTCGTTGCGGCGCAGAAGCGTTGCTGCGTCAGACAAGGTAGCCTTACCATTGATAGCTGACGGTGCTCCCTCGCCGCCGAGGCTGGTGCTGGGACTGGAAAACCCGCCGACAGCCTCCGGACGCCGCGGTTCTAGATGGCCATCCACCGTGAGGAGCAAGCCACCGATTCCTGCAGCCTTCGACTCGGCGAGGCGCTCCATCCGGAGTTGCGATGCTGGGAGTTATGGCGCCCTTCGATTTATGTTCCAAGCAAAGTTCGTGGATAGTCAGTCACGGCTCCGAACCGTGCAGCAGATGCAGCCGTTGTTCATCTCGAAAATCTCCTCGTCTGCGTCGACGATGAGATCGTTGTCGATGCCGACCGCTCCGAACTCGTTCACGATCACCGCAAGCCGCTTGCCATGCGTCTCGGAGAGAATTCGGTTTAGCAGCGTCGTCTTCCCCGAGCCGAGATAGCCGGTCAGAACCGTGACGGGAATCCGGGTGCAGCATCGGCCATGGTGTTGTTTCCTCCTCGCGCTACGTGGGCGGCAGCGCTTTTCGAGATATCGTCGGATCGCTCGTCTGCGCATGGTGGGCTTCGGGCCGGCATCGGGCAGAAAGACGCGTGCGAAACGCCATCTCGGCTCATTGCGATCGTCACTGTAATGTTATAACGTTACATACGATTGGGAGAAGATGCAAGGGACCATCAATCAAGCAATTCGGCGAGGCCCTCTTGTTCCGGTTGTATCGCGACACCCCAGTACATGTCGACACTCGACGACGGTTTGACTTGGATTTGGCCCGTCGGTCGGCACACGACATGTCCGTGTGGCAGAAGGCCTGCTGTCGACGGCTTCGGCTCCTGATCTTGCTTGGCCTAGCGGTAGCCTCGGCGATCTTGCCGGCTTCTGCGCAACAAGACGCCACGAACCTACAGGTCGTGGCGACATTTTCGATCCTTGCTGATTTCGCCAGGAACGTTGGCGGCGATCAGGTCGAGGTCACGACGCTGGTCGGTCCCAATGGTGACGTCCACGTCTACACGCCGACGACCGCAGATGCAGAGGCGATCAGGAACGCCAGGCTTGTCATCGTCAACGGCCTCGGCCTGGAAGGCTGGCTACCGCGGCTCGTCAAATCATCCGGCAGCAACGTGACCACCGTCGTCGCAACCCGTGGCATCGCGCCGCGCAAAGTCGCTGCCGGCGAAATACTGAGCCGTGATCGTGGCATGGGGTCAGTGGACCCGCATGCCTGGCAATCCGTTGCAAACGCCGAGATCTACGTCGCCAATATCCGCGATGCGATGGTATCCGCCGATCCCGCCAACGCTGCGACATACAGAGCCAATACATCGGCCTATCTGGCGAAGCTGGAAACGCTCGATCGTGACGTTCGAAAGGTGCTCGCGCCGATCCCCGTCGAACGGCGCAAGGTGATTTCAACTCACAACGCCTTTGGTTATTTCGCTGCTGCCTATGACATCACATTCGTGGCGCCTCAGGGCGTTTCGACCGAAACTGAGCCGAGCGCGCGGGACGTCGCAACCATCATCGCGCAGATCAAGAAAGAGAAGATTCCAGCGGTCTTCCTTGAAAACATCAGTGACCCGAGACTGATGCTTCAATTTGCCTCCGAGACCGGCGCAGCGATCGGCGGAACGCTCCATTCGGATAGCCTGACGCCGAAGGATGGCGAGGCTCCGAGCTACATCGAGATGATCAGGCACAACGTCAGGACAATTGCGAGCGCCCTTATGGAGTAGCCTGCTGTCCGGCCGCGAGAGCCCGCACTAACGGTTGGATACACTACGAGCTTGAACTCGCGTGAAAAGCGCTTACAGGAGAATTGATCCCGTGCGGTTAAGATTCATCCTTCCGATCTTCTGCCTTTTCATCATCGTATTCGCGTTATTGGCGCCGCCGCAGTCTTTTGCCGAGCATCAACCGTCGGGCGTTCCGGGTTGGCTGAGGACACATGTCGGCGAAGGCGAAGGTCAAATCACAGAAGTGGTCTTGCAGAGGGCGCGTGCGCTTTACCAGCAAAAAGTGAACCAAGGAGCGGTGAAGAATCCTTGCTACTTCGCGATGGACGCGACGCGTCCGAACGATTTAGGCGAAGGCAAATTGGGGCGTCGGTTCTACGTTATCTGCGAATCTGAGCGATCGTTTCGTGCAATTTCGGCCGGTCACGGCGGCGGTCGCGATTTGAAAGGCGTCGCGGATTTCGCCAACGGAAGACGCTGCGCGAAGAACTTCGGCAATGCGATGGATTCAACCCTGACGACTGGCGGCGCCTATGTAACCGGCGAGACGAAGACGTCTTTCAAAGGCTACTACCGTGTTTCGGCGAAACAAGACGCGGTTCTGATACGCTCGTTTGTTCAATTTGATGGCGAGGGCGAGACGGCAAATGCCCGACAGCGCGAGATCGGCGGGCATCCGGCCGAGTTGTTGAGGAACGTCTGTCTTCGAAAGGATCCTCGCAGTCCGTACGCAAACCATGACGGTTACGTTCCCTTTGGAACACTAGAGGATTACGCTGGCGGCCGCAGCAACGGCTGTACCAGTTGGTCGCCATCGGACGCCGGCCAGATCATCGCGATGGTGAAGGATAATCCGACGACGCTTTACATCTATCCTGAGTCTGCCGACATCGAGGCCGTCGCGCGAGCAGTTGCGGCGGGCCGCTCGCTATCCGGCGTGGGACTATATTGGAACGCTTCCTGTTTGAACGAAATACGCGCTCCAAGATTTTGGCCAAAAGAAACTCTCGAGCCGATCCTGGCTCAATACAAGAAGGATCATCCGGCGTCGGCGCAACCGCCAACGCCGATTTGCGAGACACAGTGAACTTTTTCTGGCTTGTGCCCTGTCTCTCGTACTGGCTATCCCACAAATCTCCGGAATAACCGCGACAGCCTCAAGAGGGCCCGCTGGTTTAGACGCTGGCCGGCGCAAGTACCCCGACTTCCACCTGAAGTTGGAAACCGATGTCACTACGCACGCACGGACAAGACCGCTGCCAAGCTCGGTGCCAATTCCGCAAGATGTGTTTCTTTTCCTAAGGATCGCGCTAAATTGGACGACCTGGAGACGATCACCACCGGTCCCCATCGAATACTCTGTTCGTCACCCGACGGCTGGTCGATTTTCGGCGCAAGGCCAATTTTCGACCCTTTGATGTTACGACCAGCTTGGATAAGATCGGCTCCAGCGAAGGGCAATTGCTTCCGGATGCGCTGGTTTCGGAAACATAATAGGCACGGTTCATGGCTTGCGCTGATCGCGCTCGTCATCAACCTGACGCTGGCTTTCGGTCACGTTCACGGCTTCGCCGGGAAAGTGCCCGAGCGCTCCGGCGTGCTGATTGCCGCTATAGCGGGCGCCGATGTCGGCCAGAATCGTCATAGCCCGTCAGACAGCCATCCCGACTATCTCTGTCCGATCTGCATGGCCACTGCGGTCATGGGCAACGGCCTGGCGCCAACTTCGCCGGTGCTGCAGGTGGAATTTGCTGATGCGAGGATCGATCATCCGATCGATCATTTCCGCTTCTTGTTGCAGTCGCCGCGGGCTGCGTTTGAATCACGCGGACCTCCGATTTCCTGACATCGCTGCTTCGATCCGCCGCTGGCGCCGCGCCAAGGGCGCGCCGCGAGCCGGGAGCCGAAGCTCCTTCCGGACCACGGCTCTTTCGCGTCGCGGGCAAGCTTCAGTCAGGAAACCTTTGTCATGGGCAGTCCGCCTTTCTTTCGTACTTTCCGCGGGACCTTGCTGTCGGCGTCGTCGCTCACGCTGCTGATGGCATCGGCCGCACCCACGCTCGCCCAAGGCCCCACCAGCCCGGCCGCCCCGGGGACGACCTCGACGTCCCAGCCGATCGCGACGCCGCAGCCGAGTGCCTCTCCGGCCGCGCAGCCTTCGCCGCAGCCGGAAAGCTCGGCCACGCCAGCGCCGTCAGAGTCACCGGCCAATTCACCGACTCCGCAATCAACGCCGGCCGTGGAGGCCGCACCTCCGGGAACCAATGTTCTGCCGGAGACCCGTGTCGCGGCGCCAGTCGAGCGGCGGCGGCCGCGAGCGCCCCCGCCACGGCAGATCGTGCGCAATCCGCCGTCGACAGCGCCGGCTGCGCCAAGCGCGGAACAGGCCCAGACCGCGGCGAATCGCCAGGTCGTGCAGCAGACCCAGAATTTCGATCAGCGACGTGACAACGTCATCCTGCCAAAGACTGGCACAACGAATTATAACCTCACCCAGAGGGACATCGAAAGCCTCCCGCAGGGAAACGCAGCTACGCTCAAAGATGTCGTGCTGCAATTTCCGGGAGTCTATCAAGACTCGACGAGTTCGGGCGACTTTCACGTCCGCAACGAGCACGCCAACGTTCAGTACCGGATCAACGGAGTTCTGCTGCCCGATGGCGTATCCGGCTTCTCGCAGCTTCTGGAGACTCCTTCATCGGCAGCATAGGGCTAATCACCGGCGCGCTACCGGCGCAATATGGCCTGCACACAGCGGGCGTCCTCGACATCACGACCAAGAGCGGAGCGGCGCTGTCCGGCGGTAGCGTCAGCATTTACGGCGGCAGCCGTCAAACCGTCACGCCCAGCTTCGAATATGGCGGCGTCGAGGGAAATACCGACTACTATGTCACCGGCCGCTATCTCAGCACCGGCCTCGGTCTTCAGAACCCGATAGCTTCCCTTAACGCCATTCACGATCACTCTGAGCAAGGTAGATTCTTCGGTTACACGTCCACGGTGCTCGATCCAAGCACACGGATGGTCACCATTTCGGGGTTTGGCGAGACCCGTTACCAGATTCCCAACAATCCCGGGCAACCTGGCAACGTGGGAGGCTTTTGCGGCGGTCCGTTCGATCCTGCCAATCCCTGCCTCAACCCTGATGGCACCCCGAACCCGAATGCTCCCGCCTATACAGCTTTCGGCAAGAACGGATTCAATTCGGCCACGCTCAATCAAAACCAGTACGAAAAGAACGCCTACAACGTCTTTGCCTGGCAGAAATCGGAAGGCAATTTCGATGCTCAGCTCGCGTATTATTCACGTTACAGCGATATTCATTTCGTTCCCGATCCGGTGGGCGATCTCTTCATCAACAACGTCGCATCCGACGTGTACCGGAGCTCGTTCCTGAACGGCGTTTCCGGCGATTTCTCATACCGTCTGAACGATGCGCACACGGTTCGGGCCGGCTTCTACACCAACGGCGAGCAGTCCAGCATCGCAACCGTCAGTACAATTGAGCCGCTCGACCCGGCCGATCCCGGCGGCCTGACCGCGATCGACAGACCCTTCAACATTCTCGACAGCAGAAAATTATTTGGCTGGCAACTCGGCGCCTATGCCCAGGACGAGTGGCGGCTCACCCAGCAACTCACCCTCAATTACGGCCTGCGGTTCGATCAGATCTACCAATATGTCGACGCCAACCAGTTCAGTCCGCGCGCTAGCCTGACTTATAAGCCATGGTGGTCGACGGTCCTGCACATCGGTTACATGCGGACCTTTGAGCCACCACAGCAAGTGCTCGGTCGAACCATTCCAACCCAGATCTTCAACGGCACCACCGCCGGCACCCCGATCATCACGCCCGGTCAGGCCGCCGTGCTTCCCGGCCAGGTGGCCGGCTTTCCTCTCCAGAATGTCGGTGCGATCCAACCCGAGCGGGCGAATGTGTACGACGCCGGCTTCACGCAGCAATTGCTGCCGCAATGTTCGACGACACCAGCCGCGATACCCGGCAAGGCGCCGGTCGCAGCCGCAAATTGTCCAAGCCTCGAACTCGGTGGCAGCATCTACTACAAGACCGCCAGGAACCTGCTTGACGATGGGCAGTTCGGCCAGGCCTACGTGCTAACTGCGTTCAACTATGACAAAGCCGAGAATTACGGCGCCGAACTGAAACTCCGGTTTAGGTATGGCGGCTTCTCCGCTGACACCAGTTGGGCATGGGGGGTCCAGCACGCACACACTGTCGTGTCAAATCAGACGCTGTTTTCCCCGGACGACCTCATCTACATCCAGAACAACTGGATTCACACCGACCATGATCAAACCTATACAGGCTCTGGACGGGTCGCATACCGCTGGGCCGACACCAGTACCTGGTTGGATGGCACTACCGCCAGCGCAACCTTTATCTACGGCACCGGCTTGCGCACGACACCGGCAGGGGTGGTGTGCCCCAACTGCGACCACCTGCCATCGTATTGGCAGGTCAATACCGGCCTATCGCATGAGTTTGTCAATGGCTGGAACGGACTGCCGGTAACGGTGCGATTCGATGTAGTGAACTTGACCGACTACATCTACCAGATCCGCAATGGCGCCGGCATCGGGGTGTTTGCGCCTCAATATGGACCGCGGCGCGGATACTACTTTGGCATTTCGCAGAAGCTCGGGGCTCCGGAGAAGGTTGCCGGCGTTCTGCCTGGCTTCTACACCAAGGCCCGCAATCCCGCAGCGACCGTTTACGATTGGGCTGGTCCCTACGTCGGCGCCAACTTCGGTGGCGCCTTCAGCGGCGGCGAGCACGTGCTCACTCCGATCGGCACCGACAGAACCAATCCGGCGGGCGCGCTCGGCGGCTTGCAGGCCGGTTATAATTTTCTCGTTGCGCAGAACTGGCTGCTCGGGATCGAAGGCGAACTCGCCTGGACGTCAGCTCAGGGTAAAGCCAATTTCGTCGATCCCACCGGCACGGCATCGCTCTCGGTCACCAGCGACCACAACTGGTATGACACCCTCACCGGCAGGTTCGGCTATGTCACCGGGCCGCTGATGCTTTATGCGAAGGGCGGCGCCGCGTGGATGAATGCCGATTATCGCATGGAGGTGAATAGCGGGCTCGACGGTGTCTCCTTGACCAACACCACCCGGCCCGGATGGATCGCGGGCGGCGGCCTGGAATACATGCTGGGATCACAATGGTCGGCGAAGCTCGAGTACGACCATCTCGCCTTCGGCAGCAAAAACCTGGATTTCGTCAACCCGTTCGGCACCAGTGTGACTGTCAAGACTGAGGTCAACCAAGTCAAAGCCGGCGTGAATTATCACCTTGAGGGATTGCTTTAGCGACTGGTTAGCGCGAGCAGTCCCACAGGTATGGGGCATAAGTGGGGGCCGATTGAGACGAGAAAGAACGAGATGACAGTTAGCGAAAAAAAGCCTCAGCCCGGAATTTGGCTCCGGCTGCTGCCGAGTGGGCTCATTCTTGCGGCCCTTGCGGTCCACTCGCAGCCAGCACTCGCCCAAGTTCCAGATTCCCTACTGCCGCGCAATCTGTCGCCGTGGGGAATGTTCCTCAACGCCGATATCGTCGTGAAGGCTGTCATGATCGGGCTCGCCTTCGCCTCGCTCGTGACCTGCACGGTCTGGCTTGCCAAGACCATTGAGCTGCGCGTCGGGAGGGGCCGCGCGCTGCGGCGAGTGAAGATGCTGGAGGACGGCGGCAGCCTCACAGAGGCGGCCCATGAATGCGATGGCAATCGCGATGCTGTCGCTCAGCTGATCCTCTCGACGGCGCGCGAGGCGGAGCTGTCCGACGGTATCGTCGACGACGGCTTTAAGGAGCGCGTCGCGCTGCGGCTGGAACGTGTGGAAGCGGCGATGACGCGTCAGATTTCGCGCGGCATTGGCATTCTTGCCACCATCGGCGCGACCGCCCCCTTTGTCGGCCTGTTCGGCACGGTTTGGGGGATCATGAACTCTTTCATCGGCATTTCGGAATCCCATACCACGAATCTGGCGGTGGTTGCTCCCGGCATTGCCGAGGCGCTGCTCGCCACCGCGCTCGGGCTTGTGGCCGCGATCCCGGCGGTCGTGATCTACAACCACCTCGCCCGCGTGATCGCCGGCTATCGCGCGCTCCTGTGTGACGCTTCGGCGCAGCTCCTGCTTCTGATCAGCCGCGGGCAGCGCAATCAGGACGTGGTCCTGCCACGCGCTGCGGAGTAACTGCCATGGCTGTCCGTCTTGGTTCTCGTTCGAACGGCGATGATCTCGAAATTCAGCATGAGATCAACGTCACGCCCTTCATCGACGTGATCCTGGTGCTGCTTATCATCTTCATGGTAGCCGCGCCGCTTGCGACCGTCGACATCGGCGTAAACCTTCCCGCGAGCACGGCACCCGAGCAGCCTCGCCCGGACAAGCCGGTTTTCGTCACGATCAAACCGGACCAGACTATTGCCGTCGGCGAAACCGTTGTGGCGCGCGAAACCCTCGCGAGTGCGCTGGATAGCGCCACCAACAACCACAAGGACGAAACCATCTTCGTCCGCGCCGACAAGTCGCTGAGCTATGGCGAGCTGATGCAGGTGATGAATACCTTGCGCGACGGCGGCTATCTCAAGCTCGCCCTGGTCGGGCTGGAAGCGCCGGCGGCGAAGCCATGAACGCCCGCGCCCTGCATCTGCCTGACAATCGCGGCGTATCACGTTGGACGCTGGCCGCGCTGTCAATCCTGCTGGCGCATGCCGCAATCGTGGCCGCCATTGCACTGTGGTATTCCCGCAGACCCGTCGAGCCCAACATCAGTCCTGCGATCAGCGTCACGCTCGCCCCAGTCGACGCCAGCTCGCCTGAAATTCAGAACCAGGATATCGCGGTCGGCCCGACCATGCAGCAGGCGGAGGAGACGCCCAAGGAGCAGCCCAAGCAGGAGCAGCCAGTCGAGAAGGTTGAACAGCCGCCACCTCCGCAAGCACAGGCCGAGGTCACCCTGCCGCACGAGACGCCCAAGCAAGTCGAGGAGCCAAAGCCGCAGGTGCAGCCGCCCGCGCCCGAGACACGCGTGCCGCCGAAGACCGAACGTGTCGGCCAGTTCTCACAGGCGAGCGCGAGGGCCTATAACGCCCTCGTGTTCGGTCATCTGCAGCGCTTCAAACGTTACCCGGCGGCGGCGCATGGTGCCTCGGGAACAACGGTGCTGCGGTTCGACCTGAACCGTGCGGGCGAGGTGATCGCAAGCGAAATATCCAAGTCGTCAGGCAATACAGTGCTCGACCGGGAGGCGCTCGAACTGCTTCATCGCGCCAGTCCCTTCCCGCCCTTCCCGGTTGAGAAGCCCGGGACGCGCGATAGCTATCTCGCGCCGGTCGCTTTCGCGCGCTGACGCCTGCGGCGAGATCCATAGTTTCGTCGGGATGAGGATTGTCTATGCCGAGGACGGGTGATCTCAGAGAGCAATAGACCGCACGGTCAGAGTAGTAGACCAGCCCATTTGCCTCGGTCGGATTGTTAAAGGGCATGATGTTTTCCGCGCTCAAACCCGGTGGAGAGGACTGGTCGTCCGGATTAGTCTGTCGAAGCCGGGATAGGGGCGCTGGAGCACGAAACGGTGGCAGGCCGCCATGACCATGAGCTGCGAGCTCGCTTTGTTACTTGG
>Ga0209589_1006996_pt1 | contig 18377 bp, 20 predicted proteins | sample CowpeawhiteBW_FD_187525 | JGI IMG/M metagenome (GOLD analysis project Ga0209589, IMG submission 187525) | Root nodule microbial communities of legume samples collected from California USA - Cow pea white BW (SPAdes) (version 2) | ecosystem: Host-associated > Plants > Roots > Nodule | place: USA...
AACATTCTAAAACCAAGCATATAGAGATTAGGCATCATTTCATTCGTGATCATGTTCAAAAGGGAGATTGTGAAATCAAATTTGTTAAAACTGAAAATCAATTGGCGGATTTGTTTACAAAACCATTGGCTAGAGATAGGTTTAACAAGCTAAGAACTGAACTAGGCATATTAGACATCAAGAATGTGGTTTGATGTGTTTGTAGCATGTTAATCTTATGTACTCATGCATTGGTTTCATAAAAATCTGCTGCTGTATGCAAAACTTGAAAATTGTCATATTCAACCTATTAATTTTTCATTTCAACGTGTTGATTTCACTTAAATCTGCCTCTGTTTGCAAAACCATGATATGTCAACCTGTTGATTCTGTATTTCAACATGTTTATTTCACTTAAACTGCCACTGAATGATGAAATGTTGATCTGGTATGAGTTTCAATCTATTGTTTGCACAATTCAATATGTTGATTTCATTAAAACTAAATCTGGAAAAAATAAAGTTCAATTTTACGATTTTCAATTGATTGATTTTCAAAATCAGTCAGCTGATTTCACTTAACCAGATTCTGTTTTTAATCTCTGATGCTCTGATGTTGTTTTAGTCAACTGATTCTGTTTTTCAACGTGTTGATTTTACTTAAAATGTGTATTCACTCACGAAGTGAATTGTTAAGCTGACCTAGTCAAAGAAAGCATCTTTTTGTCAGGTACTATCTGCTCTTAACTGCCAATTTCATCAACCATGCGTTACTTTTACTGATTTGTTTGACCAAAAAGCATTCTAGTGCACAATTCCAATGTGCATGCAACTCACATGATCTGAACTGATTGATTCACTCATAAAAACACATTGAAAAGATCATGAATGCATGAGATACTGCTTTGGATTGCATTAAACTGGTTTGGGTAACCTAAAATGAATTAATTAGAAAAAATTGTACCATTTAATCAACTGTTTCTGAAAATCAGCTTGTTCAATTATAAATACTGCACTTGTATTACTGCATTTGTATCATACAATTCTTATAAACAGCCACATACCAACATTCATCATGCCTCGTCTTTCCCAAAGGGCTATCCAATCTGATGATGAGCACTCCACTCTTCCTACCCCAAGGTCTCCAAATCATGAAAGCCATGGAAGATTTGAAGCATGATTTGAGGATCATGAGGACAACATTCAAGTGTTCCTCATTGAGATGAATAGGAAGCATATCAGCATTCCTAAGGTGCTAAGGTTCTGATGGCTAAGGGCTAAATGCTTTGAGAGTCTATTCCAACAACTAAAGCATCAAAAGTTGAAGACATTCCTTGAACTTTCAGGGAAAATCTATCCAGACTTGGTGAAGGTGTTTTTCACTAACATGGAGTTCAAAAATGATGTCCTGTTGTCCAGCATCAAGGGTGTTCGAATGGAGATCAACAAGAGAGCTTGGAAAGATGTGGTTGGACTCAAATCAAGGGGTGTGCAAGTGAGGAAAGGTGAAACTGGGGTTGTTCCAAAATTGAACAAGATGCAATACTATGGCCAATGCTTGAGGAATCCTGCTGCTGAAATCAAGCACTTCCATGTTGGTGAAAGGTTGCTTGGTATGATTATCACAAAAATCCTTGTTCCACGTGGTAGCAACCATTCAACATTGAATGAGGGAGATTTGATACTCATGTACTGCATTCAACACAACATCCAAGTGGATTGGATCTATGTGTTTCGTGATCACATGCTTAAGGCCAAGAGGCTCACAGATTTTAGGCTGCCATATGTGGTTTTGGTGTCCAAGTTCATTGAATACTTTGGAATTGATGTAGAGGATGAGCTAGAGGAGTCAACTGGACTATTGAACCATACCTCCAACCAAAATCTGCACAAAATGGGCTTTCTCATTGTGGGAAATGGTTGGACAACTGCTGGTGATGTAGTTGGTGGTGCACATGACCATGAAGTTGGCCCAAGTGGTACAAATCAAGAGGAAGAAGCAATTGCTAGACCCATGGACTTGATTCCCCACAGCCCCCCAGAGGATAGAGGCCTTGTGTACTCACATTTTGAGAGGATGGTGCTGAACCAACTACATGAGCTTAATGTGTCCCAACATGAACATTACAACTATTGCAATGAGAGGTTCAATGCATTGGATGGCCAAATTCATGATATCCATGATATGCTGCACTCATTCGAAACCAAAAATGATCCTTAGGATGATTGAGTGTGGTGGTTGTTTAGGATCATGCATTGCATTAAGTTCTGTCTATTTCAGTTGGTTGTTTTTCATTTTAGTCGGCTGATTGTATCAACTTTATGCATTTGTTCTCTGTTTTCAGTTTCTGTTGGTTGTATTCCTTTCCAATATTAATGAAATGACATGCAATGCTTGTTATCTTTATGCACTTGTTCTGTTTGATGAATCCAAAGGGGGAGAAAAATTGGAAAATTGGAAACCACTTTTAATAATCACATTGAACTAAGCATTAAAATTGGAATCAATAATCAAATCTGAATTTGAACCCATATTATTGATAGGGGGAACATGATCTCATTTGTATACTAGCTTGTGTGTATTGTTATTGTAAATGTCTTTCAGGTTCACAAGCTTCAAGCTAAGGTGTCATTTCATCAATTTAATGGTATCCAACAAATGGAAGCAATTGCAATGAAAGATAGAAGAAGATAGATTAAAGGAAATAGAGGTTGGCTTCATCAAATCAGGGGGAGATTGTTGACATGAGAAGCCAAGGTGGTTTGCTTCTTGAAGATTTGATGAAGATTGAATGAAGATCTTTTGAACTATCTTGAAGCCATTACCATTAGAATGAAGCCTACATTGATGAAGGAAAGGTGATTTGATGATAACTATGTTGATCAAGGCTGGAACATGTGCTCTCCATGTTGCTACATCATTAAGAAAGTGTATTTAAAGTTTGTAATTCATATTGTATACCTTGTAGCATTAATTAGATGTATTTGGTCTTAGGTGTGTCTTTTAAACTATTGAATGGTTTTTCAACAGGTTAAAATGTCTCTTTTAGTCTGTTGAATGATATTTTAACAGGTTAAAAGGTTGACTGCAGTAGTCTTAAACTGCAACAAATTCAATTAGTTGATTTAGTTTTTAATCGACTGATTTCACTTAAGTAAAGTGAAATCAACCGATTGATTTAAAAATCAACTTGTTGAATTTCATAACAGTTTGACTACAAAAGTTGTGATTTTCGAAAGAGAGGTAAGTTGATCATTTTAGAGCGCGAATTTGTTCTGGAAACTTGTGGAAACTCTCTCCTTCATGATCATATGTGTTGTAGCTGTTGAAGATTGATCTTAGATCAATTCTTGGAGCTTTTGGCTTGGTTTGAAGCTTGGAGAAAGTGGTTTGTGGTAGGATGGGTTGTGTTACCACTGATGTTTGATCTTTCTCAAGCTTTGTGTGTGTGCCTGGTGGTTTTCCAGGTCTTCAAGAGGGTTCTTGCTGTGCTGGTGTGATTCTTGTGTGATTCAAAAGTCTTTTGTGGGGTTTTTGCATATTTTGGAAATGTAAGGGTGAATACTTTGTAAATATTTTGAAATAGTGCAAAGTCAAGCTCAGGTTGCCTTGACAAACTGGAGTAGCTCAGGTTTGAGTGAACCAGTATAAAAATCTCGTGGAGTCCTCTCTTCTTTAACCTTTCTCTCTTGCATTTTCATTTTAAAGTTTAAAGAACTTGTGCTTTAATCATCTTTTTCATGATCTTGCATGTTTTCATGGCATCTGTAACATTGAGCATGTTTACATAATCATTTGGAACCTATCTTGATCATTCTTGTGCATTGTTCCTGGTTTAAAATTCAAATTCGCATTTCTGCATTTTCCCAGTATTTCAGTCGACTGTTTTCCTGTTTCAGTCGATTATTTATACCAGAACAGAATCTGTTTAGTAAAATGAATTTGTTAACTGTGTTTTTGATCGACTAAAAATATATTGTCCAACACCTTTTGCATCCTACCTTGGTGATCTATTTGATTCAATTAAAGGTGGTTTTTTAGCTTGCAAAGATTGCCTAAATTTTTAAACTAGCTAATTCAATCCCCCTTCTTAGCTTTTCAACCATTTCAAAACTAACAAGACTGGGGGAAACATTTTTAAATAAACTTTTGCACCAAAACATCCTATTCACTTAGGCTATTTTTAAGGAGAGAGTGCAGCCACACCTTTGCATTCCATGCTAAGGAAAAAGCAAACAAACTTGAGAATAACATTATCTTGTACATGGTTTCTTTTCACCGTGTTGCAAATTTCCAGGAACGTGGCCAAGTGATTATATGGGTTTTCATGAGATAACCCATGAAATTGATTGTTCTGCACCAAATGTACAAGGGCATGTTTCATCTCCATATTTGGTGTAACTATTGTTAGCCTAAAAATGCTATTTAAATTGGTCCAACTATTATCCCAAAGTACGTCTCCTTCACCTGGTACAACCATATCCACCTCTTCTTCCCGATTTGATGGTTGGATATGTGTTTAACAAGAGAAATCTATTGTTCTTTCTACAGTTTTGGAGGAAACTTTGCATGCTTCCCTGAATAGTCTATTATTGATACTATTGTTTCTTCGAGCTATTCTTTCAATCTCTGGATAGTTGATCAGCCAGAATCCTACTTCTCATGCATAATAAAGAAAATTATAACGGACATGTTAAACAGTGTCGAACAATAAAGACAATTTTTTTTCTTTTTTGAAATAAAAAAAAAACCTAGACTGGTAAACAAATAAAACTACATTAAACCAATTGTAATCCCCACCAAAAACTTGTTACAAGATTGGCATGTGTACCAAATCATACAAGTAATATAGTAGACAAGTCTAGATATCTTCCCACGAAGACTAATGTGATTTAAACTAATGGATTATTTTCTAATAAAGGTACGAATAACAAAATATAGTGTATATAAGAAAATAAATTCAAATATAAAAACAAAAACTTAATCAGAAATTTCAATAATGGAAATAATGAACTTAATTTAGAAAAGTATAAGGTAAAAGCTTCACGGGATTGGGTTTCATGATTCCATTCAAAGTTAAAACAACAAATCATATATTTATATTTTTGTCTCTCACACTCACATCGTTTGTAATAAGCCTCAATTTTGTCCTAGACAAACCTAAACTTGAATGATAAAAACTTTATGTCTAGCATGTGAAATTAGTTAGTTGTTTTGTCCTACTTAGGTTTCCCAAACTATCTTTTGGATTAGCCGATACTCCCACATATGCACCATATCGAGAACATGTAAGTTAAAGATCATAATCAGGTTTCCTAACTATCTTTTGGAGCAGTTGGTACTCTCGCATGTGCAAAATTCATAGACTATGAAGTTAAAACAAGAATAAAACACAAGAGATGATGGAAAAAATTATATTGAATGATTAATCAATAGAGAATTAAGAATACATTATATCCAAAACATATTGAACACTAGACTGATGATGGAATTGAATACCTTCACTCTTCAAAATGCCCTTCTACCGTCAAGTGTATAGATAACAAGTTTCTTTCTCTCCAAATGTGCATTTGACCTTTTTCAAGCCTTCAATTTATAGATTTTCTAAAATGTGCAGCTCGTTTGGCAAAGTGACTCACTGCACGAATTCAACAAGATTCATTGGGCAAATGGCCCTTCACTGGGCGAATAGTGTGAAAATTGAATTCGACCTGCAACTTTGTACTTGATTTTGTACTGGAATTTGTTGTTGGATATATCTTGTTTATGTTCTAGAACTTCATATTTTGAAATTATTCCTCAATTCTTCTAACTTGTAATTTGAGTAATCAACTTTGTGGATAATTGGTATTTTTGATAATCTTTGATTATTTAATATTTCACTCATTTTGTTGATAATCTCCTCAAATCTATGAGATTTCCACTTATTTGAAAAATATAACTAAATATTTATCTTTACCACTTTTATTGAATAAAGCATGCAATATCAAATAAAATTGAAAAATAAAATAACAATTAAACATAAAAGTAAAAAAAAAATAATAAAAGAATGATAAGGCCAATTATAAATAATTAATTATCTCAGTGGAGTTTTGGGGAAACAAATAATCAATTATCCATGAATCTGGAAATTTTTGCACTTGAAAGAATGAAACAATAATTGATTACTTGAAGAAATAATTGATTATACAAAGTTGTAGGACAAAAATTAAAAAAAAAATAGTCATTGGCAACAACTAGTTCTGCATTAATGCACTCAAAATTGATGTTGGAGATTAGTGGCTTTACAAATAAGCTTCAAAAATCAATTGTTTCATCAAACCACTGTATATTTAGAAATCCTATATTATTTAAAACCCTAAAACCTTAAAAATTCCAACATATATCTTCCCTACTAGAGTTTTTTTTCTTTCTAATTTTTGCCTCTTCGCTCAAAAATTTCTTTTCACAAAACCCTTGAATAAAACAATGGCAAAATCTTCAAGAATAAAGTTTCATAATAGAAGAAGTGCTCACACAGCTAATCAACCCAATGTAAGAACTACATCCATTAAAGGATGGATTTCTGATGAAGATAGGAGGGTTGAGTTCATTTTCTCAATTGCGGACAAACCAAGGGCTCAAATTCTTTTCTAGAAATGCGAGACACTTACTATCTTGACTTGGTAAAGGCATTTTATTCTATTTTTAAATACAGAGATGGTGTAGCCTCCAGAAAAGTTAAGTGCATAAGCATCATTCTTAACAATGATATTTGGAAAAACGTTGCAAAGCTTTCTATTCGTGAAGATGTTGTGAATGTGCTTTCCGAAGTTAAAGGTTTTAATAGGCTACTGCCATTGAGATCATTTTTGAAGAATCCTTGGCAGAAATTTGGAAAACAACTTCTGGTAGGTGGATTAAAAATAGATGAGAGGCGTACTCATTACAAAATGGTATGGATTTTATGTCCAAAAGACTGAAATCATGCTCATTGCACTAAATAAATATTTTAATTATTTATGATCCAGTCTCGTAGTTGATATAATGCTCAAAGCTAAAACGTATCCTACATATCCTCTTCCCTATTCACTTCTTATGTCAAGAATATATGAATACAAGGGTATAAATACTTCTAGAGAATTTTTTTTACCAAACTGTTGAATCAAACAATATCTGAGAAAGTGCTCTTAAACAAATGGGATTTATTATTAATGAAGATAGTTACATTTCCAAAGGAGATGTGCCAACTGAAGGGTCTGAGAATGATCAAGAAATGTTAGAGGTTGCTCCTATTATTGGTTCTTCTATTGCTGTTGTTGGGTCTTCCTCCTCCATGGAAGAAAATATTGCTAATATGTGTAGGAGGATGAAAGAAATGCACACTCTTCAAGTTTCTAGGCATGAAGAAGTGTGTAATTTACTTAGGAATTTAGACATTATAGTTTCTCACTTGGAAAAGAAATTTTATAGTTATTTTGGTGATGAAAATGATGATATGAGTGTTAAATTCTAAATTAAATAAATATTTTCTCACTATTTTGCTTGTTATATGGGTTGTAAAATTGAGAAGGAGTTCAATTCTATTATGTTATTTGATATAGGGGGAGATATCTCATTAGTTCACTTTTTGTTTATGATAAAAAAGATGGGGAAAAGTTTAAAGCATAAAACTTTTTAACGTTTCAACTTTCCACCCCACCCCATACCAATAGTCACATGCCTTCAACGACAAAGCCCAAGTATCTCTTCATCTCCCAAAAGTTACCTTGATTCTAGTAGCGCTTTGACAACTGTTTACTCATGTCCCATCAATCAAAGACTCTACACATTGATAATTGACATGATAATGTTTTTATTTTATTTATTTATATGTTTTATTGTTATTTAATTTTTGGATTTTATTTAATATTTCAGGTTTTATTCAATAAAAGTGGAAAAGATAAATGATGGGGATATGTTTTGCAAATAAGTGGAAATCACAAAGTTTTAGGAATATTATCAACAAAATAAGTGGAATATTAACTAACCAAAGATTATCAAAAGTATCAGTTATCCATAGAGTTGGGTATTTCAATTTCAAATAATAAGATTTGAAGAATATATCAAAGATATGAAATGTCCAAAGATTAAAAGATATAAATCAAGGATTATCTCTTGCAACTTATTCAACAGTACTGTAGTAATGCTTATCCATGACGGCTAACAAAAGCCTATGAAGACGGTTACAAATCCATGGTTGATTAAGTCGTCGTAAAATTACCCGACAACGACGTTGATTAGCAAACTCGTTGTCAATATTGACTAATACAACGACAGTTTGAAGAGTCGTCGTTGAACTGTGAACGAGAACAATATGGGCTAAAACCTGGACCAGATACCCAAAACACAACGACGACAGTTTGTGTCAAATCCGTCATGGATTGAACACTTTTTAACAACGATTTTGGTCATAACTATTGTTAATTAGTGATTTTTATTAAAAAGGCAGCTTTGTCTAATGTCTTAATCTGAACTTGTAATTCAGAAAATAGTTCCAATCCAAAACAGAATTCCAATTTAGACAAAGTTCTAATCCAAACAGTTCCATCAAAGTTACAAATAACTTATATGACAACATAAGTCTAACAACATAAGTCTAAACTACCTTTAAGTGTCACTAAACCTAACTCTCACTAACTATAGATAGAAAGTACTTCGCCCACGCTTTTTGAACATAAGTTATTGATTTTGAATCCATTGGACTTGGGTCATGAATTTCTGCAAAAGTGTTGGAAAAGTTACACTAAGGGAAAATGTTTTATTAGTAACCTATTTTAGTGACCAAAAGTTGTTAGTTACTATAATTACTAATTTAGATACAAGTTTACAAAGTAAAAAAATCATTGGTTACTAAAATAGTTACTATTATGAATAAAAAATTATAATTGGTCACTAAATTGGTTTTTAAAATCAGCTACCATAGTTTTGGCTACCAAAGAAAACTGGTCACTAAAAATTAGCTACCTAAGTTTTGGCTACCAAAATAACTTAGTTACTAAATTGATCTCTAATTAATTAGTGACAAATTTAGTGACCAATTATAATTTTTTATTTATATTAGTGACTATTTTAGTAACCAATAAATTTTAATTTTGTAAATTGGTATCTAAATTGGTTACTATAATGACTAACAACTTTTAGTCACTAAAATTGGTTACTAATAAGACATTTTCTTGTAGTGTTAATAGCAATACATATGTAAATTAGTTTAAGTTAAAATTAGTACATGAAATAAGTTAGTATATTACTGCATCCCAATGGAAATGAAAAATAAGGATATAGTTACTTATCTATATATGGAGCACTGGAAATCATTTTATTTTGTTGCATTATGGAATTTTGGATGTATGTTTTTGTTCTAGAGTTCTTGCTACCCACTGGAGTCATGAAATGAGGGTCTATAAACATATATATATATATATATATATATATATATATATATATATATATATATATATATATATATATATATATATATATATGTCATCCTTTCCCGTTTCCACACTAAAACCATGCAAGTACCTAATTTAGCAATGAAAACACACATTTAATATCTAAGAAGGAAATGATTAAAAAAGGATTTAAAAATGATTTACTTACTTACATTATCCATAATTGTAGAATAGACACATTTAAGTCATTTTTGTCTGATATGATCTCCATTAAATCACTTTTATATATGTACAATGACAACTCGTTTTCTCTTCCAAAAACATTGGCATTCCATGGAATAAAAGCAACATTTTTACTCATGCTTGCAGTATATTCCATTAATGTCGCTATTGGATCCTCAAAATATTTTGATACATGCAACTCTAGTTCATCTTGCTACAAACAAAAACAAGCATAATATTAGTTAGCATAAATTATATACTACATATGAAAAAATATTACTACATATACAACCCAATTCAATATGTGGTGCCATCCTCAATAAATGTTTCGGCTATCGATGAAGGTTCCCACTGGTTGTGATACAATACCAACCTCTGATGTCAATATTCGAATTGAAGCATCACCATAACATATTGTCTCCACTATAACCTTTTCTATGTGAAAAAGGGAGGCATTCACCATGTAACATGGTTGAAAAGTGGGGATACATAATCAACTAATATGTACAACTCACATTGGGAACCAAAACCAATGTCACCCGACACCGGGAGAAAGGTTAGGTTCTACTACAGTGGAGAACTTTTGTTACACCAGTAAGGTCTCTCGTCACTTGTCAAATACTTCCATCATCGCTTGTCGTTCTAATCTCATCTCCTCCCGCTCTTGCCTTATTTGCTCCCGTTCTTGTCTCATCTCCTCTCGTAGTTGTTAGGCCAACTCAACTTTCATTTTCTGCAAAGCTTCCTCCGTATTCACATTAAATGATGAATGAGATTGGCGATGCGATGACCTTCCAAAGTAACTTTGAATCCCCACTGTATCCAGCGGTATGAAATGTCCAGGGTGTTTAGGTCGTCTAAGAGAAGTATTAAGAATGTCTTCTCGACCATGAGGATTGAAGGAACCTTGGGTCTGCTACTAACTAGAGAATCCTACAACAAGGAAACATATATAATTAAAACATTTTCCTTACAATTATAAGTTTAAAATTAAAACATAAAAACAAATTTACTTAAAATCCGCTCAGCAACCTGTTGTGATTCATCAGAATTCCATTTCTCATGCTTGGATGGTGGGGATGGAGGTCCACGTGAATCTGCACTACTATCACCATCACCAGAAGCACAACGTGCCTTCATCTATTCACTAATCATCTTTTGTTCTAGTTTTTGAAAGCCAACACGAGAAAGCAAGTGCGGAGTCTCATTATGTGCTTGTATGTCTTGTGCTTTTTTCCAACCCTATAAACATTTTTTTAATGAAATTTACTTACTATTTAGCAGTATATAGAATAAAATATATAAGTTATAATACTAACCTCCCACTTTTAACTTTCTTGAATTTGTAAGAATTGTTGCCAAGTTTCTTCAGCAATGCAAGTATACTTGGGGCAAGGACTTTCTCCTTTTCTTGCACCATACACATATACTGATGTGAATTTTGATTTAAATTGACACCATTGGACGGCAACCGAAGAAAAAATCTTTGACTTCAGCATCCTCACATTAGGGATATAAAAAACCATCTACATATATAAGGAAAAAAATATATATTATAACGTTATATTTCATAAAATTTTTAAAATGTATGCAATTACTTACCAAAATATCTTCCCATATGATGTTTCTCTCATGCTCGGTGACATGATCCCAAGTTGGTGTTGATATAGAAATCTTCTCCTGAGCCACTATACTGAGATAGGTGTTAAATATCTCTACATTAGGCCCAAATGTCCCCTACTAGTCTACACATCGACATCCATTGGTGTCTTCTTACCACACATCGACATCCATTGGTGTCTTCTTACCAGTAGTTAACTTCTTAAGAAGGAACTTTAATCTAGTAGCTCTTTTGCCAGATCTCTTTGGAGGGTCTTCATCATAAGAGATTTTCCTGTTTTCAAATGAAAATGACAAACATTAATAACATTACTTATAAATAAAGGCAACAAATTTAATGACAAAAAATTGAAAATAAATCGTACATTTATATATATATATATATATATATATATATATATATATATATATATATATATATATATATATATATATATATATATCTTAGTCATGATCTTTTCAAGTTGCAAGTACGTCATCTATAATATCATCACAATGTTTGTTAACCATTGTTTATGTAAATGATTCATTCTCATAAATTTCAGTGGCTTTTCATGTTCATTGTTGGTCTCCTTTTTACCATGTAGCACAACATGCCAATTTTCATATGCAAGATCAGCTACATAGAAGACTTGTGATGCTTGATATGCCATAATAAATGGCTCATCTTCATATGTTACCTTTCGAAAGTCAACCAATGTCACTCCCGATTCATCAACTTTAACACCAGTTTTGTTATCAACCCATTTGTATTTGAAAATAGGTATAGAGAACTTGGTATAACTAAGTTCCCAAATCTCTTGTACGACACCGTAATATGGCATGGATCCCACAATAGGATTCTGATCTTTTGAAGTTGTGAATTTTAATGACTTTGCCTTCAAAGTGACTCCACTATTTTGCACAATGCTTTAATCATCCTGAGACTTTGTATAAAATAAAGTTCCATTGATTTCATAACCAGAACAACATAAAACATCAAATTTTAATCCATTTGCAAGCCAGGTTAATATTTTAGATGCAGATGGGTCCTTAATGAAAGTTTTGTTATGCTCCATCAACACCCACCTCTCTAATTGTCTTAGGTTTTTTTCTTTCACAATGTCTTTGTGTTTAGTTAAATATGGTTGACTTCATTTGTGTTATTTAATATATACAAATGTGCTTGCATAACCTCTTTTCTTGATTTGCTTTCCACATGTATACATTTTGAGGACTTTTGCATTATTCTACGTAAGTGCCAACAATTGTCAAGCACTCCTATAGAATTTGTTTTGAAGATGTACTTTGAACAAAACTCAATGGCTTCCTCTAGAATGTATCTTTCAATAATTGAAGCTTTTGGACGATCTCCCTTCAAGATCTTCATATATCGTTCTACTGGGTACATCCATCGTAGATAAACTAGTGCACACAATATGATTTCTCTTACAAGATGAACGATCAAATGCACCATGATGTCAAAAAATGATGGAGAAAAAAACATCTCTAATTGACATAAAACAATAACAATCTCTTGTTGAAGTTCCTCCAAATTGAGAGGGTCAATGACTTTCTTGCCTATGGAATTGAAAAATGAACACAATCGGGTTATACTAAACCTCACATTTTTGGTAAATTACCACGTATGGCCACAAGAAATAATTGTTGTATTAAAACATGACAGTCATGTATTTTTAAGCCAATTAGTTTCAGATCTTGCATGGATACAAGTTTACTAACATTTGAAGAGTATCCTTGTGGTACCTTAACTCCATGAAGACATCGACAAAAGGTTGTTTTCTCCTTTTACGATAAAGTACAACATGCTATGGGCAAATAAGTTCGCTTACCAACTTCTTTTGGTGCTAATTCCTCTTGTATATTCATTTCAATCATATCCAAACGAGCATTGACACTATCCTTTGTCTTCCCTTTTATATTTAGAAGTGTTCCAATTAAACTATCACACATTCTTTTCAACATGCATCACATCTATACAGTGTCGCACATCTAACTTACACCAATATGAAAGATAAAAGAACATTGACCTCTTGTTTCATATTTTAGTCATAGTGGCCTTTCTTTTTTTTTTTCCAAAATCTACATGAAGACCTCCCACCTTCTCATAGACTTGAACACCAGTTAATGGAATTGGAAAAATGTCATGTTCTTGGTTTCCATTGAAGGCCTTTTCAATCTACGATACAGATGAAATGGATTTAGAAATCTACGATGCCAAAGATAGATTGTTTTCCTTCCATGCTTTAACTATTCATATGATGCGTTTTCTTCACATATCAGACATGCTCTATGACCTTTCACACTATAACCTGACGAATTTCCACATGTAGGAAAGTCATTTATAGTAAAAAAAATTAACATGGCATGCATTTGGAAAGATTCATTGGCAAACCCATCAAAGACTTTAACCCTATCATCCTATAACAACTTTAAGTCCTCAATCAAAGAACTAAGATAAACATCAATATCATTCCCTAGTTATCTTGGACAAAAAATCATCATAGATAACATCATGTACTTTCCCTTAACTTCGAGGTAAGTTATAAATCACTAACAAAACTGGTCATGAACTATGATTGGTACTTAAATTTCCATAAGGATTTATTCCATCTGAAGTTAGTCCAAGTCGTAAATTTCTTGATTCATTACCAAATGTAGGAAATTCTTTATCAATATTTTTCCATTGCACAAAATCTACAGGATGACGAACTAGTCCATCACATATCTGCTCATTAGTATGCCATCTAAGGTTTTTGGCATTAGTTGGATTTTCCAACATATGTTTAAACCTTGGAATTATTGGTAGATACCAAACAACCTTCGAAGGAGGGTCGTGCTTTGTGACCTCATCAGTATTCTCCTTATCACCATCTTCGACCTTATAACGTGATAACCCACACTTGGGACAACTTCTTAACTCTGCAAACTCTTTTCGATATAAAATATAATCATTAGGACGTGCATGAATCTTCTTATATTCCATGCCATCGGACAAATTGATCAACCTTGACACTCTTGATAATCGTTTGAAGTTAGTTGAACAAGGATATAATGGGGTCTCTACATCTGTAGTCATATTTTCATACACAACTTTAGTAAAGGTTTGTACTCCAACTTCATGAATCATGTCCTCTAATCTATCCTCCATTGTCGATTCCACAAATTGATATGCTTCAGCCATAGTTTGAGTCTATACCAACTGTAGCAACGCATAAAAGATGTTCTCTAATCTTGACCACATCCAATATTCTCCAATTCAAACAATTGACACAATGACACCTCATCTTTCCTCTATATTTTGCATTACCACCATGACGTTGAGCTAATTCTATAAACTCATTGACTCCTCTCTCATAATCATCACTTATACATGATAGATTAATCCAGCTCTGATCCATCATTGTTCTATAACGAGAAAGAATTTTATAGTACATAAAAGTAATAAGTTTCTAGGGTCAGACACCTCCAAACTCAATATCAACGCATTGTCGGGGGTCAGACACTCCCGGACTCAATCCCAACTCAACCACAAGAATTCAATAAATACTTAAACTTAAAAACTAAATATTGTCATGCAAAAAGAATACATACAAAATAAATAAAATTTAAAACATTAATAACTACAATATAAAAAGTAATTAAAAAGAAGTATACTTACGTAGTAGTCTACAACCACGATGTTTCAAGGGAGAAGAAGATGATGCAATAGGCACCACTTTGGGCTACTCTCGTACAATTGCAGCGACAAGGGTGGTACGGTGGCAGCGACTACGACGCAAGGGGAACATCGGTGGAGACTTCATAAGGGTAGCAACGGTGGAGTCTTCGCAAGGGCAACAACAATGCAGTGGCAACGACTTTGACATAAAAATAGCGACACAGTGGCAAACTTCCCAATAGCAAAGCGGTGGCAGGATGCGATAGTAGTGGCAGTAGGGAAGCGGTGCCAGTGGTAGTAGGGACACAATGCAATGGCAACGACAGGGTGGACGTCTCAACATAACCCAAGCAGCAGTGATGGCTGGTGGTGGTCACGGTGGATGTCACAACAACGACTTCGTACTTGAGTAAGGTGGTGGTCGCGATGTGACGAAGGATTGACCCTAACCAAGGATGAAGGGACATGCTTAAGAAGACTAAGCATGTTTAGAAACAAAGTTCACTAATCCTTCATCCATTTCATTTGTGTTTGTTATTTTTGATTTCCTAAGTTGACTTAGTTGAATCAACTTTAGTTGACTTGTTGACTTTTGATTAGGTTTGACTTGTTGACTATAGTTGACTTGACTTAAGCCAACATGCTAATCTATGTTTATTTGCTTTGTAGGTTAATTAGGAGTAAGAAATCAATGCAAGGTGGCGTATGGTGATTAGGGAGCATAAATGATGTGGAGGAGATAGTAAATCAAAGGCATAAAGCATAAAGTAAAAGGCATGAAGCAAGTGCACCTATCACTACAAGAAATTCATTGATTATCGACGGATATGTTCCGATGAATAATTATCCATCGGTAACGTTTATTTTTCGACGGATGTACCGATGGATATTGATGATTTATTTACCGACGATAATGTCCTATGTGAATTGGGTTTCTTATTTAACGACGGATCCTTCCGTCGGTAATGTCGTAGGTGTGAGTTACCGACGACGTGTTCATATTTACCGACGGAGAAGATCCTTCGGTAAATTCTCTGCCAAATGAAAATAAGATTTCCCCTCCACCATTTTCAGTTTACCCCTTTCCCCCAAAGTCACGAAAACCCAGTGCCTTTTAGAAAATCGTCGTGACCACCACGTGTGCCGCTCCACCGTGATTCTTCCGTTCATGCCCTGACGTGTGTGCTCTGGCGCAATCTGTCGCTGCCTCATCTTCTTTGTGCATTCTCCAGCGTGAGCCGCCTGTAGCGTAGTGTGTGTGGGTCTTGGACGACGACGCGTTCTCCGACAACGTCAATGTAGTGGTAAGTGTCAACTGCCATGATGTTTGTTTGAATTTTTTATCACAAAACTTGTTCTCACTGTCGTTGATTATGAAATTGGTAAGGGGAGATGATGTCCGGTTGGGTTTAGCAGTGGCGGGCAGGCGTGAAAGCTGCAATATTGTGGGTTGTTTGCAAGAGACGTGAGACACTAGGTTTGATCAATTTTCCCTTTTTGATTTCACTACATTTCTGAATTGATTGCTTTGTTGGATCCGAATTTGATTGCTTAGTTTTGTTTTCGATTCCATTAAGTTATTAAGTTGATTGATTCATTGTGTGAATGTGTTCATGTCTCATACAAGCATGTCTCGTTGGGTTGTGTTTCCCAATTCAGTGGTCATTGCTAGGTGTGTGCCATTTTCCCATTTCATTGTCTCGATCCCTTATTGAGTGATGTGTTATGTTTTTTGTTTAATTGAGTTGGTTGATTAGGTATTTGGTGTAGTTTTGAACCAATTCATTGATCAAATTGTGCATCAAGTTTAATTATGTTCTTATTTCTAAAACTTTGAAATTGGGCATCCTTAACAGCCACATGGATGGGTGATAAACATTGAAATTGGGCATCCTTTACAGCCACAACCACAGCCATTGAATCAATTTCAACTTTCATACAAAAAAGCCACAAATTTAATTTTTATAAGTTAAGTCTTATGAGAATAGTTTAGAATCATTTTTCAGCTCCCATATAATAATCTCATTCTAAAAATATGAACTACATAGGGTATGATTAAAAAAATATGAATTACATTAAAGGTAGTGAATAGAGTTTCAAAGCTGCCAAGAATTTGAATAGTATGAGTCTATATCAATTAGGTTATGAGACCTCAATCCTAAAAAGGGAGAGAGAAACCCCCTGAGAAAGAAACTTAAATTGGAATTGTTTCGAAATCTGAAAAAATAGTATGTTTTCACTTAGTTCATATGTCTTTGCTCATTTTGACCATTTCTAGTTCATTTTTTGGGTTTCTACTAGGCAAATTCGAATTAGGTTGTTAATTCTGAGTTCTCATCTATTCTCAACCTTTCTTTTGATAATTGGAAGTTGTCCAAGTAGTTCTATAAAATTTATGTGCAGTAGGTTATTTAATTTATAATTTTTTGGAGTTTTAGCATAGTTTAGTGGTAGTTTTAGGTCTTAGGTAGCTAGATTTTGAGTTGTAGTAAGTTTTAGCAGTGTGAGCTATTTTTTATTCATATTTTTCCTTTAGAAACATGTTAGGATAGTTAGATTAAACTTCCATAGGTTAGCATAGTACATGCATACACAAAAAGGTCAATTTTGTAGATTAGTCTTGATTTTAGGTAGTGATTTTTGGTAAATAATTTAGGAGATAGTTTGTGACTTAGGATTAAGTTTTCTTAAGTCATTTTAACCTTTTCTAGGTAGTTTAGTGGTAGTTCTACCCGTGCTTTAGCATAAACTTAGTTTTAACCTATCTTTATGGTGTTTTTAGAGGTTTTAGGTAGTGAAATTTTGAGTTTTAGGTAGGATTTTAGTTTTGAGTTGTTCGTTAGGATCCTTGAGTCGTTTTAACTTTGTTGAGTAGGTCCTTGGTGCTATTTTGACTAATTTTATTGTACTGCTTGTTTCATGCACATGTTTTATGTAGAATTGTTAAAGTTTGGGTCTCTAAACATCAATTTTCGTGCAGCATGTTATTGCAGACTTTTACTTTACTTTTCATCATTCATATAGCAATTACAATGTATTTGTTCCATTGCTTCATATTTCCTTTGCTGAATTGGGATGTCTTAGCTCATTTTGACCATTTCTAGTTCATTTTTTGGGTTTCTACTAGACAAATTCGAATTAGGTTGTCGATTCCGAGTTCTCATATATTCTCAACCTTTCTTTTGATAATTGGAAGTTGTCCAAGTAGTTCTATAAAAGTTATGTGCAGTAGGTTATTTAATTTCTAATTTTTTGGAGTTTTAGCATAGTTCAGTGGTAGTTTTAGGTCTTCGGTAGCTAGATTTTGAGCTGTAGTAAGTTTTAGCAGTGTGAGCTGTTTTCTATTCATATTTTGCCATTAGAAACATGTTAGGATAGTTAGATTAAACTTCCATAGGTTAGCTTAGTACATGCATACACAAAAGGGTCAATTTTGTAGACTAGTCTTGGTTTTAGGTAGTGATTTTTGGTAAATCATTTAG
>Ga0209589_1006997_pt1 | contig 18373 bp, 18 predicted proteins | sample CowpeawhiteBW_FD_187525 | JGI IMG/M metagenome (GOLD analysis project Ga0209589, IMG submission 187525) | Root nodule microbial communities of legume samples collected from California USA - Cow pea white BW (SPAdes) (version 2) | ecosystem: Host-associated > Plants > Roots > Nodule | place: USA...
TTAAGTTTATCTGACGTTTCAAGCACATTTCATGATAGTATTTAAGTTAACATTGAAGCAAAAATGTGTCAAACAGTGTAAATAATTTAAATACTATCATGAAATGCGCTTGAAACGTCAGATAAACTTAACAAAATTTGGTTAAAAGGACTAGATTCATGCATTTTGAAAGATGAATGACTAAATTGGTCAAAAGTTTTGATGAGGGACTAATTCCAAATTTCGCTGAAACTTAGGGACCAAAAACATATTTAACCCTAATAATAATATTAACTTTTTTATTTAACTTAAAAAAAAATAAAAAGGAACCCGTGTGTTTTGCACGGGTCTAAGTCTAGTACTAAAGAAGAGTAAGCACTTGGGATGCACAATATAATTTTGCGGTTATAATATTAGTTGGTCATCCATGTTAATAAAATAATACATGTTATTTTAATGGATATATGCGTGACACTTGTTTAAAGGAAGAGATTGTTATTTTTATGAGAGTTTCTTTTTCTTTCTTAGCACATGAAGATCTTTTTCATTGAAAAGAAACACAAAACCAATAGAGTTCCATTTCACAACAGCAATGACAGAAGAAATTGACAATGGCATGCAAATGAAATCGACAACATGAACCTTTTTCTCTGTCCAGTGTGGTTCTCCTCCCATACCCTTTATTCCTGGCTTCAAACTGTAACCTCCAGCCCAAGGCAAAAAGAGAAAACTCACGAGATTAAGCAAGGTTTCTGCTTTCTACCTTTTCTTGTGTCCACCGTAAATGTTACTGAACTTCCATAAAGTTCCACACTAAAGCGAAGATAAAATGACGATTTATACACATCCTTTGCTTCCAACAACAAAAAATGGTGAGGAGTTCATGATATAAAAAAGACAATATTTAAGTTCTAGATAACTCTAATACATTAATTTTTAAGTAAAAAAGTTGTTCCAGTATGCTATAACTATACATCATATCTTAATTAATCGTGATGCTTCAGTAGTTAATCCCAACAACATCAGAGTAGAAATAAACACAATCATTGCATTCTTGCTTCTTACAACTCCACAATATTTCTTCACTAAAAAAGACTGTCTCTGTTCTTAACATTCTCAATAAACGATGAATCCCTCCAAACCCAACAACACAAGCATTGACATTGAACCCTCAAACAGAAGAGTGTCTTTTGCTGAAAACAACCCAAATGAAGAACAGCAACCCCACCAGCTCCAACCCATAAACAGCAGTGTTCCCTTGCTCCTACAGCCATCATATGCGAGATCAAAGTCCATGATCTTCGATGAACTGCGAAACTTTCGCATCAGCCTCAAGTGGTGTGCCCTTGACCACTCTTCATGCATTGGAAAACTCATATCCTACGTGACTTTCATCTTCTTCACCATCCTTGTTCCTCTTCTCACGTCTATCTTCGTTGAAATCCCTACTTCCGCACCAGAAGATGACCCCTTCTCTTTCAACAAGCTTGTTCAACTACCAGAATCTGGCCTCGCCATTATTTCCTTCTTTACAATCTCCAGTTTCTTCAGAAGGTATACTAAAACAAACACCTCACCTCATCCTACGCGTATATGTGATATTTTTGCATAAATAGCTTTATACATTGTTAGTTATATTATTGGTTAAACATCTTTTGAACTTGTTTTTCCTCATATTTCTTTCTTTCTAATCAACTTCGACTTCTTCTTTTCATCTACTTTATCACCGTATCTAATTTTTCTTTGTAAGAACTTCTAGGAAAAAGGAGAAATTGTCTCCATATAATTAAAACTACAATAATTATAGTAAGGAGATAACAGTTATTATGTTTTTATTTTATTGCTTTTTAATTTTATAAGATGAAATGAATAACACTTAACTACATGCATATATAAATTAATGAAAAGCATGCAATACTAGGCTATTTAATAATTTCTTAAAAGGTATATACTATTATAATTCCAATATAAGTAATACCATTAAACCTCAGGAACTAGAATCCTGTCCGTTAACATTTGGAAAGATTTTCAAATCTAAGTCAATTGATTCAATGTAAGAAAACAAAAGTTGAAATACATCTTGCAATATAAAAGCACTTGAAATCAAGGTTACAAGAAAGTAATTAGCACAGTTTATTTATTAGAAAATCATTTTAAGCATACTTCAATCCTAGAAAAATTATTATTGTTGTACAGAAAAAGTTTATCAACATTCAATATATATAAATATAGAGAGAGTATATTTATGTAGGATGTATGTGATAAGAAGAGAAATAAAAAAGAAGTATGTAATAAGTTATATGGAATCAACAAAATTGAAGGTTAAGAACAGAAATGATTTGAGGGATGTTTGTGATGCAGGTATGGGCTTAGACAGCTTCTGTTCCTAGACGCTTTGCAAGAAGACACAAACTATGTTCGACGCGGGTACACACGAGAGCTTGAGAAGGCATTCAGATACTTGACATACATAATCCTACCCTCGTTCTTGGTGGAGCTTGTCCACAAGATTATATTCTTTTCAGCAGTGAAGATCTCAGGAGCAGACTCAAGACCCGGGTTTCCTCTGAACTCAATCGTGTTTGTGTTGGTGTTGGTGTGTTGGGTTTACAGAACAGGGGTGTTCCTGTTGGTGTGTGTGCTGTTCAGACTCACATGTGAGCTTCAGAAGCTTAGGTTTGAAGGGGTACACAAACTGTTTGAAGGGTGTGGGTCAGAGGCAGGGGTGATATTCAAAGAGCATGTGAGGATCAGGAGACAGTTGTGGGTCACGAGTCATAGGTATAGATTCTTCATAATTGGATGTGTCGTTACCATCACTGTTAGTCAGCTCGGTGCTCTGCTCCTCGTTTTGGCTTCCAACTCTGATAAGACCTTCTTCAATTCTGGTGACCTTCTGGTAATAAGCTCTACTATTCATTAATTAGCTTCTTTTTCAAACTACCCCAATTACAATTTTCAATCACAATTTTTCCATGCAGATTTGTTCGGCAGTGCAACTGAGTGGCTTCTTCTTATGCATTTTGGGAGCAGCCAGAATCACGCACAGAGCACAGGGAATAGTCGCAATTGCCACAAGATGGCACATGCTCGTCACCACTGCATCTGCTGAATCAGAGCATTGCAAATCTCAGGTGTCTGAGGGCCTCGCTAGTGACACTGATTCTGATGATTCCTCCAACATACACGTATCAGTCATCCCGCCACAACTTTCATCTTTCCAAACCCGACAAACTTTAAGTGAGTTTTTATGATGTTCTAATTGAAAATGAGGCTTAAACTAATCTCTTTATGATGTTCTACTTTTACAGTAACATATTTACAGCACAATCACGGGGGAATAACGGTGTATGGGTATTCACTTGATCGAGGATTGCTTCATACTCTATTTGCCTTCGAGTTTTCCCTAGTGCTATGGATTCTGAGTAAGGTGGTTGTGTTGGCCAAGTAACCAAGTAACCAAGTATTCAAGTCTAAAAGAAGCCTTTGCATGGACCAACGAACATTATAAGGATATCTCTTCTAGTTGGCTCCATTTTTTTTGTAATTATTAATTTTCAAATTACTTCAATTGCACTATAGTAGCTGTTATTACAAATATCGGGTGAACACAACAATACTATCTTATCTCCAACGTCTCTCATGTAGTCTAGTAGCATCCTTATTAGCTTTTGTTCGTCAAACAATGGTCGTTTTTGTCTTTGATGTTCGAGTAGTGGTTACCTTTTTGTGTACTCAATCGATGGGGAGATATATGTATGGCAAATTAAAATGGTCACATTTTTATATTACTTTTATTGGAATGTTTTTTCTATGGCCTATATGTTAATCACACATCATCTTTAATCTTAGTTAAGTGGTTACCTAATACAATTAAAATCAATTTCTTGTTTTGAGATATTGTCAGATTCGTGTTGACAAAACCTATATATTTGTCCGCTGCTAATTAATTTTAAACAAAAAATAACGGAAAGAAAGTATACATGGTAGGTCAAACAACTTAACAAAAAGCAAGTTGTTAGGTAGAAACGAGATGCAGAAAAAACTAAACTGAAGGAACAAAACTAATTGTATTTCACAGTCACATTTTACAAAGGAATGAGGTATATATATATATATATATATATATATATATATATATATATATATAGACACACATTCAAAACTGAAATTACAACATAAACTTAAGAGACGTTTTATTTAACACCTAATAGCACTGTGAGGTATTTAACTTAATACCTAACACTCTTCCTTAAGTCAAATTGATTTTGACATTAACAATGCCAACAACATCTCTCAACCAGCGAAACCTTTCTGCTCTAAATGCTTTAGTGAACAAATCTGCCAACTGCAATTCAGATGTGCAGTGTTCAATTTTCAGTTTTCCACTACATAGTGAAATTGTGTCTTAATATGCTTGTTACTTCCATGTGATGCTGGGTGCTTTGCCAAATCAATTGCAAACTTGTTATCCAGAAGCAACTTAGCTTTGCTTGACAGTTCCACATTCAATTCTTTCAGCACCATTTCCAGCCAGACTGTTTGACAACTTGCTCCTGAAGCTGCAATATACTCAGCTTCACATGAAGATAAAGCCACCACAAATTCCTTAGTTGAGTTCCATGAGATTGGAGCTCTTCCAAGGAAAAAGATATACCCAGTAGGACTCTTCCTATCACTCCTATCTCCACACCAATCTGATCAGAATATCCAACTAATTCCAATTCTGAATTAGTTTGTCCGTTTGGAAACAGAATCCTGCACCCCATTGTCCCTTGTAAGTATTGTAGAATCCTTTTGGCAACATACATTTGTGATTCCTTTGGATCTTGCATGTATCTACTTATAACACCAACACTAAAACTCAAATCTAGTCTAGAATTGCACAAATACCTTAAACTCCAAACCATCCTCCTATAATTTGTGGCGTTAACGAATTCATCATCAGATTCTGGTTCCAATTTCAGTCCAGCCTGTACAGGTGTGACTACAGGGTTACTATGCTCCATTTTAAAACGTTTCAGCAGGTCTCCAGTGTACTTGGTTTGATGCATTACAACACCATGCTTTGTCTTAGTAAACTCAATACTAAGGAAATAATTGAGCTCACCTAGATCACTCATTTCAAACTCACTTTTCATCTACTGTTTGAATTGGTTGATTGCTTCGTTGTTGCCTCTAGTAACCAATAAATCGTTGACATACAAACATACAATCAACTTATTGTTTACGCCAAAGTCAGCTGGAAGGCTTCGTATGTACACACCATATTCTAAACTACACCTACCGAAACCAAGCAACCTAAGAAACTGATCTATCCTCTGGTTCCAAGCTCTTGGAGCTTGCTTCAAGCCGTATAGGGCCTTTCTCAACTTGTACACTTTCTCCTCCTGTCCTTTAACAACAAAACCAAATGGTTGTCTTACGTACACATCTTCTTCCAAAAACCCATTTTAAAAAGTTTGCCTTAACGTCCAACTAATGCATAGGCCACTAGAAGAACACAGCCAAAGATACTATTATTCTTACAGTTTCTATCTTTGCTACTTGAGAGAAAATTTCTCCATAATCAACCCATGGTTTCTGTAGAAAGCCTTTCACCACCAATCTAGCTTTGTATCTCATTATCTCCCCTTTTGGATTCACTTTCACTTTATAAACCCATTTCAAGTCTATAGGTTTCTTTCCATACAGAAGATCAACTAATTCCCAAGTCTGGTTCTTCTCAGTTGATGTTATTTCTTCCTTCACAACATCCCACCAATTGTTAATAGCTGCTGCCTCAACAAAACTCACAGGTTCAGATTCTGCAATTAGTGCAAAATGTACCAAGTTACCTTCTGTTGTTATATCAACATCATGTATCACCTCATAATCACTTAGATGAGATGGTTTCTGGATTGTTCTCGATGACCTCCTTATGTGAACCTCTTGATCTGCTAGCACCACCCCAATATTGTTTTCCTCTATTACAAGTGTAGGCTAAGTAATTGTCTTCCTGTGTTCTTGTTTCCAATTCCAAATAGAGGTTTCATCCACCACCACATCTCTACTAATATGTACTTGGTTTGTTTCAGGATCCAACATCTTGTAACCTCCTGTTGAGTGGAAACCAATAAGGATTAGACGTGATCCCTTATCATCCAGCTTGCTGCGGTGTTGGTAAGGTATGTGCTTGAAACAAAGAGACCCCAAGACTCTTAGTGAAACATTTGGTTTTACCCCACCCTAAGCTTCCTCTGGTGTAATCCCTTTCAGCCTCTTTGTAGGTGAACGGTTAAGGACATAGATTGCTGTCAATGCTGCTTCTTCCCATGGTTCTTTTGGCAAACCTTTAATTTTTAACATGCATCTAATCATATTCACAAGAGTTTTATTCCTTCTCTCAGTCACACCCTTGTGTTGGGGTGTGTATGGAGGAGTAATTTCGTGTTCAATCCTAACTTCTTCACAGTATTCTCTAAAATCCTCTAAGGAATACTCTCCTCCCCCATCAGTTCTTAAGAACTTAAGCTTCTTTCCACTTTGTCTTTCTACAAGTTTCATGAATTTCTTGAACACCAGAAGTGCTTCATTCTTTCTTTTCAACAAATATACCCACATTTTGCGTTAAAACTCATCAATTAATGTGATTATATACTTGCTTCCTCTAAGAGTTTCTACTTGAAGGGGTCCACATATGTCTGAATGGACCAACTCCAACTTATCAGCCGCTCTTTGAGGAACAATCTTACAAAAAAATTTCTTTGTTTGTTTACATTCTACACATTCCTTGCATACCTCTTCAGGAACCCCCAATTCTGGCAACCCTTTAACCATATTTTGTTTTTTCAATAGACACAGATATCTGAAGTTCATCCTAACACAAAAAGTTCTATTTTAAGATAAATCAGCTTGTAGCACCAGGTGCTCTTGGTGATCAAACATGCTTAACCTATTGTTCTTCATGGTAATATGAAACCATTTCTACAATAGATTTCCCAAGCTCAAGAGATTTATCTTCAAGCTGGGTACATACAACACATCTTCTACCATGACTTTTGTAAGACCCGCTAAATTTAATTAATTAAATAAATAATTAATTAATAAATGCGGGTAGTGGGAGTCTTTATGACATTAAATGTTGAGTATTGTGACGTGCAAAAAGTATTAGTTCAAGTGGTTGAGAGTACTTGGTTATCTTGAGAAGACTTGGGTTCGAGTTTTGTGTATGTCATTTGTGTTATTTAATTGATTATTCTTTTAATATGCTTGATCATGATGAGTGGTAATATAATCCTATATTTATAGGAATTATCACGAAACATGAATTGGTTGAATGGTAGTGCATTGATTTGACATTGGCATGGTTATGGGTTCGAGTCTTGGTAGATCCAAATTAAACTTTCCTTTTGCTAAAATTAGTTTTGGCATGAATGTAAAAAGGCAGAGAAACCCTAGCTGACAATGGGCAGCCAAGAGGGGCTGGAAAAACAGCCACTAATGGACCTTGAAAGGCAATTAAGTTAGCTTAATGTCATTTTCGTTTTCCTTTCATCATTGCTAATTAAGACACCATTAAAAGACCAATTTTGAGTGAGAAGAAAGGTTTCTAAGTGTGTCATTGTTGAGCAAGGTGAGGAGAGGAAATTGAGAGATATCACTACATTTAGAGAAGAAAGTGAGTGTGGTTCATGAGAGGAGAAAGGGCTGCCATTGTTGATAAAGGAAGACCTCTACACATATTAATTTTAAAGCAAGGAATCCAGGTTAGGGGAGCTGGAACCATTATTTTAATTCATATTGTTTAATTGTATGAAAAGTATTATTTATCTGCATGTACTTTGTCCAAACTGTGTAATTACGAGTTTTTGGAATTTTTCCAAAAACCGCTTGATGGGTGATGAACTGTCGCCAGACGACTCATCCTTGTTTACGTGATTCTGGGTTCCTGTAGAGGAACCGCCTGGTGGCATGACCCTAGCCGCCAGGCTACGCATGCCTGCCACCTAATTTTCTGGGTTTTGTTGGAACTGTCTGGCGGTGATGAACTACCGCCAGGCGATGTGAACTAAAATTGGCTCATTTTGGTTGTTTTGGGTTTTGGGTGGATTATGGAAGAGGAATAAGGGAGTTTAATTTGTTGTCTGAGTATTAGAGGTCTGTAATTATTGAATTACGCCGTGAGTGGAAATGAATTGGGAAAAAATATGAACTAATCATATTAAGGTTGGGAATTGGGGATTTTGATGGTTTGGGAGTGATTGTAATTTAATTACACTATCAAGTGTTACTGGATTTAGTTGAGTGAAGTAATCATACAACTATGATCAAGGTGAACTACATTATTGCGGAAATAGACCAAATAAAGGATTGAGAAAATGAGTGAGACTTAACAGGTGTTGGAAATTCTGGAATTTTTCCCATAACTGATGCACCGCTTGGCGGAAGGAAGCTTGCCGCCATTCGACAACAAAGAACGCAGTTATTGTTTTGCGTTTTGGGTGTTGGGGATGCGGGTTCGAATTGCATTGGATAGCTGAAATGAAATAGGGTCGTAAAGACAATACAGAAATATGCTATTATGAACACTTTGGAGGTTAGAAAGGTAAGCGTGATTAAAGGAAGTGGGTTGGGATTATATGTTTTTGTGTATTGATGGGCAGTTGAGATTGGGATTGAGTTATAAGAAGGTGTAGGGGCTAATGTAAGTTAAGTATAGGTAGGGTAATTCAGCTATATTTTTTAACTCTTAGGCAAATTAATCTTGCGTATGAATGAATGAGTGTGTGAAATATTGGAGAATAATACGTTGTGATGAAAGCAATCTTAGGACCATGTCTGGAAGTATGAATCATTGGTGAATTAGTATATGAGCCTTATATGAGGTGGTAATTTAATGAAATGAGGCCTTTAAATAGGAATTTCACGGATGATGGAAGATGAGAAATGAATGTAATATTTAAGGAAGGAATGTGCATGAAAAAGGATTATACTCACTAGGACTATTTCATACAGTAAGTGACTAAGTTATGATTCGCTGAATGAGTAGTAATGTGGGTGGTGTGTGAGTCACTATGCCTGAACTAGAACTAAAAACTAGTACTACGCGAGTACTGGTGTAGCGCCTGGCGGTGGTGTTTGATCGCCAGGTGATAGCTGCACTAACAATGGCTACTGGAACACGTGGCGCCTGACGATGAGGGTCATTCTGCCAGGCGATAGTTGCAGAGGTAGTGGGTGCAGAGGCGCTTGGCGCCTAGGGGCACGTGTCCCCCACCAGGCAGTCTGGAAGCATGTTTCGCTTGGCGGCTCTAAAGCAGCGCTAAGCGATAATGCAGAGGCCAAGCTTATGTTTTGCTTGCTTTGGATGTTTGTGTTCTACAAGGCTTTGGGAATATCTCGAAGATCGACTTACTAATGGTCCTTGAGTTGTGGCTCGGAACGTATCCCCTGAGTTGTGGCTCAGGATAAGGATTAAGCACGTGGCATTCCTTGAGTTGTGGCTCGTAATGACATCTCTTGAGTTGTGGCTCGGGATGGCGGATGAACACGAGGAACTCTTGAGTTGTGGCTCGGGTTGCGAGTGTTGCTGATGTGAGTGTGCGTGTTGTGGCACGTACGAATGAGTCTAGTTAGATTACCCTTCTCAGTATTAAGCTGACGAGTTTGGTAGTCTTAGGACGTTATGGACGGATGTGGTCTGTAGCATGGTTTCCCGCATGTGCTCTACCAGTTGTGGCTGGTAGGTGTGGCAGCAAGACATCTCAAGGTACTCATCAGAAGACGTAGATCACGGGTAACATGGTGATGGCCATGTGGTATGGAATCAAATGATGGAATTCCTTTGGTGTGTTTGTGGTATATATGATGTATACATGTATATAGATTTATATATGTTTATGTAATTGTAAGCTCACCCTATCTGCTTGTGTTTGGCGATGATCGTGTACGCGGTACACGGGAGTAGATGATGTTGCAGGTTGATCTGGTGAGGCATAGAGTCAGAGCGGGGCTAGTTTGGGAGAAAAGTTTTATCAAACTTTTAAATTTTATGTTTTTAAATGAATTGTAATCTTTTATATCCTCAAACTTTGATATTGTAATTGAGTTTTAAGATTATGGATTTTGAGCTACTTCATGATGAAATGAAGTTTTAATTTTCTCGCGTTTTTGGGAAAAGTCAATATAATAAATTATGCTTAATGATTATTTCTTTTTATTTTATTTTATTCAAATCCGTAATATCCGGTCGGGATGTTAAACCTTCCTTTCCATCGTCAAAACTAAAGACCACTCTCCCCATGCCTTCTATTGACAAACTGGTGTTGTCTGCAAACCGAATTTGACCATGAGTTGATTCGCTCATCCTTACAAACCTATCCTTTTTTCCCGTCATGTGTGTTGAACATCCTGAATCAACACACCAGGACGTGTCTTCCGCGATCTCCTTGTCAATTTGTGCCATCAGAATAACGACTTTTGAATCTGACTCATCTTGGGCAATATTCGCGTCGTTGGTGAACTTGTTGTTCGATCCTTTTCCATTTCTGCATTCACGAGCAAAATGCCCCAATTTCCAACAGTTGCAACATCTCACTTTTTTTTTGTCAAATTTCCAGAGTTTTTCTCCATCTACATTTTGCTTCTTCCCTTTTACGGGTTCTACAGACTCAGTTTCTTGGATCTGCTCTTTCCGTTTCTTACCTCCTTTCTTCACTCCTTTGGGCTTACCTTTGAGTGCAGATCTCATTTGCAACGCTTGCTCTTGAATACACTTTCTTTCATTCAACCTATATTCATGCACTTCCAGTGAGTGCTTAAGTTCCTCCATCTCCAAAGTTTCAAGATCTTTGGTCTCCTCTATGGTTATCAGTAGATGATCAAACCTCGGTGGTAGAGACTGCAAGACCTTATGCACCACATGCTGATCAGAGACATTCTCATTACATGTCTTCATAGCATTTACCAACACTTGAATCTTATCAAGATACTCTACAATTGTTTCATTCTCTTCCATCATCAGAAATTCGAACCTCCTTCGTAGTGCTTGCAACTTTACTTTCTTGTGTTTGTCTCCATCCCCATAAGTCTTTTCCAAGATCTCCCACACTTCTTTGGCAGTAGTTGCCTTGCAAATCTTGTTAAAGATATAGGGGCTTACACATTGATACAACAAGAACTGTGCCTTGATATCTAGCTTCTATTGTTGCTTGAAATTCTTCTTTTCTTCCTCAGTTGCCTTGCTGCCTAACTCTCCTACACCTTCTTGGATGATTTTTGCAACATCTTAATATTCAAAAATTGTAAGCATTTTCATCTTCCATTGATCAAACATGTTGTTGTCAAACACTGGCAAACCACCCTTTATGAGATTGCCCATTCTAGCCATTCTTTTGTAAATTCCCTTGACAGTACCACTCCTTCTTGAGGTTCTTCTATGGATTTGCTTGATTACGTAAGAAAACCACTCTTCTCTATCGAAGAATCACTCTTTTCACACGAATTGCACTGGGCCTTATAACTACTCATAGGTTCAATCGGAACCTGGCTCTAATACCACTATTAGCTAGAAATGAGATGTAGAGAAAACTAAACTAAAGGAACAAAATTGATTGTATTTCACAGTCACAATTTACAAAGGAATGAGGTGCATATATATAGTCGCACACTCAAAACTGAAATTACAACAGAAACTTAATAGACATTTTATTTAACACTTAATAGCACTTCATGTATTTGGCTTAATACCTAACAAGATAGAATACTAATGTCCCAAGAGTCGTTCGAACTATATAACCAAATAGTAAGCAATGTGCTGGAATATATAGTATGAGATAATTTTGCCTTGGTTTTGAAAATAGCATCTATAGGTCGGGGACCTAATTCGTTTAAAACTTTAGATGCATGGCAAACGAATATAAGGTTTACAAAAATTGTTAAGTGATAATGAAATAGTTGTACAGTGAGTGAAGGGGAATGATATGAAGAAAAAATTAAAAAGGTTGAAGCAGGACTAAAAGTATGGAATGAGGAGGTATTTCGTAATATAAATCAAAGCAAAAAATAAATCATTAGGAAAATTATTTTGGAGGGAGGGTTTTAAGAGGTTTTGGTTGGAGAGTGATTCTTCTTATTTTGTCATGATTTTCTGGATTAACGAGTGATTTCTTGAAGTTTTAGAGGAAAATGACATCGATGCTTATAGTTTTTATAAACACAATAATTCAAAATTTCTCATGTTTTTCGTGAGGAAAATCATTATGCTAATAAGTTTGCTAATTTAATTTTGATTCATAAAAAACAATACATGTGGTTTAATGGTTTAGATTTTTTTCATAATAGGTATAATTTACCTATGTTTCAAAATTTTTATCCTAAGTTTGATTTGATGTTTTCATGTTTTGTATTCTTTTACTTTTTTTAATACATTTTCATATGATAACAAATGATTGTTGAACTTTTCGATGTCATCGTAGTTAAAATGTATATTATTTTTACTTGAAAATTTTTGGTGTATCACATGTTAATATATATATATATATATATATATATATATATATATATATATATATATTGTGTTATAAACAGAAAAAATGTTTTTTTATTAACAATAAAATTAGTTGTTAGAATTTGTTTGTGGATTAATTTGAAAGAAAATATATATATTTAATGAATTGCAGTTTTAACATGATATCATATTTAAAAAAGCTTGTCAACGGCATTAAATATTATCATTTAGCACATTTAGCACTACCATGCGTTTAAGTTTGAGTTTGTATTTTCTTAACGTATGCAGTGTATTGCCATTCGCGGGTTTATCGGTGGTTGACCTGTAACGGGTCTCCCTGTCCGCATTTACTTGGCTACATGTTAAAGCCTCACCCCTAACGTAAATAACAATAATGACTCTTTACCTTGGTTTTTATTCGGTGGTCACAGCCACACGCGTATTCAACTCTCGAAGAGTTATGTTATGACCAAAGAGAAAAAAATGGTTTTCGTACTGCAGTACAACAATCGAAACGTTTTTTCCTTTTTTACACTTTGTAGTACAGCAACTTGAGCTTTGCGTTGCACTAGTACAATGAAAGTTGGTGAAGTGTTTGTTAAATTAGATGGCATATACCCTTTTTTTGTTTCTTTTTTCCTTTTTAAGCACCGGCATAAATATTGCACTGTATTGCGAATCTTTGTGCAGTCTCTCTTATGAGGTTGATTGTGACAAGATTATCAAAGCCTCGGGAGGGTTTGGGAGATTCTAATTTGCCCCATTTTGAGTTTACTCATCACAACAGCACGCACACCAAACCCCGCTGTTTGGTGGTCGTGTACAGCGTTCGGAGGTTTTGGATTCTTCAATTGGGGAAGGTGATGCATGTACATTTTTTCTTTTCGGATCATTCGAGGTTTGAGTTCTTGCGACGACACTGCTTTCAATTTCCACCATCCTGTCGTTGAAGTCCATTCTTTTATCACCCAAAACGAAAATTTGAGGTATGACATTTGATTTTAGCTTATTTTGAAAAAAGTATTTGTCTTTCTTTCTACTAGATTTTGAGAGAATTTTTAAAGGAAATATTTTAAATTTATCTGTTTCCATACATGTGTGTGCCTATATGGCACAAAAGGAAGAACTTTTTGTCATTTCTTGTGTTTCTGTCACTTTATTTCTTATAATGAAGTGGGTGACTCGAATTTGCTCCTACAAATTATAACTTGTTACCCCATTTGGATTGGAGTTTCTCTCTTTGCAATATATGGATACTTCTTAAAACAGAGATGCTAAAGAGGAAAAGAGGATTTTCTCATTCTTTTGTTCTGTATCACTTCAGGTTTTATGAAGATGTATTAGTCATATCTATTATGGTTCATCAAATCTACATTTCTAAATTGTGACTTATTGCGAGTTAAATATAGATACCAAGTTAGATGTAGCAGGGTAGACACTTGAATGCAATTGTTTCCTTTCTAACCGTGTCACTTAATTTTTTTTTTGGAAGATTGGTTCAATGAGCACTTCAAACCACGAAGAACTAGAAGAGATTCAGAACTGTGACAGTGATGACATTGAAAAGGCTGAACTAGAGAAGCCAGAGGACCAGAGTAGCATGGCATCATGGAGAAGTCAGATCACAATTCGAGGACTAATAACTAGCTTCTTCATTGGTATCATTTATAGTGTAATTGTGATGAAGCTGAATCTCTCAACCGGACTTGTTCCAAATCTGAATGTTTCAGCTGCTCTCCTTGGTTTTGTGCTTGTTAGAACTTGGACTATGCTGCTTGAAAAAGCTAATGTTGTTACAACACCTTTCACTAGACAGGAGAATACCATAATTCAAACTTGTGCTGTTGCATGCTACAGCACTTCTTTTGGAGGTGAATTCTATAACTTTTTGTGTATATGAATGAATAAGTGATTGTGTTTGTTCATGTGGTTTTTGAACTTTTACTTGATTATATGTAGGTGGTTTTGGGTCTCACCTCTTGGGTTTGAATAGGAAAACGTATGAGCAAGTAGGGGTTGATACACCGGGGAACACTCCAATCACCAAGGAGCCTGGAATTGGCTGGATGACAGCATTTCTCTTTGTAACATACTTTGTCGGGCTAGCGATTTTGGTTCCTCTTAGGAAGGTATTTCTTGTAATGAATATCCTTCAATGGTTGTTATTTTCAATGTAGATGTGATGAAAATTCTGTTTCATGAAGAATTTGGTTGGGAGGAACTTGAATTGTGTTGGTGCGTGATCTGATCCAATGTATGATATTTAACAGTTGATGATCATAGATTACAAATTGACTTATCCAAGTGGAACTGCTACAGCCGTCCTTATTAATGGGTTCCATACTCCAAAAGGAGATAAGATGGCAAAGTATGAATAAGCTTTTATGTTTCATCTTCAATCGTTTTGAAGTTAAACATAGTAAATTTGTAGATACGTATAAAACTAGTTTACATCTTTCACAGGAAGCAGGTTCATGGTTTTATGAAATTCTTCTCGTTCAGTTTCCTTTGGTCTTTCTTCCAATGGTTCTATGCTGGTGGGCAGCAATGTGGATTCGTTCAGTTTCCTACTTTCGGATTGAAAGCATGGAAAAACTCGTGCGTGCTTTCATCTTTCTTCTAGACTGTGAACCATGAAATAATTGCCCTTCATGATTAAATTGTGTGAATTCTGCAGATTCTACTTTGATTTCAGCATGACTTACGTTGGAGCAGGAATGATTTGTTCCCATATAGTCAACTTATCCTTACTTTTTGGTGCTGTTCTCTCTTGGGGCATTATGTGGCCATTGATTAGAGGACTAAAAGGACAATGGTTCCCTGAGAGTATATCAGAAAGTAGTATGAAGAGTCTTAATGGTTATAAGGTCAGAAATGAACTTGGACTCTCGAATCTAATTTGATCTAAGTTCTTCCATTTCTGGCCTTAAGTAACCTTCCCCTATTTCCTTGATGCAGGTTTTTATTTCCATAGCCTTGATCCTCGGTGATGGGTTGTACAATTTTGCCAAAATTTTGCTTTTTACCGCCACAAATATCCATGCCAGCATGGAAAGGAGGAATAAAAAATCACGTAAGCTGAAAGTGGTTTATAGTTTGTGTAAGTCATAATTGAAAACGAATACAATATTGGGTGCAGTTTCAATTTCAGATAAGCAGAAGCAGCAGGATCATGATGATATTAAACGCAACGAAGTGTTTGTAAGAGAAAGCATTCCAATGTGGTTAGCATTGTCAGGGTACATACTGTTCTCTGCCATTTCTGTAACAGCAATCCCTTTCATTTTCCCTGAGGTGAAGTGGTACTATGTGGTGGTTGCGTATCTTCTAGCACCAACTCTAAGCTTCTGCAACGCATACGGTGCTGGCTTAACTGACATGAACATGGCCTATAACTACGGCAAAGTGGCTCTCTTTGTGCTCGCTGCGTTAGGTGGAAAAAGCCACGGCGTGGTTGCGGGACTCGTGGGTTGTGGCGTGATCAAGTCTCTGGTTTCCACCTCTTCTGACTTGATGCAAGATTTCAAGACGGGTCATCTCACCTTCACTTCCCCTCGATCCATGCTTCTTGGTCAAGCTATTGGCACAGCGATAGGTTGTGTTGTTGCTCCTCTCACATTCTTCCTTTTCTACAAGGCTTTCGATGTGGGGAACCCAGACGGTGAATACAAAGCCCCATATGCCATCATTTACAGAAACATGGCGATTCTTGGTGTGGAAGGCTTTTCTGCGCTTCCCCACTATTGTCTGAAGCTGTGTTGTGGGTTCTTTGCATTTTCTGTGGTAGCCAACTTGGTGAGAGATTTTAACCCCAAAAACATTGGGAGATGGATCCCACTTCCAATGGCAATGGCTGTGCCCTTTGTTATAGGTGGATACTTTGCTATTGACATGTGTGTGGGTAGTTTAATTGTGTATGCATGGCACACACTAAAACCCAAGAAGGCTACTTTGATGATTCCAGCAATTGCTTCTGGTTTGATCTGTGGAGATGGACTGTGGATTCTCCCTTCATCTGTTCTTGCTTTGTTTAAGGTTCGTCCCCCAATTTGTATGAGATTCTTGCCAATGGATTAGAACTTCACTTTGCAAAGATGTAATCAAATTATGTGTCACATGTCACTTTTTAGGTTGCGGAGAGTAGAATAATTATGAAAACTAGTGCATGGATGTGTGTCCTTTTTTATCATTTTAAGTAATTAATCTAATTTAAATGAAACGAGAATATAATTATTTTAATTTGAAATGTAAAAATTTAAGGTATAATTACTTATTTAAATTTGAATTTATATATCAAATCACTACACTTAAATATTCAAATTATTTTAATTTTATAAGTGAAAAAAATTTAAAATATAAAAAATTACAAGGATAAAAATGTAATAAATAAAATAATTTGAGTATTTAAATGGAGTGATTTGATGTATAAAATCAAAAAAATTATTTTAACATGTATATATAAGTTGTAATTAAGCTTATTTACTAATTTGTTCTCAAATTGGAGATGACAAAATTGAATTGTTTTAAAAATTAGGAATATTAAATTGAAAAAAAAATTAAAAAGAGAAATAAATTAAAAATAACCACGGTCATGTGACACGACTGTAAATTTTCACGTGCCACGATGGTAACCTGACACGTGACAATTTATATACTTTTAAAAGAAAAATTAAAAATTAGAAAAAATTTAAGATTTCACAGCTTGACACGTGTACCTACACGTGTTAATTTCAACTTAACGAAGATGACTAAATTGAACCTTTTCAAATAATTCGAGAACTAAATTGAATCAACAAATAATAAGGGGACCAAATTCAACCAAACAAATATTAGAGAAACTAAATCATTAATTAAACCTAAATTTATATCATTTAAAATAGGATAATGATATTTTTTTCAACAAAGTTTAAAAAAAATTATTTTTCAAGACACCAAACATTTTTTCTTCTCTTTCAAAGTCACATTAAACACTTATTTCATCCATTGAGATGTCACGTGTGCATTATCAAAATTTTGTCAACAAAATTTGTTAAAAATATTTTTCCTTTAAAATATTATTACATCTAAATCAACAATAACTTAAAAGGATAAAATGTTAAAATGATTATTTAATTTAAAAGTAATCGATTAAAATATAAAATTGAAGAAAATTGTATATTAGCAAAAGAGATATCATTATCATGATGTTACAAATGTGTTATCACAAAATATTCATGTAAATGGCCTGTAGCCTTCTTTCAATTTTATTTGTGAAGGTCAAAATTATAAATATTAATAGTTAAAAATGTTACAAATAATTTTTTTAACGATTAAAATAATCGTTAAAAAATATCACAAAATATATTAAAGACATTTTGTGACAAAAATATTCAAACTTTGTGTTGTTAAAAAAGAAAAAAACTGTTAAAAACATCACAAAATATATCACATTTTGACGGTTAAAAACAGTCATAAAATATTTCAAATCTTGAAAGTTAAAATTTGTCATAAAATATAACACATTTTGATAGTTAAAAAGGATCACCAAATATATCATAATATATTTTGGCAATTAAAACCAACACAAAATATATAATATTTTAATAATTAAAAATCGTCAAAAAATGTTTAAAAAAATATATATTTTTTTAATTTTTGAAAATTCTAAAAATATTTATTAATTTTTATCTAGGTTCAATTTCAAGTTTTATCTGTAATCAATCAACATATAAATAAGTATGAATCAGAAAACGTGACATTTTACAAGAAGCAGTGGCGGATCTTGACGAAAAGTGTTGGAGGGGCCAAAGTAATATAATTTTGAGATCATTAGATTCGATAATTAGTATAATGCTTCAAAAAATGACTTATTAGTATAATACTTCAACATATGTGAAGAGGTAGAATCTATCTTGTTTTAGTCAA
>Ga0209589_1007000_pt1 | contig 18371 bp, 12 predicted proteins | sample CowpeawhiteBW_FD_187525 | JGI IMG/M metagenome (GOLD analysis project Ga0209589, IMG submission 187525) | Root nodule microbial communities of legume samples collected from California USA - Cow pea white BW (SPAdes) (version 2) | ecosystem: Host-associated > Plants > Roots > Nodule | place: USA...
TTTTTTGATAGCTCATGGCCAAATCTCCTATTGGGCTTAGTCAAGCCCAATTTTATCAATTGAACTACTCATTGTTTGACTTATTATTCTAGAAAGCAAAGCCTAAACAATGGGCCAATATTATTGCTATTCTATTGCTCTTTGAGACACCTCTTCAAATCTTCACATCTTCTTTGGCCCATGTGAAGAGTATGAGAAGCCCATGTGGGTTTGGGCCATCTTGAATGAAGCCTAATTGGATCTTTTTGAGCATGCTCCTTGTTATTGGGCCTCTTGATGGGCTTGGGCTTGAAGGTGAATGTGGGTCATGTATTGGGCCTTGAGCATGATTTGGGCCTAGGCGTTGACCCAAGCTATAAGCCTTGTTGAGATCACATCACTTATTATCTTAATGTCCAGTGGGGATCTTCTCTAGGTTTTCTTAAAAACTCATCGCCATATTCAAAATTCTAAAATGAACCAACTCAATCCTTCATCAAATGATGTACCTTACATAGGGTTGGTATCGTGTCATCTTTAGACTCGCAATGTAGCACTCTCGAGCGGTCTGCTGATCGGTATGCTTGGTGCATATTCCTCCCTTGTCCAAAGGAAATTTCATAGCTAAGTGAGGGCTAGAGACGATAGCTCTGAATACATTGAGACATGGCCAACCTATCAAGAAATTTTATGAAGTGTTGGCATCCACTAGCAGGTATCAAACCTTGACCTCTCAACTGCTCTTTTCTTACCTGATTCGATTTCGCCCGTCGAAGTACCTTATGGTGTCCACTTGCTCACTAGAGAAGCCCGTGATCTGTTCGTTGTAAGAAATGATCAAGTCTCTTGAGATATCCATATTCTAGAACATCTTTCAATAGAGGATGTTGACAGAGTTTCCCTAGTCAACCAAGACTTTGTCAATGTTGTAATCAACCAACTCTATTGAGATGACCGTGGGATCATCTTGATCTAGATCAAAAGCTTTGTAATCTTCATTTGTGATGGTGATCGGGGCATGCTCTTTATCCTTTTCTCTACAAGGTGCACGGATTTGAGCGCTTGGATGTGCATTTTCCAAACTGATGAAGTGGATCTGGTGCCTACAAATCCTCTTGATATGATGTTTATATAGCCCTTAAGAGGGAAGAACCAGATTCGACTTTTGTTGTGACTCCTTCTGTTGGAAGATCCTCCCTTACGATCGATTTGACGATCGGTCTAATCAATATGATAGGAATAGGAACATTTTGAAATATTGTTTCAATTGGTCAACCCTGATTAGTTCTTCAATCTTATCCCTTAGGGTCATGCATTCCTCTATTGTGTGGCCGAGATTATGATGGAATAGGTAGTGCTTGTGTCCATCGGCATTGGCTGGGGTAGTTTCTTCTTTGAGGGTGGTAGTAGGTCGGACTGAAGACCTCTTGCAAGATCTTAGCTCTTGGAAAAATAAAGGGGGTGTAGTTGTTGCATCGAGGTCCCTTAGGTCGATTAGGTGCTTGAGTTGCTAGAGGTTTGTTGGATGACTTGGTATCTTTACTCTTCTCCCAAGCTACAGGGTCTACTTGGACTTGATTACATAAGTCCCTCAGATCTTCCACCTGCATGAATTGAGTCGCTCTCTCCCTCTGCTCATCCATGCTCTTAGGCGGTTGTCTACTAATCTTTTCAGCAAAAGGCCAAGATTTTAGAGCTGTGGTGCATGGCTACCTCCTCATTCAGGTTTTTTATTTTTTACGGACACTGAACCAGTCCATGGAACTTCTTAGTGACTCAACCTTTCCTTGTTGAACGTTGACTAGGGCTAGTGTGCTGAGGTTGTCGGATGGCAAATGGTGAACTTTATGCTGAACTTTTCTTCAGCATTGTGAAGCAGTCAATGTTGTTCAGTGGGAGCTCGAAGAACCATTGGCCTCCCTTATCAAGAAGGATGAGAAGACCCTACACCAGATGGGGTCACTCACTATGTACAAAGTCATATGGTTTGTGAAGACCCACAAGTGATGGTTTGAGTTTGTCGTTCCATCCTATTTCTCGAAGCTCGGCATCTTCCATCATTCAGGCAAAGGGGTCTCTAGGAAATGGGATGTGAACGAGAACATTCTTTTAATGTTGATCGTCGCACCAGACGTGTTGAAGCCCCTATTGGCTCTCGTACTCTTTTGAATGGTGTGAGTTGGTTCCTCTCGAGTTCGCTCATTCGATTCCATTCATGAGGGTCAGGGTGGGTCATCCCTCCCTCGGGTCAATTCCAAGAACGGTTGCTTAAATGACCCCTGGGAGGGTTAAAGTCGACAGCACGGGATCTTTACCAACCCTCTACTACCTTATGGCATCATTCTCAATTCTTAAGGCCCTGAGCTCTTCCTAATATTTTCTTTGCATTTCGTCCATGTGTTGTTGCATTAGCATTTCTCTTGTATCAACCTAATCGTCTGAAGCGTCTTCAACGTGTACATTTCTCGTCATGTTTCTCGTGGTCACCGTGTAGGTTTGAGTAAATGATCACTCGGCCCCACAGTGGGCGCCAAAATATTTCGGTTGTTAGGGTAAAATGTCCACTTAAACAATTTCCAAGCTTCTCCTGTCTTCTCTCATATTATTCGTTCAGTGTGCCTGTTTATCAAACAATCGCGTGGTACCTATTAAAGGTGCTTAAATGCTAAAGTCAGTGAAGGATCGATCGATCAATACAATAAATGTTGTAATTAATGTGAGACAAAAGTTTCAACAACCATACCTTTAACCTATATTTATAGTTTTTGCCTGAGATTATGGATGGCCTAATTATGGCTTAATCGCTTTTAATTCTAATTATTGACCTGTTTATGTTAATTAAGTGATTAGAGGATTAACACAGTTGTCGTTCGATCTAGTAGACTGGACGACTTAACGCATAATCCGTATAAAGGACCAAGAAGGAATCTTGTGGGCTATCCAACTTACGACATTGGGAGGGACCGGTTGACACCTTCGAGCGGCACCTAATCACATTTCTGGAAATCTTCTTCGAACTAATCTCACACAATCAGTCGTTGAACGTTTGATTGCATTTTTGGAAATCTTTTTCGAAGTAATCTCACATGACTAGTCGGTAACCTCAACCGATCGGCCCATACGGTACAGTATACAACAACCTATTTTATCCCTATTGCATTTACTTTTATTATCTTTTCTATCATCTGTTGTCTTTTTTTCAGTCCATTTCTTGCATTCTTTATGTGTCCTTACTAAGCTTCCATTGTTCATCTCTCCAACACTTAAAGCTTGATAAGAACAACCAAAAAACCTAAAGAAGCAACTTGGCCTCAACCCTACACCCTATGCCACTCATCTCCAAGAAAATCAACAAACATCTTCGTAGGGCCCAATTATAGATATTGACATATCCATCTTTCACTACCCAAATTACCTACAAAATTCACAATCCTGAAACAATACCTAAAAGTAGATTAATTAAAATTATGAAATTAAAATAAATCTTTAATGAAACTAGTATAAATTAGCGTTAGAATATATTATTATCATAGTTAAAATGATGAATAAGAAACACATTTTTAACATTATGTATGTTCTTTAAATTCATGTATAAATATACAATTATCATAGTTAAAATGGTGAATAAGAAACACATGATTAACATGATGTATGTTCTTTAAATTCAAGTATAAATTTAAGTTCTATAATAAATGTTCCTCCGGAAACACATAAGAGATATTGGGGAACACAAACAATGCTTTACCTCAACCTTTGGCCTCTCGAGCTGGCTCCTTCTCAACTTGGGCATGTTATCTTCTAGCGTGGACGGTCTGAACCCTTAGGGGGTTACCTGCAGAAAGGACTTTGTCGATCAAGTCAGCAAAAAAACTCTCCAAAGTCAAATCTCAAGTTTAGAAAATTAATGAAAGCGTACCTCTTAATTGTTGGGGTCCACGCGTATTTATAGAGTCATTAATTATGTTTGTCATCCTTATGGGTCGGGCCCCCTTAATTGTGTTGGACCAACATTTAGATTCTAGATGGGCCTAGACCAAGCCCAAGTCCTGTGTTAGCGTGTCGATACTAGAGACCTTGTTTGTAATATCCTAAGTTTGGAGTTAGCAACTCTTTATCATGTATTATCCTTTACAGTAGGCGGCTTGGGCCGCTATGTGATCCTGTTTAACCGGTTACTCATGTACTATTTCTATTTGTAGGGCTATACCTAGGCAGTTTTGGCCGTGTAGTTATCCTAGTATGCCTAGGTATAGTACAATAAATATAAACGAGATACCTGAACAATATGTAAAAAGAAAACCAATAAACCTATTAAAGTTTTGATTTAAAAGTGATATTAATCTTTAAGTAGATTGAACCAATGTTTTATCGATAATGTGTTTATCATATGATAAAAAAGAAGTATCACTGATATAAGAATTCAAGATTTGTGATCTTCCACGATATACCCATCATTTTCAATTTAAAATCAAACATTTTTTATTATAAAAAATATACAGTGGTGATATGTTATTGTCTTTTTTATATTGGTATCGATTATAGAAAATATTATAATTAAATTTTTTAGAAAATAAAATACTAAAAAAATTAAAGTTTATATGAAAACTTTATATACTTTTTAGTTGATTTTTTAAGTTTATTTTAAGTTTTCAAAAATGATGAAATGGGACCTTCAAATGCTATTAACTTAGATGATAGAAGATATATTAGTATTTAGTATTTAGTATTTTGATGTTGTTTATGGGAAAACCTACGGGAGAACCTATGTATTATGATGTATTAATATTTTTTATTTTAGTGTATTGAAGTATGATGCATATTTCAAATATTATTTCCTAAGCACTTTCAAATTATAAAACAGTGCAATTCAATTCAAAATTAGTGCAATTTGATTCAAAAATAGTGCAGTTGATTCAAAATCAATACAATGATTCAAAAATAGTGCAATTCAATTCAAAATTAGTGCAATTTGATTTAAAATTATTTCAACTATTGTCTTTATAATTTGGTGAATTGGTGAAGACTTTTATTGCATTGCTATAAAATAAATAAGATTTGGTTATTCACTTTGATTGTACTACAATAAATATATAGAATAAATTAGAAGAGCAAAATATCCTTAACTGAGTCAATCCACTAATCAGCCAACTCATGGTAGATCGGACCAAATTATAAAATTTCTAATTCACCAAAAAGCAAAGTAAGTTGAACTGACTTATTTTTAACTCAACCCGGTGAACTAACTTATGTAAGTCGAATTGGATTACTTCTAACTCTTTATACATGCATAAATGTTATGCATATTATTCAGTTTTTAATTTGTAATTTCAGTTCTTAGATTGCTATTTGCAGTGCATAATTTAAACGTTGATTATCTAAGCCTTGTGAAAGTATATATGGAAAACTTTATGTCGGAGATGTTTAAAATTTTCTTTTACTATTATTCATTTTAAATTACACTAAACAACATGTCTCTTAATTTAATTCAAGTTCCTTATATTTCAATATAATATAATATCTTTTAGGGAATATTATTTGTTTGAAATAATTAAATTTGAAATGTTTATGAAAATAAGAGAAGAATATTTGATGAATTAGAACAAAAACATAAAACCAAGAAATATCATCACATCAAATCCCATTATCTCTTCAAATTTGTTAGAAGCATAGAGAAAGAATTTTTGAGAAGGGAGACATAAGAGCAAATGTGGATAGAATGAAAACGAAGTACGACAACTCCCGAGTTATTAATCAGTTTTATGTTTGTGTTTAACCATGTTCAACACTCTCAAGATGATTCAATGAGTTAAATCGAGTTATTTTAGTCAGTTGTATTTTAGTTTGTTTTATCAAACCATCACTATATTGAATGCACATGTAATTATGTTACCACTTTAGACAGACCTAAAATACCAGATACAAGAAAGAAAAAAAAGTGAGAAACTACACCAAACCCATAATGAAACTCTAAGCGGAGGGCAAATATATTTGTCATAAAAAATTCATAGGATATAGACGGTGGAATTTCATCGCACCAAAAACTAACATGATTATTCATCCTAAAATAGTAATCAACACATTTGTTTACTTCTCAATAGATTTTAGATATTCCTCAAAATCTCCATACAATTCAGCCACCTACTTCTAGGCATTTGTGTGGAGTATTACTAGTATTTTATCAAAGAAAAATAAAAAAAGCTTTCCAGGTACACATTTACAATGGTAGTATCTAAAGCATCTAAAGGACAAATTATGATTAAAGAAAAGATTAATTTGACAAAATTGTTCATAACAAGCAATTAACATTAGAATATATACTCGATAAAATGTAAGACCTATCTAATTTTTATAATCTGATCGTAACCATCCATCTAGCCGCACATCCCCGTTGATTACTAAATATAAAGTTCCAGACTTTAAGGCATCTCTTCCACCTTCCCTCTCCCACATCTGGAAGACAAAAACAAGAAAAAAAAAAAATACAATTATGAAACAACCAAAAGTCAATGAGCTAGCTCCACATATTCCAGACAATGGTCCTTTCTGTGTCATAGCTGGGGCTGTAGTCTGCGAAGTAAATTTCATTGTTGCTCTGGACCTTAGACTTTCTGAGATTTGGATGAACATAAAACGCACATAATTTTGCATGCTCTTGACAAATGAGAAAAGCTGAACCCAACAAATTCTAGGCAGAGGATACAGTATCACCTACGTATTCTTGTAACAATATAGTGTCCCTTCTCAAGGTCATATACCGTCTTCAATTGTGGCTTTCTCCATTGCATAACAAAGAATGCAGCAAGTATGATTAAGAAAAGAAATGCAAATAATGAAAAATATGTTACTGATTCATTCCCTACTATCATCCCTGTATCTATATGTTCCAATTCAAGAGGTTCTCCCATTGTTTCAATTATGAAGGATCCAAGTGTCCAATCTACATGACTGTTAATCTTCTCGTTCCCAAATCCAACCCTGCACATAAGTACCATCTCAATACTTGTTTTGTTACCTTCTATGAAAGGGTTAAGGAGTGTCAATCAAAAGACCATTAGTGAAAAGCAGTGGAAGAAAATTCAATAATGACTTCAAATTATAGCTTTGACTTCATATACTCAACAATCACAAGGCAGAGAGCAATATATGATAACAGATCCTTGCACATGAAAAGATCATTATATTTTTTCCATTATACAGGGGACAGCACGATTTCTTTTAATCTCATCCACTGCTACAAATTAATATATTATAAAACTGGCACGCACTTTGTGAAAAAGGAAAGTTAAATAAAGAAAAAGGGAAACCTTACTACTAGTTAAATTATGAGTTAATTTTTTCTTTTAAAATTAAAAATTTGGTCAATAAGAGAAAAATCTAATGAAAGATCAAAACTTGTACATATCAAAGTCCAGAGGAACGCTTATACCTGCGTTAGGAGAAGTGGACCGTACAGTCGGACCAGAAAACCAATAAATCATTAGGTGAACAGTTCAAGTAAATAAAATCGGCCAAAAGGAAAACCATAGGAAGAGTAGTTAATACATTATCATTTTAACATTTTCACTGATAAAAATAAAAATATAAGTGTTAAAAAATGAACTTTGATCCTAACTCAACCACCACAAAATCGGTTTATAAGATGAGATTTACATCCACTTATATATTGTGAATTGACCTTATTTTTAGTTAATCTGAGACTTCCAACACACACTCCTCATGTCGAGACATACATCTCGAGTGTGGGACTAGATATTAATGAATGATTCGATAATGGCACAATAACAAGAGAAACAATAAGTCTAACAAACAACAAACGTCACTAGGATAGACTCTAACCCATGACTTTAATACCATATTACAAAGTGAACTTTAAATTTAACTCAACCTCACAAAACCGTGTTATAAAGTAAGGTTTGCACCTACTTATATATTAAGAATTGATCTTATCTCTAATCAATGTAAGACTTCCAACAATATGTTTTCTTTTCTATTCTAAATATAAACTTGTTATTATTAGTAATATTGATGTACAATGTTGAAACTTCAACTTAAGTATTATAATATATGTGAGCATAGATTCAATAAAGTCTTGTTAAGGTTTCTAGACTGTCTGACTTTTCCAGACCATCTAATGTAATGTGGTAGTTGGTCTGCAATGAGTTTGTTTGAGCTACTCCACAGTATACTTGATTTGAACTTCTATATGTACTTTAAATATCAAGAAACTGTAAATTTTCTTCTTTTTTTTTTTTCAATGTAATCCCAATTTTTGTTAAAGAAGTGAGTGTGGTCTCTTTTGTTAACCACGTTAATATTACTAACAAACAAAGCGAGACCCGGGACATAGTGGCCTTTTCAACTTAGGTGAATATTCCACGGCCTCTGTAGTCATTTCATGAGGTAGAAAAAATATTATGTTGCGATGATTGAAGATAGAAGCAAGATTTGGACAAATAAGAGTTTTTGTTGGTTGAATGTTTGCCAGGTCTGGAGACAAAATTTGTGCAATGTAGTCCTAGAGACAGATTTGGATTTGGAGACAAATAATCAAGTATACACATCCAACAACTAATCTTCACAAAACAAAATTTCATAACTTTAACCTTATGGGACAATAATACCAAAATTGTTTCCCATTCCTAACAATGACAAATGGGTGCAACACTGAAACTCCTACTCCTACGACCATGAGAGGAATTACATTGGTCTTGTAGCCAAGCATTACAACTGCATGAAGATGAAGACCGGTAACGAGACATTAATGGAAATGAAGGACACGCCTAAACCTAGGACAAGAGAAAAGAAGTGTACGAGAAGAGCGGAAGAAGGTAACCTACATATAAGGGACAAAGATGACTCATTCTCATTCGCCACTGTACTATTGTTTCAAAGAATCATGTGTCCATCTGAATATACCAAATCATAACCTTCTTAACGGCATCAATGCCAAATTAACAGAAGGAACTGCATCGACTTGAGAACAAAAAAAATTGAGGACCATATTGACTAATTCCTACAAATACTGTTACCAAAAAAGCATATTAAACCTATTATAAGTGATTTTATGTTTATTTAATATTACTTTACGTATTATTTAATTAGTATTATTATTTTATAAATATTGACTTGATCAAACTTAAACCGCCTTGAACTAGTGTTTTGACCAGTTCACCCAATTTAAATAAATTCAACACATACTCTTAACTCCAATTTTCATATAATATCTTATCATCCATATTACTAAATATAGTGAAACTAGGTTTGAGATTAATTTCCTTTGTGTAGAAAATACACATAGGGACTATATTTATAATAAAGAAAATATGGGCTAAAGCCCAAAATACATACAAAGAATAATAACAATAAAAACAAAAAATAAGATAGAGATAAGATATTAATTATATCTTAACACTCCCCCTCAAGCTGGTGCATACAAATCGTATGTACCAAGCTTGTTACAAATATAACCAATTCTCAGTTCCCATAAAGACTTAGTAAAAATATTTGTTAACTGATCACTTGAGTTAACAAACTCGATTTTGATGTCTCTAAATACAATCTTTTTTCGAATGAAATGACAATCAATCTCAATGTGTTCAGTCCTCTCATGAAAGACAAGCTTATAACTGATATGAAGAGCATCTTGATTGTCACATATAAGTGTTATTTGATTAACATCTCCAAATTGTAACTCTTTCAGCAATTGCTTAAGCCAAACAAGCTCACAAGTGGCTAAAGCTATGGCTCTATATTCTACTTCTGCACTAGATCTTGCCACAACATTTTGTTTCTTGCTTTTCCAAGAGATCAAGTTACCACGAATGCAGACACAATATCCAGATGTAGACCTTCTATCAGAAGGAGATCCTGCCCAATCAGCATCTGAATAAGAAACAACTCTTGTGTGGTTATTAGAACCATATAACAACCCTTTTCCAAGAGATCCTTTAAATTACTTTAATATACGAATGACTGTATTCCAATGACCTTCACATGGAGAATTAAGAAATTGGCTTAATTCACTAACTGCAAATGAAATGTCAGGATGAGTAACTATAAAATAATTCAGTTTCCCAACTAATCTTTTATACTGTTTGGAATCTGACATAGATTTCCTCTAATTTGGTAGAAGTTTAGTATTGGAATTCCTCAACTCAGTTGCTTCCAAAATATCTAGTGTATACTTCCTTTGAGAAATAACAATACCATCTTCGTTGAACTGTGCCACCTTCATTCCCAAGAAATATTTGAGATTTCCAAGATCTTTGGTCTGAAAATGATCACAAAGATGTTGTTTCATCTGAAAGATGTCATGGTTATCACTGTCTGTAAGAACGATGTCATCAACATATACTATCAAGTAGACACATCCAACACTTAAGTAAAGATAAAAGACTGAATGATCTGCCTCGCACTGAGTCATACCAAATTGTTAAACAACATTGTTAAATTTTCCAACCCAAACCCTAAGAGACTGTTTTAGACCATATTAAGATTTGCGAAGACGACATACCAACCAGAAGACTCTCCCTAAGAAACAAATCCAGGAAGTTGCTCCATATAAATCTTTTCTTGCAAATTGCCATTGAGGAACACGTTTTTAATATCCAATTGATGAAGAAGCCATTGTTGAAGGGCCACCATGGCAATAAATAAACGAATAGAAACCATCTTTGTCACGAGAGAAAAAGTATCACCATAATCCAACCCAAAGATTTAGGTGTAACCTTTGGCCACAGGACGTGCTTTGAGGTGATCAATAATACCATCAGGTCCAACTTTGATAGCAAAAAACTCACCTACAATCAACAATAGATTTCCCAGACGATAATGGGACAAGATCCCAAGAGCCACTATTATAAAGAGCACTTAGTTCATCGAGCATGGCCTAACGCCAACCGGGATGGGCTAAGGCATTATGAACAAATTTTGAAATGGTCACAGAAGAAATAGACAAAAGACAGGTATAAAAGGTGAAGACAATCTATGGTAACTTAAATCAATATAATGAGGAGAGGATTACATGTAGAACGAATACCTTTTTTAACCGCAATTGGAAGATCACTTGGTGGAAGGGGAGACTCACTTGGTGCACTTGAGTTGTGTCACTCGATGGACGATGGCAACGAATATAAACTTGAAGTGGTGGTGGAGCAGAAACTGACGGTGTACAAGGCACACCTGGAAGATCACAAATCATAGGAATATTGACAGTACTAGGAATATTGCGTGTATTAGATGGAGACCCAGTGGAATGAGAAGGACTTTTAAAGGAAAAAGAAGACTCATTGAAGGTGACATATGCAGAAACAAAATAGTGGTTAAAAGAAGGATAAAAACACTTGTACTCTTTTTGTGATCAAGGAGATAATTTATCAAAACTAGGACTAAAATTGTGCACAAAACATGTAGACCCAAAAACCTTGAGAGGTAAGGGATGAAGAGGTTCAAGAGGAAATAAAATGAAATGAGGTATTTTATTATCCAAAACCGAAGAAGGCATTTGATTAATAAGTTAACATGCAATAAGAACAACATCACCTCAAAAAGATTGAGGAACCTCACCATGAATTAAAAGAGTACAAGCTGTTTTAATAAGATGTCTAGTTTTGTGTTCAGCCACCCCATTTTGTTAGGTGTATATGCACAAGAAGTTTGATGTAGAATATCAAGTGAAGCCATAAATTTAAAAGAATTAAAAAGATATTCACGACCATTATCACTTCACAAAATTTAAAAGGAACACCAATTGAGTTTGAATTTCATTAAAAAAAGATTGGAAGATGTAAAATAATTCATAACGACTCTTCATTAAAAATAACCAAGTACACCATAAATAATCATTAATAAAAGTAATAGTATTGAAAACCTAGACTAGACGTAACACGACTAGGTCCCCAAATATCAGAGTAAACTAAGGAAAAAGGGAACGAAGCCCCGTGTGCGACACTACAAGGAAAAGAACTACGACTATGCTTGCCTAATTGACACGACTCAAACACCAACTTGGACAACTTGGATAAGCCAAAAACAACCTGATGTAACTTGGCAAGATTAAGATGACCTAACTGAGCATGAAGAAGAAGAGTTGGAGACTTTATAATTGCGCCAACATGGGAAGAAGTGCGGAGATGATAAAGACCATAGGACTCACATTTGGTGCCAATCATTTGTCTCGAACTCCGATTCTCTAAACAAACAGAAGTTTGGGTAAAGGAAATAACACAATGAAGAGAACGGATTAGACAACTAATGGATAATAAGTTAAAAGGAGACACACGGACATAAAGAACATTATCAATGGATAAAAAAGGAAACAAATGAGTCCCAACACTATGAGCTAAAACACGAGACCTATTAGCCATTTAACAAAGGGTAAATTATCCGAAGAGTACAAAGAGGAAACAGTAATGTGGGAGTGCGTGGCACCTCCGATGAGGGCACCGTTGATGGCGCGATGATCGCCTAGCCGAGACGATCACAACCATGTGGTCACTGCTCAGAATTGGATCTCCGACGACGATGACAACGACAGACGGCGACAGATGGCAAACGACAGCGCTGATAGTGGATCTTAGTGACAGAGGCGACAAAAAAGTTCCTTGAAACCCTTAGGCTCTAAATACCATATTAAATATAGTGAAACTATGTTTGGGATTAATCTCTCTTGTGTAGAAAATACACATAGGGGTATATTTATAATAAAGAAAATATGGGTCAATCCCAAAATACATATGAAGAATAATAACAATAGAAACATAAAATAAGATAGATATACGATATTAATTATATCTTAACAGATATTTTTGTTTTCGCTATTAAGCTAGTCACGCTACCTCTATCCAAGGTCTCATTCTAAGTTTCATATATTTTTGTTACAGTAGCAATACCTTTTCTCTTCCATAGCAATTCCAAGAACATCATGCAATAGAGCCAGCATATATGCAGAAGAGAAACAATACTGCAATAAATCAAGATAATCAATTTGATTATGTTGATCTTTGAGAGCATCCCAATGATCTTCACAGTAATGTCGGCCTGCTTCCTCTAATTGAAACAAAGAAGTCCTAGGAGCCATCCTAAGAATCTGGCAATTAAACAAGGCATAAACATAGTAAGAGATGAGATGAAGGTTTCAGCCTCACCCTATTCAATATTAAAAAAAAAAAAAATTAATACAAAAAAAAACAAAAATAAAAAAAAAAAAAATTAGTGCCAAAGGAAACAAGGATAAAGTAAGAAGTGAAGTTTGATGTACTCATTACACACCACTCAATTTTCAAATATTTGACATAAATTCCATATGCACATATAAAAACATCAATTCTGCAAACTACTTTTGTAGTTTAGAACCTATGAAACCCTATATACTAGATATGACATGGATGGAGTTAAATTCAACACATACAGAGGTATGGTAAATTCTTAAAAGTTCAATGTATCATATGGCCTCAATAAATTAATAAATATTTGTAAGAGAAAAACATACATTTTATAGAGACATAAATATTTATGAAGACACTTATGATTAATAATGGAGAAAACTTATTTTAGGGAGCTTGAATTTACCTTTCATGATTTCATATTTATAGTGATAGAATTTTGATACAATGAGAAGTGAAAAGATCAAAAGTCTGAACTAAAAACCTAGGTACAGAACTAGGTACAACTCACAGGTATAACAGGTAATAGTTTCCAATATAACTACTTTTTACCCAGATTTAATACTATTCTAACAAAGACATTGGACCATTTCTCATTGATACTCTTAAAAACATCTCAAACGTGAGACTGGATATTTGTAGGTGGTCCAATAGTCCATGATACGATAAACCCAACAAACCTCACTTGAATAGACTTTGATACCATCTTATTAAGTGGGGTTAAAAATTTAACTCAACCTTATAAAAATTGACTTATAAAGTGAGGTTTGTACTGACTTATATATTATACTTTGGTCACATCTCTAGTTGATGTGGGATTAGGACTAGTGAGGATGACTAAAGGTATGTTGGTGAGTAATTGGCCTAACACATGATAAAATGGACGAATGAGAGTTCAATGTAGGTACACAAGTAGAACATAAAATTTGAATAGGAATCAACAAATACTCGTCAAGAAGCCCATACGCCATCAACACAAAGAATGTTTGGCACTACTTGAGTTCTTGGGCAGGAGCGACAACATTGATGCAATAGTTCGTTGAAGTTAGAATAAATAGTCTCCAAAAGGATTTATTGTGAGGTGTTGTGCATTTTGTGCTAGACCTAGTTCTTAGATGTATCTTTTCAAATTCTCTTCTTTTCCCTCTCATACATTGTATATGATGTATCACAACTTATAATAAATATGGAATCCTAAGAGAGGGGAAATAAGTCTCTCAAATTCAGTCTAATATTTTTGTGTATCTTTCTCAAGTTGGTATCAAAACAAGTGGATCCCGCTCTGATGGTCTCTGTCTTATCTCTGTTTGTCATAAGAATTGTCTATCAGTTGTTGTTTGTCGTCCCCACTGTCACCCCCTGGCAACTGTTACCAAATTTTTGTCGTTTGACGTCTTGGTGTGGTATGCCTCGAGGAGCGCGACCCAAGCTCAATGATCTCACATGCAAACTATGATCGACATGTCGTCACACATAGTCCAACTGTCATGCTGCCCTAGGTGTGTGTCTCACATGTAGCCTTCCAATGGCCAGAATCTTCTCGAACCACCATCTTCGCTAGAGCTTTCTAAACTCGCTTCCACCATTTGCTCTTTGTTTTGAGTGCATTTGGTTTGTCTTCTAGTTTTAATAACAATTTCTCTCACTTGAAACCCTAGGTGTCAAGATTATTGCATCTCTGACTCTATTCAACATGCCTTCAAGAACTATATTACATGCCCATTTCATGTTCTAGTTCATTTATGTTGTTCTTTTGCTTAATTGAATCCTCTTCACTCTTTTAAATTCTTAGAAGTGCACCATCACTTCTAGATAACCCTAGTTATGTCTAGTGGGAATTGGTTTTTCTTAATCTAGACACCATATTAAGACAAGCTAAAATGGACCCTTGTCAAATGACATGAGAGTTGTTTTAGCATGTATGCCAGAATGACTAAAATGTTCAAGAATGTTAAGAAATCTTTTTGGTGGTCTGGTGTGAAAAGCAATGTGGCTGAATTGGTGCTTTGTGTATGTCACAAAGCCAAAGTTGAACATCAAAAACTAGGAGGTTTCAGCAGTCAGATATTGCTTAGTGAAAGTAGGATAGCATTTACATGGATTTTGTTACTCACTTACTAAGGTTAGTGTGTAGGCATGATGTAGTATAGATGATAATGGGTAGGAGAGTGTCTTTTTGGATAGGAATCTCTAGTTTACATTTCTTATTGGCTTTAACAACTCTGGTAGATTATCTTTTTTTATCAAATACTACAGTTGTAGTAAAGTCCTTGTTAAGGTTTCTATTGTTGGTTCAACCTGTCGAATTGAGGAGTGATTATGATCAAGGATAATAAGAGCAAAAAAATAATGTTTGTAATAATAATAATAATAACAACAAAAAACAACAATTAGTACAAGTAGTAGCTGCAAAATTGACCATAAAATACCAAAGAACCATTACGGCTTACAAACCTCTGAAGTATACAAGAAGCTTTTTGAATCTTGTTCGCCTAATAACTCAGAGAAGGATGAAGTGATTTTACATGCTGGGTGAAGGCATCTATCTGTACAAAGAACAAATATTATAAGTGAGTATATTTAAAATAAAAATTTATAAAGAAAATTGATTATATTTTTAACAAGCTTGGTACATACGACTTATATGCACCAGCTTGAGAGGGAGTGTTAGATATATCGCGTTTTATGTTAATTAGGTAAACATATTGTCTATTGTTTATTAGGAAAAATAGACATTGTTTGATATTGGTAGATATTGTTGATATTGTTTATTACAATATCATCTATTTACAATATTTATGTTTGGTTGCCATATATACTTATATCACTCTTTATTATAAATATATTCACCCTATGTGTATTTTAGACACAAGAGAGAATAACCCTATATAGTTTTTCTCAATATTCAACATGGTATCTAAAGCTTCAGGTTATTTTAATATATTTGTTTGTCACCCTTGCCAGTGCAACAGCTGTCGCCGCCACCGTCAGTCGTCGCCACCAATGTCACCATCATCAGAGTGTCAGTTCCAAACAGCGACCACACAGTTCTGATCGCCTCGATCAGGTAACCTCCACACAGCAAGAACCGTAGCCATCAGAGCAGCCACGCTTGCTCACGCGCTGTCCAAAGTTGAGCCTCCTCCCGTTACGCCGTTGTGCGTGGCGGTGCATCATCCCTCCTCTCAAGCAATGATCACCTACACTGGAATCACCTCATCCTGCTCTTTCTGGATCTAGTCTTGTTGATCCAATCGGACCTCTTTGGTGTTTTAGGGTTTTTCTCTCTGTTCCTCCATGGCGTCTTCCACTGTCTCTCCCAATTCTGAAATCTATTCTACTACCACCAGTGTCTGACCAGTCCATCTGCACTATGTCAATGTGAATTTGCCCATTGATAAGTTAGATGGCTCAAATTATGCGACTTGGGCATCAGACATTAAACTTTAGCTTGAGAGTCAAGGGTATCTTGATCATCTTACTCAAGAAGTGACTGATATTGCTCCTGGTGATTTTTTGCGTTGGAAGAGAATTGATTCTCACATGATTCGGGTTTACGGCACATGTTTTGAAGTCTAGGAATAGGCCAAATTGTTATACACCAATGATACTCGACGTCTTTATGGTGTTTGTCACAACCTTTTTTATGTTGTTGCTCCTCTAAATTAGGATCCTATGAGGTTATTGGACACTTTTCAGTTGGTATGAGCGCGGATTTGGAAAGAGCTACCAATTGAGGGTTTTGAATGGTGGAGGATTCTAACCAGAAGTGTCATAGCGTAAACTGCCATATAGTAAAAGTTGTCAAGACGTCATTTCCTAAGGGTGGTCCTATGATAGAAAGAGGGAGCACACATGATCCAATTTATGCTAAAACAGTAAAAGCAACCTTCTGTTCGTTTTAACAATGAGAAAGCTTCTGATTTGCATGTAGTGAAATTTCCAGCTGGTTGAAAGATTGGGTGTTTTACATAACTTGCATTAGAGATTTGAGGGTACTCATACCCTCTAGGAATGCAAGCATTGGTGATATTTCTTTTGCTAGATTTTGAAGCTGCAAAAAATAGCGTAAACTGCCATATAGTAAAAGTTGTCAAGACGTCATTTCCTAAGGGTGGTCCTATGATAGAAAGAGGGAGAACACATGATCAAATTTATGCTAAAACAGTAAAAGCAACCTTCTGTTCTTTTTAACAATGAGAAAGCTTCTGATTTGCATGTAGTGAAATTTCCAGCTGGTTGAAAGATTGGGTGTTTTACATAACTTGCATCAGAGATTTGAGGGTACTCATACCCTCTAGGAATGCAAGCATTGGTGATATTTCTTTTGCTAGATTTTGAAGCTGCAAAAACAATATATAAAACTAACTTTAATTATTCAAGTATATAAAACAAATTATTTTGTAGCATATTTTCTTTAGAACTTACACATCCTAAGTACAAAAATATATTGATCCATTGATAATAGTTTTATTCCAAGTCTAATATGCACAAATAAATGCTAGCAACGAACATATCAACTGAATAGAAAATTGAATCATCTATGTAAGAAACCACGAAACTCAAAGATCAATATTATCATAAGGAAAATGGAAAATTACATTAAGTCAAACAGGTTAATATAAAATAAGAAAGGGAGTGTTAATAAATTAAGAGTAAAAATCATCTTCAGATCCTCGTATACAACTGACAATAATTTGAACCCCCCAAAATAGTTTAGGAAAATTTAGTCCAACAATTATAGTTTAGATAATATACTATGGAAGCAATTGAATTACTCTTCACTAGTATGTGAACCAAAACATCATTCACTATTACTTCAGACCATTCCCACTACACAATTATTTCCAATCTCAAATTTAAAGAGGAAACAATATCTTTCCTTTTGTTAGAGATTACTCCGAAGAGAAAAGTTTGTTAACAGAAGTTGAGATTAAAACAGACAAAATATGTTTGAGGGCTTGATTAGAATTCCCTCTACTATTCCTGATATTTATATATATGATGAAGGAGATACAAAAAAGGTGAAAAACTAAAGGCTGCAGCTAGGTGCTAGGTTAGAGGTTATCCAACACTCAACCTCCTAGCCTACACATCATGATTGCCTAGATATATTAATTACTCCTACACTCCCCCTCAAGCTGGAGCATACAAATTGTATGTACCCAGCTTGGAACAAATAAACTCAATTCGAGGTCCTCTTAATGACTTGGTCAACATGTCTGCGAG
>Ga0209589_1007001_pt1 | contig 18369 bp, 10 predicted proteins | sample CowpeawhiteBW_FD_187525 | JGI IMG/M metagenome (GOLD analysis project Ga0209589, IMG submission 187525) | Root nodule microbial communities of legume samples collected from California USA - Cow pea white BW (SPAdes) (version 2) | ecosystem: Host-associated > Plants > Roots > Nodule | place: USA...
AAATACAATAGATAAAAAAAAAAAAAAATAATAATATATATATATATATATATATATATATTAAAAAATAATAATTAAAATATTATTAAATAGGTGTGTGTATTAAAAGAAAAAAAAATGAAAAATCTTCCAAGGAGATAAAAAGATAAGGAGAGAAGATAAGAAGAAGAAAAAAAGAAAAAAAAGAGAAGATAAGTTAAGGAGATAAACATTATCTCTTCATTAATGGAAGTAATGATGATTATGTCTTATATATGAAATGAGAGAAGAAGTTACGTGAGGAAGAAAGGAGAAGGAGAAAGTTTAGAGCAAAAGATTCGAAGAGATTGTAGTCCTCGTCAAATATTATTAGTGTGTCTTTCAATCAAATAAGGTAAGAGGAGTGAGGTTAAACTCTTTTAATATTAATCTTGATAAACTCATGGGTGTTATATTAATATTTTTTTTGAATAATATATTATTCTATATATTTCCATTTAACTTATTTTAGTTTATTATCCTCTCATATTTATTTAATTTATCTCCAGTTATGCATTGTCCTATTTATTTATTTTATTTTATTTATCTCCCGTTATGCACTAATCTTGTTTATTATATTTTTTTATTATATTTATTTATAACATTCTAATCCTTATCTAGTTATTTATTCAAAAAAGTAAAAGTAAATATTATTTATGTGGACCACAATGGGGTCTAAGGAAGTGTTACTAAGATTGATATTTAAGGATTCTTGACATTTCATGCACACATATAATTATAACACCATGCCACATGTTCATATATGCACACAAAATATATGACATTAATGGCATCATAGGACTCGAACCCGTGTCCTCTCAACACCACTCCACACACTCAACCACTTGAATTACCATTACTCCTTGTCATAACTCTCTGCATTAATTAACTTAGAGATCCTTTTACTCACATTTATATCAAATAAATATATTTATTTATTTAATTTTTTTCCCGAATCTTATTGTAGGAGGTCCTTGTCCAAGGTAGGATAATGGATTTAGATGATAATCTATTAACCTTGTGTGTGGTATGGTGTAACCCATTGGCAATGATTCTATAGAGTAGTATCAGCCATCACAAGTACAAGTTTCTAGTGAATCCGGTTTCATTACATTTATCTGGATAATTGAGTCAATGTCTCTTCTATCTTGGTATTACATGTTGTTTGTGTTTAAAGTGACTTGATTATTATTTGCTCATTTTATTTTCACTAGTTTACACTTCTCCTTGTGTCTTTATTTTCTTGTTTGTCTTTTTCTTTTGTTATGATTATCATTACTTGGTGTGAGCAGATGAAGAGACTTCTGTTGATCCTGATCAAGTAGAAGGAAATGTTGTTGTTTAGAATAGATGTTATAGATCAATCCTTTCTCTCAGTATCCTTTTGAAAACTTTTTTCTTCAGTTCATAGTTTTTCTTTTGGTTGTTTTGTGCCTTTAGATATCATGTATACCTAGTATATTTTGGATGATAGTAATAGTTGTTTTATTATAATCTTTCTTGTTACTCGTTTATATTAAATTATGTAATAATTTATGTAATAGTCTCTATTAAATGTGATGTTATACAACAAACTTTCAAGCAAAAGGATAAACAACTCTAATATCTTTTGAATCTAAATTAGTTGGCTATACAATAATTCCATTGCTAAAAACTATGAGAAACATTAAACTTTGTATCTTAAGAAATCTTCAAATACTTTCTTCATCTTCCTCTAAAAATTCTAAAGAACTATGAGGAAAAACTTGACAAATTAAGAAAAAACCACATTTAAGCTAAAATCTTCTAACACCTAGAATCCATACATGTTCAATAACATACATAACTTCAATAATACGAACATAAATAGAATTTTGAACACTTAATTAAAAAAAAATAGTTACCAATATAATCTCCTACTACCTCTATAAATCCCAACATATATACAATAACATCAAGATAATTATCGACCAGGGACGACTCAATGGTTTGGGAGGCCTAAAGCAAACATAAAAATTGAGGTCTTTTATTTAAAATTTATTTTTTGAGTTTTTTTTATGCAAAATTATTTATTAAATTGTCATAATTAATTTCATTTAACATTTCTCTCTCAATAGATAATAGGGCAATCTATTTAATCTTTCTTGAGATATTATTGATCCTAAATAAGTTTTTATTATCTTTACCTTGAAAAACTTCTATCGATTGAAGCAATTGACACAAGAAATATTAACATTATTCTATAAGTTATATATGCATTTGAAAAAAAAATTATTTTTATATAATTAAGAATATAAATTGGTTTATCATTTTCTAAACTTATAATTTCCGAAAAAGATATTTAATTCTGAAAATAAATCAAATACATCAATATCTAACAAATTATCATGTTTTAAAGATTTTTCAAATTTGAAGCATTTTTTCTTTCAAAAATGTATAATCTAGTGACTTTAACTTTTAACACTAAATAAAAAATAAAAAAATATCTTCATATATTTTAAATTGTTCAAATTTATTAATAGTTCCTATTTGTAATGCAATTTATTCAAATTTAACTTCATTATAACTTTTATATAAAAATTAAATTTGGTTCCAAATTCGAAAGAGACAAAATTGTTCAATTTTAAATAAAATTGAAAATAACAAAAATATTAAATATAAGGACTAAATTTAATATAAAATTTTGATTTTGATACGTGACACACTACTGGATTGACACATAAATATTTAAAAAAATTAAAAAAAATTAAATACAAAAATAAAATTAAGTTTAAAATTTAAAGAAAATAAAAAAAAAATATTTTAACCTTTAATAAATTAATCACACAAAAGAAAAAAGTTTCAAACTAATTGGTAAAACCCCTACAAGATAATCTGAAACCAATTTATTAGTAACTCAGTTTACACTCATTGAAATAAAAAGATCCATTTTATCCCATCGACAAAAATAATTACATCACATCATCACATGGTTAGAGAGAGAAAGCATTAATTGGATGGTAACTATTATGAGACTATTGCAGATTCCCCCACTCCTTTCCCTCCGTCCATAAGTACCCCTTTCCTCTGCCGCCGCGCATTCCCTACAAACTCCACACAACCAAAAGATTTGGTCCAAAACACCTTTCACTCTTTCTCTCTCTCTCAGCCATGGCCGCAACAGTTCCACTATGCATTGCCTCGTTGGTTACTCTTTTCGTTGCCACCAGTGCCAGAATTCCCGGTGTCTACACCGGTGGTGCATGGCAGGGTGCCCACGCTACTTTCTACGGTGGAAGCGATGCCTCTGGAACAATGGGTATTTACACAAATAAACCCTCACTCTTCAACCATCAACTTCCTGTTCCTCTTTTTAAAACCTTAATCTGCCCATTTCTTTCATCCCATGATGTCCGGTTCCCCTGTTCTTCATAATGTACACCACTGGCGTTCCTTGTTCCACCTCTGCAACCTTAAAAATCTCACCTCTCTCCTCTATACACTGTTCTAATTTCTTTAAACTCACATTTCATTTGTTTTATTTTGGAACACTATTTCATGCACTGTGGATTTTGTTGTATAATCTCACATTAAAAGTGGGTAAGCAAAATCATTCCTGTCTGAAATCTCTTAAATTACCTCAAATAGAGACACCTTTCATTTTATTACATTTTTTTACTATTTTTTCTCTCTTCACCTTTACCTTCCTTATTCTCACCCTTAATGGAGAATTTAGTTAAGTTGTATGCATGCATTGAAAAATGATGTTGGTAGCCCCTTCCAAAGATTATGCATAACCAGTAATTCTAAAATACAAATTTTACTTTATGACAATCGTGAGCCAAAAAAAAACGTGTAAAATACTACATCTTGATCTACCACTACAGAATAATTATTTATGTATTTTATTTGTTTATGTTTTTCAGGTGGGGCATGTGGGTACGGGAACCTATACAGCCAAGGGTATGGGGTGAACACTGCAGCATTGAGCACGGCATTGTTCAACAGTGGGTTGAGTTGCGGCGCGTGTTTCGAGATAAAGTGCGACCAGGATCCACGGTGGTGCAACCCTGGGAGGCCTTCCATCGTCATCACCGCCACCAACTTCTGCCCTCCCAACTTCGCCCTTCCCAGCGACAATGGCGGCTGGTGCAACCCTCCGCGCCCCCACTTCGACCTCGCCATGCCCATGTTCCTCAAGATCGCCCAGTACCATGCCGGAATTGTTCCCGTAAGCTACCGCCGGTGAGATTTTTACCCCGTTAAATGTGTGCCTTGGTAACTTTTGTTTAAGAAAACATAGCACAGCTGGAAAATGGTAAAGTTCATAAAACACTAGGTGTAATTAGTTATTTTACAGATCAGCATTTTTTAAGTTTTTTCTTTTACGTTTTATTTTTATAGAAAAGTTATGTATTTATTTTAGTATATCAAATGTTTAACAAAATAACGATGAATCTTTATAAAATATTTTATCACATTATTTTTTATAAAATGATGCTTATTTTATTTATATTATTATAATTATGATAGATGTAAAACGATAATAGCAAAGTTTTTAATTGTCGAGTGTTTAATTTATTTTAAAATGTTTAATTTTCACAAAACTATTTTGCAAGTTTTTTTCATGAAGCAAAACTTAAGAAACAAACAATTAATTTTTCTGCAAAACTATATAGAAGATGGGGTAAATATTTGTTTTGTTCATTGTTCTTATTATTTATTTCGAAGAGGGTATTGTCGTAATTTGATGCTTATTCCATTGTGGAAACCGAGGAATCATGTGTTTTGGCCAGTTCCAAAACAACCCTCATAAGATGAGGAAGACATTTTTGCTTTATGATTCATTGTTCTCTTCCATCATGATTTTATTTACAAACATGAAAAAACCATATCAAAATATAATCTGCAGCTACATCCACTCTTGTTTGCATTGCACACAAATATTTTTATTTTTATTAAGATTTATGAAAATTTAATGGTCTCATATTTGACTTTATAATTCTCTGATGAAGTATTAATCAAACTTTTTACACAATAAATACAAGTGTATTATAAAAGGCACAAAGCCTTGTTCTGTGGTGATTTTGTTGGGTCACAGTCATACACACCACCCTGACACGTTCTTTCCAAAAGAAAACTGCATTTTGGGGCTCCGTAAAATATTAAATTACCAAAATATCCGGGTCAAACTTAGAAGTTTTAACCGGGACCATGACCATGACCACTTTTTAATAATTTATCTTTATTTTCCATATTCTTGTTTTTTCATCTTCCAACTCATTATGTTTAAACATAAAATATGTTTTGAGATTGATTATTAAAATAAGAAGTTTATAAAAAATGAGCATATTAGTAAATAATAATCATATTTTATTTGGTACAGGGTTGCATGTAGAAAGGCTGGTGGAATTAGATTCACGATCAACGGCTTTCGTTACTTCAACCTGGTTTTGATCTCCAACGTGGCGGGTGCAGGGGATATCGTGCGCGTGAGCGTGAAAGGAAGCAAAAGTGCGTGGAACAGCATGAGCCGAAACTGGGGGCAAAATTGGCAATCCAATGCCAATTTAGTGGGCCAGGCCCTTTCCTTTAGAGTCACGGGCAGTGACAGACGCACGTCAACCTCGTGGAACGTGGCGCCTTCTCATTGGCAGTTTGGTCAGACCTTCACGGGCAAGAATTTTCGCATCTGAAACAAAAATTTAAACATAAATGTCTGTTTTCGTAGCTTTCGTTTTTTTTTATTTAATTTTTTTTATCTAAAATGTGAGATGATTTTAGTTCTGGTCTTTTGGATTTAAAAACGCGTCTTAATCCCTTGAAGTTAAAAAATATAATTCTGATTTTTAAATGAGAAAATTTAGACATTAAAATCACTTTTTAAAATTAGAATTTGAAAGTATATCTTTTTAATTTCAAGGGATTAAAAAGGTTTTCTTTTCAAGTTAGAAAACCAATATTAGAATTATCTTGAATTTCTAGACTAAAACTATAACTAAGTTTTATTTGACTTTGGTTTAGTTTTTCCCCCTTCAATTTTCCTTTATTTTCCCGGGAAATTTTGAAGGTGTGTTGGGTAAAGTGTGTGGGGACAAAAGGTAAGAGAAGGGTAGATAAGTTAAAGTGATGGTGGGTATGGTTTGGTTTTTGGAAGGTGAATTTGTGTGTGATGTTATTAATTAGTAGTGAAGTGTAATTGGGTGTTGCTGGCATATTTATTACCCAGCAATGCTTTTTGACTTAGTGGGGCTGAGGAGGCTGCAAAGTTCATGTAGCCCGCATCTCCTTTATGTAATATGTTTCAGTTATAATGTATGTCTCTTTCTTTAAATTGCATCAATTATGTTTCATTTATATGTTTGTTCCTTACTTGCACTTTATGTTCTAGTACTAGTTTCATGACGTTTTAATGCTCTTCAATCAAAGCTTGAATAAATTCAATTCAACTGACAATATAAAGAACCATTAGATCTTGAGTTGAGTAAATTCTATTAAGTAAAAGTTGAGATTGTACTTATGATGAAAAATAGTGTAGGTCTTTCCATTTTGAAAGGGTTAACTTATGTTAATTTAGTAAGAACGTAAAAGAAATTCAATGAATATTTTCTTCCTTGTAAAATTGTATATTTATAAAATTTTTTGGACTTAATGTGAAAAAATGTTAAAAGTAAATAAAAACAATACGATGTTTCACTCGATATTCATTATTTAACATAGGATTAAATATGTTTTTGTCCTTAAACTTTTAGTGAAAATTGGAATTGGTATCTTTTAAAAATTTTGAATTAATTTAGTCTTTGAATTTTGTAAATGCATGGATTTAATCATTTTAACCAAATTTTATTAAGTTTATTTGATGTTTTAAATATATTTTATTATAATATTTAGTTTGTTTACATCGTTTGACCATATTCGAAACAATGTTAGCTGAAAAACGCATTTGAAACCTCAAATATATAAAAATTTGGTTTAAAGGATTAAATCTATAGATTTTAAATGTAAGGACTAAATTGGTTCAAGGTTTTTAAGAGAAACTAATTCTAATTTTTACTAAAAGTTAAAAGACCAAAAACATATTTAATCCTTTTAATTTATTATCATCATATATGTGTGAGTAATTGAATTATATAATTTTATCTGTTTTTATTGGGTTTGATAGTTCCACATCTCGTTTAGGAGTTGTTGTCAAAGGTGATTTAAATATTCTTTCATCTTTCCATGTTTCGAATCGTCTTTTAAGAATAAAATTGTGATGAAACATTGGTCTTCAAAGTAGATAATACATCAAAGTAGATAATACATCGAATTCTTATCAATATCTCCTTATGGACTTTATCATCGAACATGGGATCAAAACACTATAGGGGTGGCAAAACGGGCTAGTTCGGCCCATTTCGACTTGTCCCACCCTTGGCTCGCCAATAAAAGACCGGCTTGGATTAACCCTCCACTAAAAAATGGGCTAGAAATTGCAACCCACCTCGCCTTAGACGAGTTGGCCCACGATTTTTTTTTTAATTATTTTAAATTTTTATTTATGAAATTTGTTTATATATATTTATCTATATATATATATATATATATATATATATATATATATATATATATATACTTATAAATAAATATTTAGAATATATTTTATCATATAAATATTTTTTAACCTTTTAATAGATCAATTAATATTTTTAATTGGATAAATTAAAATAATTATTATATTTACATGTTAAATTACTCTATTATAATTATTAATTGGAACTTAATCGGTAAATGTTAATTATTTAAATTATAATAATATTGCATATTTATATTTATACAAAAATATAATATAGAAAATTTAATTTTTTTAATTAATTTTAATTTTTAAAAATTGAAAAATTAAAAAAATTAAAAATTGATCAATGGACCAGAGGAATAGGGGCGAACTGACTCGTCTTTGGTCCACCAATTTAATGGACTAGGCGAGTTGAACAGTTGACGGGTTGAAAATTCAAACCCAACCCGTCCTTTTCTTGACGGTCTGGCGGATTGGCGGGTTGGCCCGACGAGTTAGACCAACTTTGATGCTCCTATAACATTGTCAAATTTTGTTGATGTTATATTATTTAATTATATATATTATTGTATTGTTTATCTAGATATTACTATATTCTAGTAATACACAGGTTTAGGAAGATCAATAATAAAAGATCTTCTACATTTTATATATATTTTTAAAATGTTTCTTCATACAATAATATTATGTATTTCATGTCATAATCTTTCAAAATAAATTTATTTATTTCTATCTTTCTTAAAAATTTATTCGTATCTTTCACAATAAATTTATAAATATTTTAGCAATTATTATTTTTAAATATTTTATATGTAAAACTTTACAAAATGACATTTGCTTATTAGTGATCATGATGGTATATCCTAATCGTTTGTGTGATGTTTCTATGTGTAGATAGAGCATTCTGTTGAGTTAAAGACATTTTGATATTTTTAGAGTTGTTTAGGTTTTCTTTTATAAGAGAGGGAAGTTAATTTTAGTTTTTGCATGTCTAAGATTTGTTAATTAATGCTATGAACTGTGAATGTGGTGTTTTAAGCTGTGAATATGTATTTTCTTGCTTTGTGTTGATGAATTGCAAGTGTAACTGTAAAGTGGTAAATTAATTTGTATATGTGAGTGCCTGATTTGATTTTAAATTTGTGTAGTATGCAAAATTCTTTATGACTTGTTTTTGGATTGGTGAAATGTTGTGAATTAATAAATGTGTTGTTGGGAATACCCCTTTGAGAGTAAATTGGGGAATTTCACGTTAGTTGAGCCAAAACAATACAAGTTTTGTGATAATTGAAGTGTTTGGACAGTAGGACTTAGCTTAAGGAGTGTTGAATCACTCAAATCAAACTTAAAAGGAGAAGTAGAAATTTTCTAACAGGGTCGGGCCGGGCGCCATTGAGATAGTGGCTCCTTTGAGTTGGCAGTTGTTGGGCAATAGTTTTCCTTCTAGGCGACTCCAAAGTCAGAGAGTTCACTGGCTTGGTGTCGCTGGGAACCAATTAGGACCATCAGGCGCCAAAAAATCATATAAATACTGGTAGTTCCAGGGTTCCTCTCGCTGGGCGACTATGGACTTGCTATGCGCCTAGGCTGGCGCCGAGCGCCACATTATTGGTACTAGGCGCCACCCGGTTTTTCTTGTTTGTGTCATATTGGGAAAAATGGGATTCCCATTTTGTTAACCGTTAGGTTGAGCTAAAATTTTGACAGTAGATCCTAGACACATGAATTGTTGCTTTGACTGGTGGGATCTTTGATTAGAGGTCTTTAGTTAGAAAAGTTAGTTTCTTATGTTTGTCCTCTTTTAGGTTTCCCTTTTTAGAAAAACACTTCTTATTTGTGGTTTTGGTTTGACTTGGAATAAAAGAAGGTATATAATAGTTTATGGAATTGTTGATGGATTCATTGATGCATATGCATGTATATAATGATGTATGAAAATATGATGATGATGATGATGATGGACTTGTTAACGATTATGAGCATGTATGGAAACGATTATGAGCATGTATGGAAAATATATGATGATTGTAATTGATCACGAATATGATGTTTGGTATTTGGATGTTGTATCTTAAGAGATAAACGCATAATATATTGTCTTGCCTGTGTTATGGTGGCGTCTTCTCTCTAAGGAGAGCACTATGCTAATCTTTCCTCATTTACAATTTTATATGATATTGTTATTGTTTGAATTTTATTAAAAAAGCCAAAGATAATACTATGTTTTCCATGGATGATTAAGTCACTCTCAAGTAAGCTTGAAAAATTTATGGGTGAAAATTTCTTATGTTGGTAAAAATAGATGAATTTTTGGCTCACTGGAATATGATTATTTTTTTGTGATTTCTAAAGCTACGGATTCTTCTATTATATTAAGTGATACTTCAACATCTCCTGCTACGAAACATGATGCTTCCGATAAAGATATTTTATGTCATGAACATATTTTAAGTGCTTTGTCGGATAACATTTATAAAATATTTTGTCATACAAAAACTGCTATTGAGTTATAGAAAACATTTGAACTGAAATATGTATACGTAGAAAAAGGTTTATCTAAATATTCTTACGAACAAAATAAATGAATTTCAAATGGTTGAAATTAAAACTATTTTTTATTAGATCCATGAGTTTGAAAATATTGTTTTTGACATCATGCTTGTGGTTCTTTTGATCTCAAAGTTGTCTCCATGGTCTGATTGTGGTCAAAATTTATAACATAGCCTAAAAATTTTGTCTTTTGATGATTTGTTTGTGTATCTTTGTATTGAGGAAAGAATCAAAAAACCTATATTGTTGAGAACTCTAATAAGTATGAGATATGAAGGTACAAACACTGCCATCATGGTCAAAAGACAAATAGCTGAAGATGGACAATTATATGATTATGCCATTGAGTTTGTGAGAATGTTTCAGCAAGAGTACATTTTTAAACTCCAGAACAGAAACATTGTGATTGGTGTGAAAAATGATTTGGCAAAGTTGCAACTTACATCCCCTATGTGCACTAGCAAGGGTGAGAAGACACCACTTAGTAGACGTTAAAATTATATGTTTTTGTGGTTGAGAGATATGGTGATATACTCTAACACTGATTAATTATGTGTTTGACATCGTAACTATGTTAAAATATGATAAATAGAACTTTGGAAATTATAGTTCTGCTTCAAGTTGCATAAGGTGAGTCAAATTTGAAAATCTTATTAACACAAACTCTTTTAATGTTCGTGCTTCTTGCAAACTTTTCATGCTTCCACCCCAACACTATTGGGAAAAGGAAAATGAGATTTTGAAAAAACATTTGTTAGAAAATAAAAGAAGCGGGTGGAGAATTTTAGCGTGGGGACATGCAATGATTTAGGTGGTAGTAGGGAATATGTTCAAGAGCATGACCAAGAAGTGCTGCGGTTGAAATTTGTAAAGATTTAATGTGTAGAAGTGCTAAGTATTATAATTAGCGGACGAAATTATATCGGTTTCTATCACAATTTTTTTAATATATTAAAATAGATTTTTTTAATTTTATTTGTTAAGAGTAAAATGAAAAAAAACATTTAATTACAAATTTTGATAAATAGTTTTGCAATTTAATGTATTATTTAATTTTACAACTGATTTAACAGTGAACTTTGAAAGAGTTATTGTGTGTTTGTATATATTTAGAGGTCAATTATTTAAATAATAATTTTCGATAAAATAATAATACTATTTTTATTATGAAAATCTTATTCATCATAAAGAAAAATATAATAAAAATTAAAATTTATCAAACTATAAAGTTTATATATATATATATATATATATATATATATATATATATATATATATATATATATAATGCGTTTCTAAAATATAATAAAAAATCATCCAATATTAATATAATATGATATTATTATCATAAATATAACGAATATACATAATACTTTATTAACAGAAATTAAAATATAGAAATTAATTAGAAATTTCTAAGATATAATTATTCTATTTAAATATTTAAAAATAATATTAAAAATTCTTTAATCAAAATTTCACACATGAAAAAAGAAGAATCTATGACGACTTATTACGACAGGTATAAGTCACCTATCATAATAAGCTGACCGGTGGCATTTTTGTAATAAAAGTAACAGTTACGTACTATGACTGGTAAAAAGGGATCTATCATAATAAGTGATAAGGGAAAATTTATTATGACAGGTGGAGAGGACCTATCATAGTATATGGGCGCGATGGCAAAATTGAAATATATGTTAAAAATATATTATGACAAATTTAGAGAAACCTGTCATAATATCTTTAAATCCCTAATTTTTTCCTTCCCTCTTTTCTCTTTCTCTTTCTCGTCCCATTATTTCTCCAAAAGTATACTTTCTTTCTCAAACAATCACGTTACCTTCTTATTTCGTATTGCCGTCATCGCTTCATTGGCCACTCCGTTTGCCGCTCCGTTCGCCGCTCCGCTCGCTGCTCCGTTTCGTCCCTTAAGGTAGTGTAGGAATGCTTCACCAAAAAACAACATCGTCTGGCGAACCGGCCTCACTTCCTCGCCGACAAGTACATCGGCTACAACAACACCACCGTCACGGTGTCACCCTACGGCGACCACTGGCGTAACCTCTGCTGCATTGTGTCGCTCGAGGTTCTCTCAATGCACCGTTTGAATTGCTTCTCGGAAATCTGAACGGACGAGAGCATGAGGCTCGTGCGAAAGCTCACTCACAACTCGTGCAACGCCTTCGCCAAAGTGGAACTCAAATCTAGGTAAATTTGACGATAAAATTAAATTAGGTAGAAATTATTGAAGACTATATAGCAAAATTTTGATTGTACTCCATAATTTTTTAAATTTTTATTATTATTTGTATAATTTATTGAAGCTTTTCGGAAATGACTTTTAACAGTATAATGAGGATGGTGTCTGGGAAGAGGTATTACAATGAAGATTGTTGGTGGCTTTGGGAAGGGCAAATAACCCTAGAGACTTTTTGGCTTTACTGAGGTGGTTTGATTTTGAGGATTTGGAGAAGAAGCTGAAGAGAATCAGTATGTTATGTTAGGTGTAGAAATACCTATAAATGGAGGAAAATTGAAAAAATTAAAAAAAATACCCACTTATTATGTTAGGTGTAGAAATACCTATCATAGTAAGTTAGACTTACTATGACAGATTTTCACGATGTCATAGAAAAAGTGCATTTTTTATGACTCCTGCAACTATGATGCTAACATACCTGTCATAATAAGTCCTTTTTACTTGTCATAATAAGCTCTTTTTGTACTAGTGTTTTAATTATTTTTTTAAATACAAAAAAATAAAATTTAAATTGTTTTTAAACTTTTAATCACAATAAATTTTTATTTTATGTGTTTCTATTTAAAAGCACAATACATGTGATTCTATTTAAAAAATTTAATATTAATTTCATGTTATATTTACCTGTGTACGAGACATATTATAGAATATGCATATAATTTACTGTACCACACCTAGCCGGTTCAACCCGACTATAGCCACAAAACCCGCCTATATAGTCCCCAAAGACGCAAGTAATCACCATGTATGAACGCTTAACAATACACGGCCTAAGCCGTTAAAAGGTAACCGTTCTAAGAGGCCTGGCCCAAGACCCACGCCCACCTACGGTCCAAATAGGGGCCCAGCCCATGACGTGGCTAAGCATAATTAATAACCTATAAATGCGCATGGACCCCAGCAATTAAAGGTATGCATTCATTACTCCCCTAATTACGAGATTTGACTTTCTGAGAGTTTTTGCTGACTTGAGCATCGAAGTCTCTTCTGCAGGTAACCCCTCTCGGGTCCAAACCAGTTCACACCGAGATATCCACATACGACATATACCAGCCAAGAGGAAGCCTACTGAGGAGATTGCGAATTGGGGTAAGGTAACGATTGTGTCTGACGCATCTTATTTGTTCTCTACAAGAACAATTGGCGCCCACCATGGGGCACGAGATAACACTTTACGGACCAACCCGCATTCTATCGAAGATGGTTTCTACCTGCAGCAGAGCATGAGTTAACAAGCAAGCTGAAGCAGGTCCTGCAAGACCTACTAATATCACCCCGGACTTGGCCGCTATCCTAGACGGTCAAGCCAAGATGCAACAGGAGCTGGCTGATTTGAAGAAACGTAGTGCTGATGAGATGGAGGCACTACGATAGGAGAACTCACGCCTAAGGCGAAAGATTGAGGCCGATCCTGCTCAAAAGGGAAAGGCTAAGGAAACATCCGATGCCGCAGGGTCCCTAGCTTTCCAGCCCACCGAAGAAGAAAGTGAGTACAATCCTACCCCGCACACCTTCACCACCACTCAACAAACTCCCATCCTCTCAACCCATCATACACACTTCCATCCCACCCTTCCAGAAAACACTGCGGCTCCTACCCCCGCCGCCACCTTGCCCACCACCCACATCCCACCCTATAACATGCCTTATACCCTACCCACTACCCACATCCCACCCTATAACATGCCTCCCACCCTCCCTACCACCCATATCCACCCTCACAACTTCACTTCAACTTTTCCACCCTCGTTCACCATCCCATCCTTCCTCACCTGCTCCCATCCACACAACCTAGACGTTGTCATCCTTTTGCCGATTTCATCGTCAACACCCCCTCCCTGCCCAATGGGAACCTTTCACACTGGAACGCTACACATGTGAGATCGACCCAGACGAACACCTCAAGGTCTACATCATCCACGTCGCCTTCTACACTTCCTATGATGCTGTTTTCTGCAAGGCCTTTCCTACCACCCTTAAAGGCCCTGCCCTGGAATGGTTTACCACCCTTCCGCTATACTCCATCGACTGCTTCGACACCCTCTCCCACATGTTTACCACTCACTTCGTCGGCAGCCGCCCACATCAAACTACAACAATCTCACTTCTCAGCGTCAGACAAGAACAAGACGAGACGCTCCGGGCTTTCATTGACCGCTTTAGTAAGGCTGCCCTTCGCACACCACACATCAATCAGGAAATGATACTTCAGTGCATGACACTCACTCTCAAACCCGGCCCCTTCGCCAACAACGTCTACCTCCACCCACCCGACTACCGCCGCCGACTACGTCCGCAAGGAGGAGATGCAAACTCTCCATACAAAATTCTGAAATGACTATACACCCTCCGCAGCAACCCCCCCTCCATAACCTTCCCAGCCTGACCCGAGACCTCGAGAACCCTGAGAACCCCGCTTCACCAGATATGCCCCCTAAATGTTCCTTGATCCCGTCTCCTTGATGAAGCCCTACAGGCCGACCTCATCCCACCACCACGCAAGACGACCACTCCTCCCAACGTGGACATGACTAAATATTGCCGCTATCACCGAAACCACGGCCACACCACAGAGGAATGTAAAGCACTCCAAGACAAGATTCAAGAGTTGGTTCGTGCTGGCCACTTCCACCGCTTCATCCGTAGAGACGACCAGCCTCCCCGATCCGATCACCCTCCTCGTTCTGACCACCGACGCCCTCCTCACGATTCTCACCACGACAAATGTCCAATCCAGCCCGCTAACCGCGACCCGCAACCGGCTCGCACCGATATCACCCCTACCGACCCCCTTACACGACACTATTAACACCATCTCTGGTGACTTTGCTATTGGTGGGTCCACCTCATCCGCCAAAAAGAGACACCTTCACAAACGACGACTTCCATGGCCTTGATCACCAGCAGGATGACCCCATGGTCATCACCGTTGAGTTAGAAAACTATGCCGTCAAGAAAGTCCTCATTGACCAAGGCAGTTCCGTCGACATCCTCTATTGGGCAACATACCAGAAACTCCAACTCCCCACCACCGCCATAGTCCCATACGATGAACCGATATATGGATTCTCAGGGGAAAAGTTATCCACCCGTGGTTACATCGACCTTCATACCATTTTTCACGATGGCGCTCAAACCAAGACAATACCTATCCGATTCCTCATCGTTAATGCGCCTACATCCTATAATGTCCTCCTCGGCCGACCTTCACTCAACACTCTTGGTGCTGTCGTCTCCACACCTCATCTGGCCATGAAATTTCCATCCCCATCCGGCGACATCCTTACCATTCATGGCCAGCCTACGCCCGTAGCTTCCCATCCTTCAAACCAATCATATTGAACGACCACCCGGCTCTAACATAGCCTTATATAGAGATGATTTAGACCCTAGAGTAGGTCGGGATGGCTGCCTCGAGTCGGTCGAAGAAACCATACCATTGGAACTCCCTAATGGACGCGCCATCAAACTCGGTACTGGATTACAACCTGAACAGCACGACATCCCCTCATCAACAACACAAACCTCTTTGCTTGGTCAGTTGTCGACTTACCCGGCGTTGACCCTCAAGTCACATCCCACAAACTATCCATTTACAAGGAGGCCTGATATGTCTCCCAGAAAAATGCAAACTTGGCGAAGAACGTCGATTAGCGGCCAAGGCCGAAGCAGACAAGTTGCTCAACGCAGGGTATATCGAAGAAGCCCACTACATCACTTGGCTCTCCAACGTGGTGTTAGTCAAGAAAGCTAATGGCAAGTGGCAGATGTGCGTCGATTACACAAATCTCAATAAAGCCTGTCCTAGGGATGCCTACCCCTTACCCAACATTGATCGGCTTGTCGACGGTGTAGCCGGTAACAAAGTTCTCAACTTTCTTGATGCGTACTCTAATTATAACCAGATTCCCATGGCCACATCCGACATGAACAAAGCCGCCTTCATTACAAACGACGCCAACTACTTTTACAAGGTCATGCCGTTCGGCCTCAAAAACGCAGGAGCAACATATCAGCGACTAATGGATAAGGTCTTCAGCCATATAATGGGCAAGTGTGTCGAGGTATACGTCGATGATATGGTCGTCAAATCCCCAAGTCATCACCAACATGCTCAAGACTTGTCCACTGTTTTCTTTGCATTAAGACAATACAACATCCGCCTCAACCCCAAAAAATGCGTCTTCGACGTCGACCGTGGTAAATTCCTCGGATCCATGCTTACACAACGCGACATAGAGGCTAATCTCGAGAAGTGCAATGCAATTATTGAGATGCGAAGCCCCAACAGTGTCAAAGAAGTACAACGCCTCATAGGCCGACTAACCGCCATCTCCCACTTCCTTCCCAAGTTAGCCGAACAAACCCAACCCATCATTCAACTGCTCAAAAAATCGGCCAACTTCACGTGGAACGACGATTATGAACAAGTCTTTCAAAAACTAAAAACCACCCTCACTTCACCACCCATCCTCCACAAGTCGGACACCCATCAACCCTTACTCGTTTACATCACCGCCACGAATCACATCGTAAGCGTCGCACTGGTTCTAGAGGTCAATGGCACTCAACACCTTGTATACTTCGTCAACCGAACCCTGCAAGATTCCGAAACCAGATACCAAATGGTGGAGAAGTTAGCCCTATCCCTAGTACACGCAGCGCGACGCCTACGTCCTTATTTTCAAAATCACAACATCATCGTCAAAATCGACTTCACCATCCAGAAGATACTGCAGAAACCAGACCTTGCAGATCGCATGTCGTCTTGGGTCGTCAAATTATCCGAATTCAACATCCGCTATGAACCCCACGGCCCCATCAAAGCTCAATGACTCCTAGACTTTGTCAACGATCTCCAACGAACCACTAAAGAGGACCAATGGACACTTTACGTTGATGGTTTGTCAAACCCAAAAGGGGCAAGTGCCGACATCGTCCTAGAAGGCCCCAATAATATCCTCATCGAAAAATCCCTCCACTTCGCCTTCAGAACGTCCAACAACCAAGCCGAATACGAAGCTATCCTCGTCGGCTTATCCCTCGCCCGCGAAGTTGGTGTCAAATCACTCATATGCAAAACCGATTCCAAACTTACCGTGGGCCATCTAAATGACGAATTTTAGATCAAAGACCCTACCCTCCTATAATACTATCACCTGGTATGAAAAGTCATTCAATATGCTTTTGAACAAGTCTGCATCCAACACATCCCCAGATCCAAAAACGTTAGAGCCGACATATTATCCAAACTAGCCAGCACTAAGGTAAAAAACCGCCACCGATCACTCTTACAACAAACTCTATCCGCCCCTTCCATCACAAACACTTGCCATACCCTAACCCAACACCGGCTAGAAGAATTAGTGGAAGTGTTATGGGCCTACAGGTGTACCCCTCAATCAGCAATAAACGAATCTCCATTCAGCCACAAATTCTTTAAGCCTTTGTAGATGGAGCTTGACTTGATTTGGGGGAGGATTTGCGCCTCCCTTTCTTGAGTTCTTGTTCCATCCTTTCTAAGGGTATTACCCTTAGCCTTGGTTAGGCCATTTTTGTTTTCTAGACTACTCTTCCTCTCTTGCTTGTGCTTTGGGCCTTCATTTTTGGCTTGAGAAGAGAAGGAAGGGTGATGCACATCTTGCTTTGGAAGAATTTTTTTGTAGGCAAGTAACACCTTAGTGAAAGTTTGCCCCTTTTCTTTTTCTTCTTTATCTTTTCTTATTATATTTCTATCCTTATTAACTTCTTGAGGTGATAAAGGTTGTAAAGTGGTGTTTTTCCCATTTATGAAGAAAATGTATTGGGTGGTATGACCATCATGTAAAGTTTGTTTATCAAATTGCCATGGCCTACCTAGTAAGATATGTGTGACTTCCATGGGAACAACATCACATATCACCTCATCTTTGTAGCTTCCTATAGAGAAGTTAATTAGGACTTGTTTATTGACATCTATTTCTCCCTCTTTACTTATCCAAGCAAGCTTGTAGGGCTTAGCATGAGGAATGGTCTCTAAGCTAAG
>Ga0209589_1007002_pt1 | contig 18367 bp, 9 predicted proteins | sample CowpeawhiteBW_FD_187525 | JGI IMG/M metagenome (GOLD analysis project Ga0209589, IMG submission 187525) | Root nodule microbial communities of legume samples collected from California USA - Cow pea white BW (SPAdes) (version 2) | ecosystem: Host-associated > Plants > Roots > Nodule | place: USA...
CGTATACCTCATACTCCATTACATACCTATCACTCATCATGCATTCATACCCAACCCAAAACAGACCATTCAAGAACAAACAAATATTCAATCACCGCACTGTCTCGCCCAGCACCTCGCTCAGGCTGAGGGGTCTCGCTCAGGCGAGACAGTCTCGTCCAAACGAGTCCCCTTCCGCCTAGGCGAGGGCTCAACAGGAACAAGTAAGCAACGCGGGATCTCGCTTAAGCGAGATCCCTCTCGCCTGGGCGAGTTGTGTGCTCGCTCAAAACGCACCCTGGTCGCCCAAGCGACCACTCGCACAGAAAGCTCTGGGCGAGCCTCTGCACATCTCGCCTGGGCGAGTCAAGCTCGCCTGGGCGAGTCTATCAGTGTCCGCCACTGTTCTCACCTGCAAATCGCATTCACGCACCCAACAGAGGTTCCAGCCAAAACCAGACATTCATAGCAATGCACAAACTCAGAGGATTCACAAACCATGACAATACAAGTTGAGCACATCACGCAAGAAAGGTTCTAGCTTCCCTTACCTGGAATAAGCTAGCAACACGACCCGACACGCCCTCGCTACCGAACGCACGAGCACAACAGCTTCAAGGAACGAACGGGAGAACTGGAAAGATAGCGAGACAGAAGCACAGTATGGGTCACTTGGAACCCTAGCTATGAAAGCAACAAAATGAACGATAGAGACAAGTATGGGCTAGCCACAGTACTTACTTGGAGTAGGAGGCAACTTCGAACTAGCTCAACAACAGTAAGAACCTAACTCTAGCAGAACGAATTCTTGGTGCACTGAGGAAGGTGACGGCTACGGTTCTGAAAGTGAAGAGAGTGTGTAATTAGGGCAACATGGACAGCTCTTAACCTATGGGCCGACCTTTAGGCCCAATACTGTAGGGCAGCCCTTAAAGAAGGCATAATTAAAATAGGGTCTTACAATATATGTATTAAGATATGAATAAACCAATTATATTCATAATCCATGTACTTAATTTTAAAAAAGATTGTAAATTTATACTTATACTCGTACTCGTATTTATATTAATTTAAAGATTTTTTATATAAAAAAAAAAAAGAAAATGATGGATTCACGCCCTATCCCACCTACAAGTCACCAATGTTTAGTCGTCACACGTGAAAAAAGTTTCGGTTTAGAAAATAGGTAATAGTTTGGTCATAAACCAGCCACAGGTTTAAATAACACCCACCTATTCCAAAGGAAACTTGTGGTTTTCAGTGACTTACACTATCCAAACGCCCTCTATTCAATTTCAAACATTAATAATTTAATAATTGCTTTCAACTATAAATGTTAAAATAATCAATTTGGCACGATGCCCTTTTCTCAAACCCTAACTAACTATTTATATTAAATTATTACAATTTCAAAGCTCGAATCTTCCTTAAGAGTCAACGAATAATGCAAACTATATGCCTCTCTGGGTTATTTTAATTGAATGTTTTCTATAAAAATAAATAAATTTATGGTTTGCTTTCTTTAATGAGTTTAGATAAAAAAGCTTATTAATTCAACGTAGTTAAACTTGCATGTACATGTGTATAAGTACGGTTTGTTGATTCAAGAAACACGAAAGCAGTTCAATGTAATTAATTAAATATACTTAGCCCTCGTTTGTTTTTATTTTGTAGTTTTTTCATTTTTATTTATCAAAAATTTAAAATTGTCGGTTTTAATTTTTATAAAATGTATCACTGGCTTTAATTTTTGTAAGATTTTAGGTTCTTTTTTATTATTTTAAAATTTAAAATTATTAATTTTGGTTTCTTATATTTTTTTAACATATATAGCATATCATATAATATTATTGATAACAAATAATAATTTTAAATTTTAAAAGGAGTAAATATTGAGAATTTTTTTTTTACCGTAAACAAAATCAAAATACATTCGCTATATATAATTAAAAATATTTTTAACTCTACTTTTTATATTTATTTTCTTATATTCATTTTTCTACTGGTCTACTGTGTTTTTATTAAATAAGTTATTATTGAATAATCATATAAATTGAGTTAAGGCCTAACTTGTAGTAAAAAAATGTAAAGGTTCAACAAAGTTTAAGCCCAAATAACTTTTATACTACCAATTCTTTTTCTTCCAACATACCAACTTATTTTAAAACTATTCTCATGAAAATATTTTTTTAATGTGTTTTTTTTTAGTTATCATTTTAGTAGAATATAGATGTAGACGCTCATGTGTGTGGGTGTGACATCCAATTTAATAGATAAATTTAATAAATAAAAGTCGCATAATCATAATAAAATAGGGTCAAAGCATAAACATATCAAAATTAACCTTTTACAGTAATTCAAAATATACTGAATGAAGAGTACTAAGGCAGAAAACGTATGCCATAAACAAAATTTAACCAAAACAGTTTAAACTGGAAATTTGATCACAAAACAAGGAATTACATATAAAATAGTACTTCAAAAGGAGCTCAACAATGAGCTAAAACTAACACCGTAGCCAAACTAGACTGCAACATTTTCATCATCACTGCGATTGCCAGGGATTTCCATATCTGCTCACACCAACATTGGTGATCATTGCAAAAAGGAAAAACTAAACACAAAAAGAAACAAACACAAAAAGAAAGAAGGCTAAGCTAGTATATTTAAGAATTCATACGTAAATATAGTTACATAAGTACATCACTCAAGAAACACATATATGGAGAAAAGAAACAACAACTCACAAAGTTTTCACTCAATTAAACACTCAACTGACTCTTGACGCCATATTTGGATTATGCGCTTGATATAAAATTCTAAGGAAGTATGCACCTACATTGATTTCTAAACTCTGCAGAGTCTAGTCACAAGGGGTTATCACCCAATAAATCACAAGGTTAATCCCAATATATCTCAGGCTCAAACTCCTCCCAAGACTAGGATCTCCTGCCACTCTCACCATATAATCACTCTACTCCACGTGAGTGTGAGTGATTATTAGAGTTCATAATACCTTCCTTATCTAGACATCTCATATATCAAGGCATACACTAACCATACCATCACCAAGAATTTCCCTTAAAACTCTTTTACCATCAACCAACCAACCAAGTCATGTTTCATTTCACCAAACACATCAATTTTAGTCTCATTACATCGCATAATACATACATGGTATCATATTTTGTGCTCTAAGGAGTAAATCAATCAATCATGGAAGCAACCAAATAATCAAGATAATTCTGCTATCAATCTCGTTCAAGCTAAAGAGCTCTCGCTCAGGCGATAAGAGAGCATTGTGAGGTTTTGGGACTCGAATTAACTTGGATTTATTTTGTATACAATTCTTCATTATGATTTTACTAACTTATTTATTCATTGTTAATAGGAATTAAAAGAGCGCAATGATGAATTAAGTAATAGATTTGGAAAGAATCAACTTGAGACATATTTGGAGGAACCAAATCTAGGTTTTCGATTTTTGGAGCACATGGATGTGTTGGAATGGTGGAAAAATAATAGTCTAAGATTTTCTAAGCTATCAATAATGACTAGAGATCTGTTAAGCATTCCAATAACAATTGTGGCATCAGAATCTTCTTTTAGCATTGGGTCTCAAATCCTTAACAAATATAGGAGTCGACTCTTACCCGAGAATGTCGAATCCAATATTTGCATTTCTAGTTGGAAGCATGGTTTTGTTGAGGATAATTATTTGATTCTTACTTTCTATTATTTTTATTGTAAAGTAAATTCATTCATACTTATTATTTATTTTTTTTGTTTGAATGTGCAAAAGATGTAGAAAATATTAGTTACCAAAATGTGGTGGTAAATGAAGGGTCCTCCGTTGTTGCTTCCAATGTTATAAGCATGGAAGATGAAGATGTTTTCTTGGACTGTTTTTTATTTGAACTTTGTTGGTTTGGTGTTTTCATGTTCTAGGACCACTTTATGGACTCTTTTATGTTGTTTATTGCACTTGATATGATGTCCAGGACTTGTTTGTTACACTTGTTTTAATGCTCCAAGACTTCATTTTATGGAGTGTTTTTTTATGTTGTTTATTGCACTTGTCTAGATTTTGGTTTATTACACTGCTATAATGCTCCAGGAATTGTTTTACTACATTGTTTTATGTTGTATGACTACTTTAAAATGCTTTTAAGTTAAAAAATAAAAATAATGTCCCAATTGTGCGGGTCAGCCCGCGGGCCAAGTGATGTGTGGGGCGGGCCAGTGATTGCAGCCCACATAATTTGTGCGGGCCGAGCCAGGCCATCCTACGATGTGCGAGCCCCATGTGGGCTAGGCCTTAACGGGCCAGCCCGGCCCGCGTAGCCACCTTTATTTGCGAGTTTTCGCTTAAGTGAGACCTTCTCGCCTGGGCGAGATTTCTCTTCGCTCAAACTGAGGCACGTCCCATAAGCGACAACTCGAGCAGAAACCTAGAGAGTTTTCTGCTATTCTTGCTTAAGCAAGGGTTGCTCTCTTGGGTGAAAACACCATGTTCCTCCCTTACTCACGCATGCAACATCAAACATTCAAAACCAAACAGTATTTCAACGTTTCCAGACAACCACAACAACAAGAAAGCATTATAAGCATGAAATAAAATTAAAAATAGGTAGATATTTAAAAACATGAAAAACACTAGCTTCCCTTACCTTATTTCTGAAAGCTAACATAAGGAACCCTTAGTGGAAGGAGTACCAAGACTTGGAGTAGCTTAAAGAGTTGAAAACAAAGACAAAGGCACACGAAACTGAGACCACACAACTATTTACATGGAGCTAGAGCTTCCAAACAGAAAAGAACTAGAAGGAAACTTGAGTTTCGAGTTCTACTTACACGAAGGAAGAGTTTGATTAGCTCAAGGGAATATCTCGTTGTGCCCTAAGAGAACTTTTGGTTGAGAATAAGAGAGAAGGTAAGTGAGCTGTTTTTGAAAAAGGAAGAAAAATGAGAAGCGAAAAGGGGCAGTTGGGGGTTCAGGGGATAAGGGTGTCGGCTATGAGCCCTTACAAAATTAAAGTTGAGCCCATAATGATAAAATAAAAGTGGGTCAGTGTGGGTGTGTGGATCTGTTAGTAATATTTAAAGGCAATATTAAATTTGATAAATGTTAATAGTGTAGCTATTTGTTTATGCAATTTTATCTTAATATCATAACGTTATGATAATTATTTTTATCATGTAATACATGGATGCAGGTGTTCATGATAACACTTCCACTAGTTACATAATAAGAAAATTATTTTTCAAAAAAATATTCATCAACAATTGTTCCTTATAAAATTAGTATAAAATTTAAATTTAGTTTTAGTCCTCTTTGTCTTCAAATTTAAATTGACGTATTTGAATTGTAATTTGAAAAAAAAAAATGCTTTTGATCGTTTTGTTAAATACATGAAGTTAAATTAACTTTATATTTTCTTTTTTTAATTTTCTCCTGCACAAACAATACGAAAATGTACTTTATTTTTATTACTAATTTAAAATTATTATAAAAAATATTTGTAGAGTTTTTTTAGTCAGCTAAATATTTAAGTATACATGTTAAAACATTAATATTAACTTATAATTGGCTATGCTTTTTAATTTTCAACATAAATCCAAAATTAGTTACATATTAAGATTTATATTAACATTAATATAAGGATTATTTCATGGTTAATATTAACATTTAATATTAAAATTAAATTTTAATTTAATAATTACATTGGACAATTATTAAAGACTATCTACTCATTTATTTTAATTATTAATGAAGTTCAAACAAAATTAATATAATTAAATAATTCTCTTTGAGTTGTCTAACATAATAAATATTACTAGGAAACATAAATTAAGTAAAGCTTCATAATATTTTATTAACAACTAAAAAACTGTAACTAATTATAATATTTTTAATTTTAAAATACTCATAAATTTGAATAATGATATATGTATATACCACCTTACATTATACCCATATGTTATGATGGGTCAAAACATTTCTATTTATTCATTTCTTACCTTTATAAAGAAATAATATTTGGAATGTACAACTCACTACATAGACTTGTATTAAGTTGTCAAAAATAAAAAATACACTTGTATTAAAAAATGAAAAAGTTTGAAATGCACAAATATAGTTTGCAAGAAAGAGAAAAATCTTTTTGGTCTATTGGTCAACTTTGTGATCACCGGCTTTTGTTTTCCGTCAAAACACGCACTGTTTCTTAAAAAGCTTACGTCTGTTCATTCGTCATAACGATTGTGTTTATCATAAAAAATAATTACTTCTTTCTCCGAGTTGTATAAGAACTTCTGGAAAAAAAAAAAATACTAGAAATTTTGTATTAACATATTCTAACATCATACGTGGGTTGTTTCTTATATAAGTTCTTTAATATAGGTTCTCTAACTAAAGTTGTAAAGTTGTAATAAGTAGAGATATTTTTTAACATTAAAGTGAGAAAGGCAGTGATTGGAATGGAAGAACTAAAAGTAAAAAGAAAAATTAAGAAATTGATGGAAAATTTGAAAGAGAAACTATATTATATACAAAAAAAGAAAATTAATATTTGACGTTATCTATAAACCTCCTTAAAAATTATGTGCGCTACTTTTTAATAAATATTTATAGTTATTTTAAATTTTGGATTTTTTCATTCAAAGACTTTTGGACACACTTAATTTTTTAATCATACAATTTCGAACTTCACACATTGTAGAAAATACCCGAATTCTATCTCTATTATAATTTTGTGACGGTAAAAGACGGTCATTAAAAGTTAAACTAAAAGATGATTCAACTTTACAATTAAAATTAAAGAAATAATTCATCAATTTAAATATACAATCTACTAAATCAAATTTGACAAAAATGGATACAAACAATGCAAATTTTTTCTTAAATTTTTAAGCAATAATTGTTAGTCAAATTCCATGTTAAATTTATCATGTTTGTATTCCTATAAAAAAAAAATTAGTCCATTTCATCCATGTCATCAAGCCATTCGTCTTATCCCCAGCACTTAAAAAGTTTCCATAGATTTTTCTTGAGAGGAACGGTTTCATAGTTGTTATACACCATTTATTTTGTTGACCATGGTAAGTTGTTATATACCATAAAGAATATTCGAGAATCCTTTGTTTTTTCTTCATTTAGTTAGAACCTTCGACCATAAATGTCTAAATACATGGATCACACAGTAGGAAAAGTAGGCAATCCCAACGTAAACATCGAAGAACAAAAACATAATAAACTTTTAATTTCATAGTTTGAATATTTTATTTTAATTTTGTCTCTGCCAATAATTTATATGCGTGCTTCTGAAACTGACCAAACATGAGAATCAATGTTAGGTATACCATGTTGTCTCAAGACAAACCTTGAAAGACCCCACCATCATTGGAATCCAGAAGCATGGTGTAATATAGTTTGAATATAACCATTAGAATACAAGATCAAGGTTTAACAAACCCTAATCCTTATGTGTTAAATCTTCAACAAAGAAAAAAATGAAAACCCTTATCTTCGAAGAATGGTGATTTGTGATTGTGGCAAGTCTAACAGAAGAGTGTACCAAAAAAAAAAAAATCAAAATATTCAAAGCCGGCATGGTTGACCAGACCCCACCGACCCTTCCACGCCTTTCACAAACAACCCTAATAGACTGCATCAAAGTCAAATTTATTCAAAGTCAGCCATTGCCTTCACCATGAATATATATATATATATATATATATATATATATATATATAATATATTATTTTTTATGTATAATATTCATCATTCTTACACCTTGTTTACTCATCAACACAACAACACAACCATATTTTCTCAAGATTTGTTCTACCTATAGTAGAATGGGAAATGCAGCTGTGACTCCATGCTTTCACCAAAAGAGTTCATCAGAATTATTGTTGTCATCGAAACTTATATTCTGGGATGGTAGCACGAGATGTCTGAAGGGTAAGCATGTGGCTGGTGAGATCATGTTCGAGTTCCCAGATAAGGTTGTTTGCCATGCAGATTCTTTCTTCATAGGACACCCAATTCCTGCTTTAGCATTAGAAGATGAGTTGATGGAAGGTGAAGCCTATTTCGTTCTTCCCATTCAGTTCTTCACATGCAAAACCCTTTCTGTCTCTTCACTCTTGTCTTTGGGATCATCCCCTAACAAGGCCTCTATCAAATTTGGGGAATGCGCTTTTGAGTACTTGAAAGGGTCCAACGGAAGGGTACTCATAAAGGTCATGCCTCAGTTCATCACAATGCTCATCAATAGAGGTAAACGATGCAACCCCACCACCACTCACAACAACTTTCTCTGCAGCACTCCTGAGTTGAAAAAACATTATCAAATGCTTGTGAAGTCTAAGGATCAGGTTTGGTCACCTAAGCTTGAAACCATTTCGGAGCACAAGGTTCGGTTTTCACCACGTAGATTGATAGGTTTAGAATGGAAGGAAAAGGAAAAGACAGAGGTTGTTTCTTCTTGATAATTTTCATGTATTTTCAGTAGATGTTTGAAATTTGTACACTTATACATTAAAAATAGATACTTCAACTAATTACGGCACCAGTTTTGTTCATAGTTTTGTGGAAGTGATTTGATGATGAAAGTTGTTTCGAAAGTAGTCAAAATTGATGTACTGAAATAAAGCTTGAATGATTAATTCATTCCCCCTCCCCCGGTTTTGGAGTCAGAAACATGGTCTAAATTAATGTTCGCAACTGCGGCGTAATCATAATTTCGCTGCATTAATCTATTTTCTTGAAATTTTCATATATAGCAGAAAAGATCTTGATAAGTCGCAGCAGCAAGAAGAATACATTATACAAAGACTTGTTAGTTATTGATCTTGTAGATGCACTAGATTTGGTATCACCCATCTTATAGTATTACTCGTACTCAAATATGCTTAACTACGAAATTTTAATGGAGTCCAGTACATTAGTTTTGGTATGAATATTAGAGAACACTAGAAAACACTATACATATCTAGCTGGTGGAAAAACTTAAACGAGATATGTGAAGAAGGCGAAGAAGGGAGATATGACTAGAATATAAAATGGAAAGTCAGGTTGGGATCTAGGATCAAATTTCGTAAAGATATATGGGTAAAAGACGCTTCTTTAATTAGGTTCCCTAGATTATACGAGAGTTCAACTATTAAGGATAAAATAATAAGGGAGTTCGGATACACAAAATTACAAAATTTAAATATAGAGGAAAAATGTGACATGCATTACTTATTCTAGAGTTTAAAGGTGTCCCATTAGCACAATATTTTACTTGGAGGGAATGTTAGATAGGGTGGCAAAGAAGAAAAACTCTATTTCTCAATATCTCATTTTGTACACAAATAACACCATTTGATACATTATAAGTGTCAATTTCAAATGGAATATTTACTTATTATTGACACTTATCAATGACTATGGAGGAAGCCTTGCAAAAAATGAAAATTGACTTGGCAGAACAACTACGAGAGGAGATGGGAAAAAAACAGGAGTAGATTAGACAAGAGCGTCAAAAGATGAGTCAAAAGCGGCAAACGATGATGGAAGCATTTGACAAGCGGCTAGAGAGCTTACTAATCTCACAAAAGATCCCCATTATAGTACAACCTGACCTTTCTCCTATTGTCTTAGTCAACACTAAAGAGATTTGTTTAGTTGCACCTGAAACCGGGGGTAACATTGGCTTCGAGTGCCAATGTGACTTGCACATATTGGTTCATTATGTATCTCCCCCTAGTTGGTGCCCACAAGAAGTGCTTTTAAGGTTCCACCATGTTACATGGTGAGTGTCTCCCCTCTCATTTGGTACAAGTTATGGTGGAGACTATATATTATGGTGATGTTGCAATTCCTATACAAATATCAGAGGTTGGTATTGTATTGCAAGCATTAATTGAAAACTTTCATCATCTAGCCAAAACATCTCGTGAGGATAACACCATACATTGAATCAATTTGTATATCCATATATATATATATATATATATATATATATATATATATATATATATATATATATATATATATATATATATATATATATATATCCTAACTAATTCCATGTTTGTTTTATGTGTAGCAACATTTAACAGAGTTGCATGTATCACAAAATTTAAAGGAACTAGTAGCAACATTAGTGGAGGTTATTGCAACCATAAGTGCAAAGGCAACTTTGATTCCTTGGGATGCCGCTATTTTTGGCCTAGATAGCGAGCTTAGCAATCAATGAGGATTTAAACATATCTGTTCTGCAATTATGGATGATGTAATGTGTGTTTTCATTATCAAATTAGGTACTTGCATGATTTGTATTTGGAAGCGGGAAAGGATGACACATGGATTTATAGACCCTCATTTCATGACTCCAACAAGTAACAGTAACTAAAAAAGAGTACATCACTAATTTCATAATGTAGCGAAAGAAACAAATTTACCTTGTTCCATATATAGACAAGTCAATATATCCTTACTTTTTATTCCATAACATATAGTTTTTGCATTTTAATTATCTTTCAACTAATTTTCAATGCAATCGTCATTGGCAACTACCAATTCTATTAGTACCAAAATTATCACTTAGATGGTTTTGCTCTTTACATAAACCTCCCATCTATTTGAAAGCATAGTAGACACGTAAGTCTATTTTAAGAAATGCCTTCTATTACATTCACCTTGAATATATAATCATGTTTTCTAACATTGATTGTTTTAGTTTTAATGCTTTTAATGGACATAGTATGTTGAGTGGAAGATTAACTGCATATACTAAAAGGGCAAATGGACTTCCCTCCAAGTATTTATATTGTATCATTCATTTACTTTTTTATTAACATTTAATTTATCTAAATAGTTTTACTATGAGTATATAACAATAAACAAATTGGGAGCTATGAGTGTGACTATTATGTCATACAATGGATGAAAACCATTGTGCAAGCCAGTTATCAAAGTGTTTGAGATAAGGTAATATGCTAACTTACCTATGTACTACTTTTAACATAAACTAACTTTCATATATACTAATATTAACTTCAAATAACTTTTGCAAAATTTCAATGACTCAAGTCCAATGGATTCAAATACATTAGCTTATGTTCAAGAGGCGTGGGTGAAGTATTTTTTGTCTAGATATTAGTTATAGTTAGAGCTAGTTTATAATATATATATATATATATATATATATATATATATATATTTTTTATATATTTTTATAAATTTTTATATTTTTTAATATTTTTTTATTTTTTTTTTTTTTTTTTTTTTTTTGAACTACTTTTGTGTGGAAATTTCTAACAAGTTTTGTGGTAATTCAAAATTTCAAGAAGTTGCTTTAAAAAAAAATTACACCATATAACGATCATTCTTATCCTAATCGTCGTTATATATTAAATTCAACAACGGTTAGGGCTATAGCCATCGTGGTATATTAAATCTTTTTTTTTTTAAATATTATTATATTATAACGACAATTATTGCACTAATTGTCGTTGTTTTAGAATTTTAATTATCGTTTATAATATTTAGACAGGTTAAAACGATGAGTTTTGAAATTGTCGTGATTTTGTATGAAAATTGACAACGACTGTTGTACTTGTCGTTCATTGACGTAGACTTTTAACGACAAACGTTACAACGATGGGTCGTGAAACATGGTAACATGTTTGTTTTAACTGTCGTTAAAAGCCATATCCACAATAGTATAGCATGGATAAAATGGAAAACATTGTGTAAACCCAAGGAGCAAGGAGTGTTGGATATTAAGGGTATTACTTTATTCAATATGGCTCTACTGGCCAACTAGAAATGGAGACTAGGAATGATAGAGAAGAGGTTGTGGAAAGACATTCTAGAATGTATATATGGTACATCGAGAAAGTTGAATGAGAATGGAAATTCTGGACTCGTATCTAGATGGTGGAGTGATTTGAGGAGGGTGTTTGGAATAGGGGTAGAACGAAACTGGTTTGACAAGAATATAAAATTGGAAATAGGGACAAAAACTAAGATATGGTTTTTGGAAGATCAGGTTTCTTTTTGTATAGTCTTTCAAAGGGTAAATCATTTTTCAATAAAGGTGTGGGAGTAACATTTATTAAATATGTAGCATAGTCAATAGCAAAATCCAAAATTGAGATGGTACACATGACCTGAAAAGTAGTGCTCGGGTCACATTCATTAGGTGTTGATGCTTTCGCTCTACTAGTCCATTTTGCTCTAGTGATTCTACACAACTTGTCTGATGTATGATCCCTTTAGCTTCATACAAATTACTCATCTTGAATTATGGTCCATTGTCACTTTGTATGACCTTTATAGATGTCTCAAACTGATTCTTAACAAAAGATATAAAATTGGCAAGGTATTTTCATGTTTCAGCTTTATTATTAATCAAATATACCCATGTAAATCTTGAGTATCCATCAATAATTGTAAGATAATATCTATGAGAATATAAAGAAGGGATGGAGCATGACCCCCGTATATCAACATGTATAATATCAAAGTATTTTATTGCACTCGAAGCATTTTTAGGGAAAGGAAGCCTTTTCTGTTTGGCAAATTGAAAAGAATCACACCTATCAGTTTTAGTGTATCTGATATACGAATGTTTTTGTTTCAATATGGCTAGCCTATCATCACATAAATGGCCTAACCTATCATCACATAAATGGCCTAACCTATCATGCCAAAGATTAGCATCTATACTATTACATCCACGAGAACTACTAGTCCAAGCATCGAGGTTATCAAAAACATAGAGACTGCCACTAGTTTTAGTTATACCAATCTTCTCTTTCGAGGTTCGTTCCTGAATGACACAAAGATTAGTAGCAAAGATAACCTCAATATTAAGGGAAGAAGTTAACTTGGAGATGGAGATCAAATTATAGTCAAATGATGGAATGTAAAGAACATATTTTAAGAGAAGTTTATCTTTTAGTTTAACGTGACCTCTGTGTGTGGCAGTAACATAGGTTTTATTAGGAAGATTTACAACAATAGGTTCAATTTTATTAAAGAAAATGAAATGTTTTAGAGAGCATGATACATGATCAGTTGTTCCAGAATCCAGAATCTAGATATTATCTTTGTTGAGATTATACGAACCAACGAAAGGGTTACCTGGTTACGCTAGATAAGAGGAAATGGTGTTGATCTTGTTGACATGTGAGTCTGGAACAAATCCTTCCTTGTTACTATTCTGCAGAAGACTCATGAGAGCTTGATACTTTTGAGAGATTAGACGAAAGTCTTGCTCTTGATGTCCAGTATCTTGATTTCCTTCTTGTTGAACTTCTTTCATTTTGATAGAGTTGGCTTTACTGTTGGAAAACTTAAATCCCGGAGGGAACCCATGCTTTTTGTAGTATACATCTATAGTGTGTCCATTCTTTCCACAATGAACACAAATCTTTTTGGTCATGTTCTTGAAATTCTTACCATCTTGATTCTGCTGAAATCCATTTCCTGTAACAGTTAGATTCTAGGTGACCCTGTCTTCCATAATGGGTACAACTTATTTGATTGCTGACATTATTTACTTTGATCTCAGCTCGTTAAACACATTGTTTCCTATGATTAAGGGCAACGTAGGAGAAAATCTTGTTGATTGAGGGCATATGGTCCATCAAGAGAACATGTGATTTCACGTTATTGTATTATTCGTTCAAGCCTCTAAAGAATTGCATGACCTGGTCTATAACTTTCCTTTTCAAGATCAAAGATATAACACCACAAGGACACTAACTCTTGCAAGAACATACGGGATCAGGTCTAAAATTTTCTATCTCATCCCATATAATTATAAGTTTCATAAAATAATTTGTTACCATAAGATCACCTTGTTTTATGGAAGATGCCTCCATTTGTAGATCGGAAACACGTATGAGATTGCCTTGAAAGTACCTAGCCTTGGTATCTTTCCAGATATCTTCAGCTTTATTCATCCATGGAATACTCTAATGTATGGTTGGTGAAATAGAATGCACGAGCCATGATACTACCATGTTATTATATCGCCTTCAAGCTTGGTAAGTGTCTTTATCTTTCTCTGGTTCAGGAGTTGTACCGTCTACAAACTCGAGTTTGTTTTTGGCAATGAAAGCAGTGACCATATACCTGCTCTAAGAGTGGTAATTGTTGATGTCCAAGACTGGCGATACCAAAGAAACTATTGGGCTTTCATTGGGATGAAGATACAAGAAACTATTCACAAAGATGTTGTCAGGTGTTTCTTTACTCATGGTGAAAGATACAAAAAAAAAAACAAAAGAAAGAGAAACAAGAAAACGTAAAAGGAGAAGAAAGAGAGTTCAGAGACGCACATTAGAGCACTTCAGATGAAGTGCTCTGATACTATCTTAGAAATGCGTGGCTTTCATGATTGACGTGTTGCAAAAGGTGTTTGACTCTTGTAGAGAGCTTTGTGCATGTGAATAAAAAACTAGCGTGAAAGAAGAGAACGAAAAGTGTATTGATGTGAAAACTGTACTATAAAAAGAGAATGAAGAAAAGTGAAATATATACAGGAGCATGCACGATTACTTAAACCTAACAAAATAATAGAAAGAAAGGAACTAAGCGCTACACATGAGGCATGCTAAGTGGTGGAGTCTTTGCTTCTGTTATTTTCACACCTTTCACTCACAAACTCAGTCTTTTACTCTGGATTTTTCTCTTCTCACAGTGCTCAACAATGGTAAGTGCCTAAATTCTCTCTCTCACTCTTAATTGGGCACTTTACTAAGGCTTAATTATGCTTAATGACCAAAAATGAAATTGTCAATGCACAACCAATACATGTTTCATGATAATTTCGATAAATTTAGGATTATATTATCACTCATCATGATCAAACATATTATTATTAAAATAATAATCAATTAAATAACATACAAACAACATACATAGGACTCAAACCCAAGTCTTCTCAACACCACCAAGTACTCTTAACCCCCTTGAACTAGTACTATTCCACGTCATACATGTTAGTATTAAATGTCATAAAGGTTTCCACTACCCGCATTTATTAACTAACTAATTATTTAATTAATTAAATTTCTCCGATCTTACACAACATGTTGTTTGGAGGGTGATCATAAATAGGAAAGGTGTAGTGGTAGACAACGATATATGTGTCATGTGGTGAGACAACTGAAATAGTAGATCATCTATTATTTAGTTGTCAATGTAGCATACTCGGTGGTTGGGGATGACCTCAATACAACACAACCAGCCTGGTCTCATTTCAAACACTTTAGTATGTTGGAGCTTAATGCCAAAGGTAACATTATCTGGAAATGCATGTGGGTGACGATTATTTGGGGTATATGAAAGATGAGAAATAGATTTGTGTTCAAGAGCGTTGTAGTAGATGGGTTTGGTTGAGGTATAAATTCAAGAAGGCACACTTCTCGTACTTGGAATGGTACCTTTACCCAACTATTTGCATTCAATCTTTATTTTTAGTGGTGCAGTCATGAAAAAGGAGTGTAATGATGTCCTTTGTTTGGTTTATATGAGAAATGCATAATGGGTATAAAAGGCACAACAAATAGGGGGTTAAGGTTGGCGTGATGTACAATATGGTATTTGTATGAATACTAAAATTGTGTGGGTGCTTAATTCTTTAGTTCTTAATCCTCAAGGTCTCAAGGATTGTTAAATGGCCTCTACTAGGAGACAAATGTTTGGTAGGTTAAACCAAATTGTGTTAGGATAGGTATATAAAGAACAAACTTCTTTTATTTCGTGGATAAGGCTATTAGAATGTAGTAAAATCTGGTTTTCAGCAATAGTACTGGCCTCCAAACTTTGGATTCAAATGCAGATTATGGCCTCCAAACTTTGGATTCAAATGCAGATTATGGCCTTTGGACTTTGAACTCAATTGCAAATTTTGTTAGTCAAAGATAGAAAGGGTACAAAGGGCACAAAGGAAGGGGTTCAAGCGTGTGTTTTTTGTAAGGATCAACTATCATGCCTTTAGCCTAATGGCAAACATGCTAATATCTTTTAAAGTGTTTTTGACCAACTATGTTTTTTTTATGTCTTTCTACTATTGTTGTTGGTCTCATTGGTTCTTTTTTAACAATAGGAACTAGTTTAGTGTCTTTATTTTGCCACTAGTTTTGTTTAGTAGTAGAGAAGGGTCGCAGGACTTTTTATAAACTTTTTGTTCGTGTATGGGTTAAAGCACCCGATGTCCTTTCTTTATTTTAATTTTGTTTTGCTGATAAAATAAATATCCATATCCGTAGAAATTTTCTATCAAAATCGGGATAAATACAAACACGCTAAGAGTTTATTAATCATCATAATTAACACGCAGTGAAGTAAGATCTAATTATTATTACTTGTTCAAAGTGCCATTATTTCAAGCTACTTTTATATATATATATATATATATATATATATATATATATATATATATATATATATATATATATATTATTTATTTTGGCACTTACGGTGAGTATATTCCCGCTTCAAGCTGCTTGTTTTCCTCTCAAATTGAATTCTTTCAAGTAAAGTTAAATGCACTAAAGCAAAGGACATTTTGTGATGAATCTTCTCATCACAATAACATGCAATTTTACTTTCTTAAGTATATTTGTGATATAAAACAAAGGTTAAATTAGTTGTTTAGTTCTAATTTTGGTTGAAATGGTTTAAGTAGGTCTATTCTTTTTCTCTCGTCGTAATTAGGTTTTATTTTTTGAAAAATTGATTGAATTAGATCATTTCTCTTATATTCGTGCCAAGGACATCAAAGACATGTTACATGTGAGTTCATATTTTTTTTTATTTTTTATTTTTTGGTCCACATGCTAGTTAGGTGTTATGTCTCATGACACTGTCAATGTGACGTGATTGTAATAGTGTCACATGTAATTATGAGTGTGAAGTGTCATTTTGTTATATTTAGTTTAGTTATTATATTTATTTTTTATTTAATCTTGTTCCAATTTTTTTAAATATGAAACAATGTTGAGACAAAATTTATTTTTATATAAATATTATATTGATATTTTTATTATAATTGACATTTTTATTAAACACTTTTGGAATTATTTAAAAACAATATAAACAATTTTATAAATATTTAATAAAAATTTCAATTTTAATAAAAATATCCCTACAACATTTATACAAAAATATATTTGGTCTCAATTTAGATAGGAACAACATTGCTTCATTTAAAAAAAAAATGGGACTAAATTAAATAAAAAAATATAAGGACTGAATTGAATATAAAACAATAAGATTTGACTCTGACATCGACACATGACACTATTACTGTCACGTTATACTATCAGTGCAACCAGACATGACTAGGGATGTCAACGGGGCGGGTAGGGTACGGGTAGTAGCTCCCTCGTACCCTACCCGCTGGATAAATATCAGCCCCGTACCCGTACCAATATTCGTCGGGTATTCATTATGCGGGTACCCGTCTATTTTTTTCATATTCGCGGGTATCCACGGGTATCCGCGGGTATTTACAAAAATATTTAAAAAAATAAATATTTAATTATAAATTCAAATAAAATACATCATTGTCATAAATTTTAAATAAAGTTCATACAAATCCAAATAATTATACAAATAAATTTAAAATGACGTTCAACATAATAGAAATTCTTTAATTAGTGCTTGGATCAACAAGCCCACGTCCTCCGATTGATTCCTGAAAAATAAAAAAATAAAAAATCACTAATAATTTATGTTGTGGTTTATTTTTGAATGAAATATTAAAGAAATTACTAACTTCATCAATGTCCACATCTTGCAACATTGTATAAAGTTTCATGTTGTCCAATTTTAATCTAGAAGAGCCTGAAAATATAAGTTCATTAAAAATTTCTAAATATCACTTAATTAAAATATTTAAGTAAAAGTATTAATTTCATTACCTTCCATGTTGGTCCATAACCAATCTTAGAGACACATCAATGTCTCCACAGTATCTGGAAGTAATCTACTACGATGTGGGGTAAGAATCCGACCACCATTACTGAATGAAGACTCTGAAGCAACAGTTGAGATGGGGATTGCTAGAATGTCTCTCGCCAGCATTTGCAAGGTTGGGTATTTTAACCCATTACTTTTCCACCACGCTAAGATATCAAATTGTGCATCTGAATCAGGAAGTATTGCCTCTTCTAAATAACGATCTAATTCTGACTTAAAATTTGGTGTGCCAGTTCTCTTTGCAATCTTATGTTTTGCAAAATTTAACCTCCAACTTTCTTTTCTTCCAAGAATACCTACATCCACTACATTTAGGTTTGAACTTTGAGATGAAGCAGCCAATTCTTTACCCTTGACTTTAATGGCATACTCTTTTACCAAATCTTGACAAAT
>Ga0209589_1007003_pt1 | contig 18357 bp, 20 predicted proteins | sample CowpeawhiteBW_FD_187525 | JGI IMG/M metagenome (GOLD analysis project Ga0209589, IMG submission 187525) | Root nodule microbial communities of legume samples collected from California USA - Cow pea white BW (SPAdes) (version 2) | ecosystem: Host-associated > Plants > Roots > Nodule | place: USA...
CATATAAATATCTCCATCACCATCAACCATCACCATAAAACTTCTTTAAGTATTTCAAATTGAAGATTGAATTAAAAATAAAGTTTTCTGGTTGGAGATTTAAGTGTCCTTTTCTGACTCCATAAGTGCCTTTTTACGTTGTAGTTTTTGTACAGGAACTACTGCAACTGTTTTTCTAGTCTATCATTACATAATTTGTGTTTTTGTACAGGCTGTACTGGAAGTTTACTAATACAATCGAAAATAGCACAATTGCCTTCCCAAATTAAAGTATATTGATGTTTATATTACCATGTCATCATGAATGTATCTGTCAATGTACAAACTACATATTAACTCCAACAAATGATTAAACAATATATACAATTGTGGCAACATAATTGACTTTGTCTACCTCAATCTAACTATCCCTATGTAAAATTGTCTCAAAAATCTTGTGATGGAATTATAATTTCTACATTCACAGTAGCTATTTCTTCAACAGCAGATCGTAGTGCTGAATAACTTCATCGCGAAGGACATTATCTTCATTTAAAACCCAATCACAAACGAATTTCTGCCTAATTAATTGCAGCTCCTCCTAAAAACAACATCAACACAATGTTACCAACTGTAATCTTCAAAGAAAAACAATAAATAATAAAACATATTATAACGGTCAACTTACAGTAGTGTAGTCAGGCAGGGCTTTGCCATTAAATTGACTAACACCATCCCACATCTCTATGAATTTCAATACTAGGACCCCACAGTCATGACTGCGAAATGAAATACAACACAATATTCAGACATCATTAAGCAGTGCTAAATTACACTCATTGAACACACAAAATGTTAGAAGTTACCCATTAGGTTGAATTGGAGTGTCCACACACTGCACTTCAAAAGATGGCTTCTTGTCCGATTCACAATTTAATAACATACCCAAAACACTTACTCGTTCCTGTTCTAAAACTTTATCTTTCCTACTCTTTCCAGCCATGATTCATCAACAACCTATAAAAATTTAATAATAATACAATAAGGAATCACAACAAAACAAATTCAACAAAAAATACACTTCACAAATCAAGGAATCATAAATTACTTCACAAATACAACAACCTGTTATGACGGGAATCAAAAATAAACTTCACATGTCCAATTGGAGAAATTACTTCATATGGCTAATTACTTCATATGACGGGAATCAACAATCCAACAAAGGCATCATCAACAAATTGTCATATTACAAAAGAATATAACACCAAATCAACTAATTTAAATTTTGAACTTCGGAACAAATACTTGGACAACCTCACAGACGAAATGAACAGAGTGCATTATAGGGTATTTCCACTTCAGAACACCTTCATGTGTGCGAGGGACATATGGATCATCCCAACCCTGACAAAACCATCAATATTAACAATGGACGAGTAGATAAACCAAAAGAACCCTATACGCACATTTTGGGGTTTCACTGCAGTTATCAATTCTAATGGCAAAATGGCACAACATGCTAAGTAAAAAAAAACCACATTAAATCTTCGAAAAGGGGTTTTCCACGATAACCTATCGGAGAAATCTTCGTTCTGTCAATGACCTTAATCAACCAACAAATACGCCAACAAGAGAGCGCCCAACCAATGAATCGAACGGTACCCACCACTTTTCGCGGAAGCCGCCGCCTCCAACAACCCAAACCACTCTCCACACCTCCGCTATCCGCTTCCACTGTGACCCACAACACCAACCTTTATGGAACGATAGCTTTTTTGGGAAGACAAAGCCTTGCGATTGAAATGCCTTTCTGCGTCTCTGCTCGAAGAAGAAAGTTGAGGAGAAGAAGAAAGTTGACGGGAAGAAGAAAGTTGAGGGGAAGAAACGAGGGAAAATAGAATGCCCAATGTGTTTTTTTAAAAAGTTTGTCCAATCAAAGCGCGTGCACTTCACGCTAACTTTCCCAAACCGCTGGCTCCATTTCCCGTCTGCTTTAAAAATATTAAAATATTAACTGCCACGAAGGAGGGTAATTTTGGGGGTCAAAAAAACGGGGCATTGTATCATTATCCATCCAGAAAATTTATGTTGGTGAGTTAAAGATTCAACGGGGCTCGTTTGCGGCGCGTAACAAAATTCACAATTATTTTTTTAAGTCAACTCAAGGTTCAGGCTCAAACCCTTCTAGCATTTACACTGTGCTGTACTAAGAAAAGGAAAGAGGAATGAATGTTTCAGAGTAGCGCTGAACCATTTTGAAAGCGAACAATTTGCGTGATATCTATATCTATGATGTGATGCGCACTGAACTCCGGCGCAGGGTGCTCCACCGCCGGCGAGGGCGTGGCATGAGCGCGGCAAACGGGGCAACTGGAGCGGGAAGAGAGCCACGGATCAATGCAGGCGACGTGGAAAGAGTGCAAGCACTCCGGCAGCGTCCTCAACTCTTCACCGTCTTCGAACTCTCCCAAGCACACGGCGCACGTGTGATCTTCGTCGTCGTCGCCCTCCGCCGCCACCTCATCAACGCTTTTCTTCTTCTTTCGGTACGTGTGAATCGGAATGAGGTGTGGCGGCACCGAAACGTTAACGCTGCGTGGTTGTTGTTGTTGTGGATTCTGGTTGGTGACACGAGCACGATGATGAGCGCGACAAAGGACAATGAGATGGAAAACTGTGATGATGAAACTGGCTGAGCCCATGGCGACTAATATGCTTCCCACTTTGCCGTCGAACACAGGTTCCTCATTACCCATTGATCACTGTCACACACAAATGTCTCCATAGCTTAAACTCAACATATATATATATATATATATATATATATATATATATATATATATATATATATATATATATATAACCTTTTTCCAATGAGAGAAAAAAAAAATGTAAGGAATAAAAAGAAGTTAGTTTTTCCATGAATAAATGCTTGCTTATAGGCTAAGTTCTCTGAATTTATATTTTTAATTAGCACGTAAATAAACTGATTTTAATTTATGCAGATTTTTCTTTTTCGGTCAAATGTATGTGGAAAAGCTTCTGTGATCAGAGAATAAATATTATAAAATAAAAAGCCGGCCTAAGAAATAACAATGGCTTATACAATCCTTTTGTTTTATGAATGGTAACGGTGAACACGAGGAATTGTTCTTGTTTCGTGTTTCTTTGTCTTTACAGTTGAAGTAAATGTTTTACATTGTATTTACTTTCTTCATCATATTTTTTTTTTTCATCATACATAAATAATACTATGTATAAATATATGATTGATCGTGGTGCATTAAATTGTTCTATTTCTTGAGAGAAATAGTGATTACATAGGAAAAGAAAAAGATTGAATAGACCGAACACGACGACTTCTGATTTTTAAAGATGAATAATAAGAATTTCGAAAAGGATATTTGGACAACACTTTTTTACATGATTTTCACAAATCTTGTGACAACTGACTTTTAAAATTTTTATTACAAAATGGTTTAATACGGCAACAGTTTTAAAATTTTTATTACAAAATGGTTTAATACGGCAACAGTTACACGTGCGGGCTTGATTTATTTGCAAACTGAAAGAGAGAACTTAGTTAGAGAGAGAAAGGGCAAAACAGAGAAGTGAAAGAGAGAGAAAACCAAATGTTTCTAACTTCTCCCTCGAGTAACACGAGACAGAGAGAGCGAAAGACAGTAAACGTTTGGAGTAGTGCGGGGCACAAAGTGTGTGTGTGTGTGAGAGAGAGAGAGAGAGAGAGAGAGCGAAATACAAAGAGAGTTTCGAGCAGTGGTAGAGACAAAGATAGAGAGAGAACGAGTGTAAGAGAGGAACAACCATTGCAGAGAGCGAGAGAGTGAGAAAAGTGAAGCACTGCAGACTAGTGGTGGAAAGTTCGATGCATTGTAACCGTGTGGGTGGGTTATCGGAGACAGTAGGTACCGGAAGTCGTCGAAGACAACCATTTCATTGTGCCCACCGTATCATTGAACCCTTCTGTGAGCCCATTACACCTCTTACCCCCTTGCGTATTCGTCGAAAGGTGTTCCTCCCTCCAAAACCCTTATTTTGTTCGAAAATGTATAGAGTAGCCGAAAGTTGAACAAGCTTAAGTTTGTTTTTCATGACATTGAACATAAAGGTTGCAGCATTTCATTTATTTAACCCAAAGGTTACATATTTCGGTGGTATAATGGATTGGAATGGGTGGAGAATGATTTAATTTAATTTTAAAAGTTTGACTCATTTGGGGAGTTTAATTTCTTTGGCGTGTGTGTGTGTAAAATTTATTGATATGTGGTCAATGTATTGTTGGCTTTCCATGTGGTTGTTGGTGATGTGTGTTGTTTGTATGATATGCTTGGTTAATGAACATTTTTTCTTTGTGTTTGCTTAACTTTTGGTGGTTGTCTGGTATGTGTAAAGGTTATTGTGGGCTTAATGTATTGTTGCCTTTACATGTGATTTTGTATGATGCGGGTGGTTTGTTTGATATGTATGGTCGTGTAGGAGTACAAAATGGACAACAAACTTGATGGATATGTTGATTGCACTGAGGAGAAGAATGTGTGTTAATTTGGATTGATGTATTGATCTTTCTTCAATTTTAATGAATGATGTTTACTTGTTTGTTTATTTTATAGATGTTATTTCGTCATTAGATGTTATTTCGTCATTGCTACAAAGTGAAGTTTATGGTGTTGTCAATAATAGATTAAGTGGCAACAGAAGGAGTATATTGTATACACTCCTTTTTGGTGGTTGATCATGTTAAATGATTCGATCAAGATAAGTAGAAATCTTCTAAATCATTTATGTTATAAATGGATTGAAAGAATGGGCGATTTTGATGTTGGTGGCCAAGTCGTAGAATTTAATCTATTAAATGTTTGTTTAGGATTAGGTTTAAGGGTTTTGGGTGTAAGAATTTATTTAAATGAGACAGTCGTGGATAGTGACAGTTGAAATATTTTTGGAATATAAGCAACAAAATTAATTATTTTAACACTAGTTAAAAAGTTAAGTAATATTCTTTAATTCTAGTAATCATGTTTAGCAATAAACATTTTTATTTAAGTATTTCAACTTGATATAACTACAGAAATATTTATTGAAAGTATATTTTTAGTTAAAGGAAGCGTATTTTTTGGTTAAACTTAAAACAAGTATTTCTTACATAAGTAGTCTTTAAAAAAACTTAAATATGATTTTAATCTACGAGAGAATTTTAATTTGTGTACAATAAACAAATTTAATTTTTTATTTGTTTCTAATTCCTGTAAAATAAAATAAAAAATTATTTTTTAACTGTACTGTTTATATGGTATTTGTTTACTATGTCTGTGTTAAACAGAAATTAAATTATAATTTCAAATGACTAATACTAATACAATGCCAAGATGTATCACCTAAAAGCAACTATTCATATACAAAAAGATAAATATTATTTATTTATCTAAAAATAGATATTATGAACTAAAAGTAATGATTAAAAATTATAAAGAGATGAAAATCGGAAAAAGTATTTAAAGGGATTAAAATAAAAAATTTACATACTTTAAAAGAATTTAAAAAAGTGATTTTACATTTTACAGAGATAAAAAACAAAGAAGTTTTTAAAACTTACAAATTTTACATGGACTGAGAACACGTAACCTTTGAAAAATCACGTATGCGAAATGCACATAAAATTTGCTTCTTAACAAAATGGGTTGGAAATCAGAATTAATCTCCTTATTTCATTAATTAAAAAATATAAAATAAAACAGATCGAAGTTAGTCATTATTATAAAAGATGGAAGAATATAAGATTTGTTGTTTTCTTAGAATTGAGTTCTATAATAAAAGTATTTACTTATTGTTATATCATACTTCTTCCATTATTTTTTATGTATTTTTAAATTTTAATGTACAAAAAATAAGTAAAAAAACAATGATCCTCATAAAATAGTTATACACTTTTTTTTTATCTTTTTCGTAGTTATATTAAACTATAGGTATATAAGTATATTAATTAAAATTAGGTGAATAGAATAAATATAATTAACAAAAAGAGCAAATAATCTTACTTTTAACTTAAAAAACGACAATTAAATGTAAACAATAAGAAATTCAAACATGAAAAACAGTAATAATCTTTATACAACCTTATTTAATAAAAATAAGCACATTTAATGTCCTTAAATTATAAATAATATCCAATACTTATCATGTAAAGGAAGTAGAAGAGATATAATAACAGAATTCACAATTAAATATAATAAATATGTTTCTATTTTTAAGGCATTAAATCCATTCACCTTTTTATTTAAGAGACCAGATTTGTCTAAAATCATTCCGAAATTATGATAATATTTATTTATTTATTTCAATACATAAGTTATTATAATATTAAGGTCGTGCCCACTCAAGTACAACAGTTGCTTAGTGCTAACAATTCCCTTAAAAAAGACAACTTAAGTTTTAAAAAATGAATAAACTTTATGTACTTGTACGTGAATTTTACACAAAAACCGTTGCTTATGAACAATGTGGAGAGCAGCATCAGCACTGCTCCCATGTAGCTCCGGCAGTGTTTGTAATCAGTAAATTTTTTCAAGTTTGTGGTCATTCAAATTATCAGCACGGATCCTTGACAAGTATTACACAGCTCAGTAACATCATTCAAGTAAGTTTTGAATTAAACCGTCCAGAAAATTTAGCCAGTGATATGATATTATGATAGATTTTGTGTATCAATCCATGGCTAGGTTCCTGGATGGAGGTAATCAACCAATGGTAATCTGACAATGTCGAATTAGATAATGGCTCTAGAAACTCACACCTTTCTAAGATGTCTGGTGGAGGTGCTCCATCAACTAGGTTACCCTTCAGCTTTGGTCTACCATTGGTTAACTCGACCGGCACATTGGCCGAATGACCTTGAAGATGTGAGGGTGAGGCACCTGGGATCACCTCTTGCTTGAAGGGAAGAGCTCTTGCAGATTGCAGACAAAACTCAATCCACTGATGGATTAATGGTGATGGTCCCCTCACACGTCCACCAATCCGATTTGTTTCAATTCTAGATGCAGCCGGAATTGCCTGGGAAAACAAATTAAATTCTTGTCAACAGTGCCATTGAATAGGTATATATCTGAATCCCCATTCCACGGTCAACAATTTCCTTCCGAAGTACTGCGAGGGTGCCACTACCAGTTTCCCATTCCACATAATTTCTTAAAACCATTAATCTATCAGATACGAAACCTAAAATGCAAGACACAGTAAGAGAAATACCCAAAGATCTGCCCATAAGCTCGCTCCAGACTTTGGAACAACAACAGAAACATTAGACAGGCGTTTAGCAGCAGGAATAATATCACTACTCCATCCAACAGCTACCCACACGTCTCCAACTCCAAAAGCTTTTAGATAGTTTGAACTATCAAACAGTCGAACCTACAGAAATATATAAAAAGGATAGAAACTTAAATTATTGTTTGGAAAAGAAAAAAGAAAAGTATTCTGTGTCATGTATTGTTTTGTAAAGCTTTCCACCAGTGTTCCAATAAGAAAACAACAGCATCAGTAGAGAGATCAGCCAGTAACAATACCTGTTTTGCGAGCAAAGCCAAATTATGTTTAACAGCGTCTCTCCCACCCTTGACTTCAGCATTGATGTCAACTGTATTATAGGAAGTTCCCATATACTTCAAAACTGCACCAACAACTTCTCTAGGAGAATCAACCATTGAAATCCTTCCGGCTAGATCAGGACGCCAAAGATCCACCCAGTCCTGCAATTTCAGTTGATATACTCACATAACACTCTACAAGGATTTCACATTGTCCACTAAAAACAACCTACCTCTACAGGAGCCAAGTTATGCTCTTGAAATTTATTTGTCTTGTATGCTATTACCATGCAGCCCCATCGATATGGAGCAGCCCATATATCACCTTTAGGATCTATTTCTCCCTCAGAGTTCCTGCGTAGGTATACCTGGAACTTTGTTAGATAGTGTAACGTATGCTATCAAGTTACAACCCAAAAGGAAAACAACTGACTTAACATTGTATATGCTATAAACCTAGGCAAATGCATTAAAAATCAAGAAGATATATAATACACTTGATGACTACAAAGATACACTCCAACAGAATAGTAACCAACAAATATTGTGTAGGTAGAATTAACCTCAGGGATAATCAACATGAATCAAGGATATAGACCAGGTTCTTACTATCATGACCATCTAAGATACATTCCAAAAAGGACAAGTAATGAGTTGAGGTGATATATTTATGTTTATTATAAAATCAGTGTAGTGATGTCTCTGCACCGCATAAGAGCTCATTTTGCAAAATATCCAGGTAGCTATCACAAAATACAATGGCTAGTCTACTGAGGTTCAGAACAAATAGGTGTGTCAATATGTATAGCACTACAAATAATAGTGATACTTCTCTGTCCAAGACTACCCGTACTCCGTTTCACAACTTTTATTTGTGATAGCTTATCCATTTTATACTTTCTAAGAACATCAAATGTTTTCTATTAACCCTATTTCACATTCAGGCTTCTACCTTTTGCCCCAAATATTTTTTTTTTATTTTTAAAAAAATGAAATAAAAAAAAAATGCCATAGCAATAACAAAGCCTTGTCCCCCTTTTAGAGTCTAGAGTTACAATTTTTTGGTCAAGATCTTTCACTCCACCCTGTTAGATCATTAAATAGAAGAAACATATTATTATAAGATCGAAAGGCCACAGAATTTTATGGAATTCAAATTGAAGAAAGGAACAGTTGGCTGAAAGGACGAGCAACAGAAAACAGAGGAATAACCACAAAAGTAGCGAGGGTAACAACTGTCACAAGACTAGGCCCTGGCAAAACTTACTGTCCAAACTTCCATTTTCTTTCCCCACATTCCCATTTAACTTCATTCCCAACAACGATCCTCTGTGGTAGTGTTTTGCATCCTTTTTTCCTACAGTTTCATAACTCCCCTTTATTTTGGGATAACTACATTTTACACGTACCCCTACAGTCTCTTTCTCAAAATAAGGTATATAGGTGCTCTCCCTGCTATGAAAGAAACTCATAAATAATCTACTGTGATACAAATTCTGTCAGTTTAGCACAAGCATAGAAGTATGCAGACAAAAATAAGCATACTAAAAATATGTCACATTACCAAGTGTACACAAAGTATTCAGACAAGTACGTCGTCTTGGTTTGCACCTATATGGCTTTTAAAATAAAGATATTCATATTTCATACATGTTCAATGAAGTATGCAGAAACATCAAATTTAAGATGAAATAAGTTCAAAAAAATAATGTTTTTGTCATAAAACAAACATAAGACCAATCTTGAGAGACAAGCTCGAAGGTAAAGAAAGATACAAAATATAGTGTTACCTTCCACTTGTCATTTAAGCTTTTAAACCACTCCTGATCTTCTACATCTCTTATTGGCTCAATTATAGCTTTCTCAATAGCATATTTGAGCCATGAATCGCCAATACCAACAATATCTGCTGCCAAAGCAGATGCTGGACCAATTTTTCCTTTAGTAAAGGGAATTGTTAGGTCAGAAAAGATGCTCTCAAGACTTGCATAATACTTCACGTTAAACTTCATTCTCCTCCCTTGACAATTTATAAAGTCCTAAAATTAAAGAAAAAATTAACATGACATACTATTAAATAAGTTAAAGCAGATATATATTAAATTAATCTAAAACCTATAACTTACTTAAAATAACATGGTAGATTCAAAGGACCTACAATATGAAACAGCGTATATTTTCACCCAATGTAGTTAAACTCAAGATTCTACTAAGACTCAAAAAGGGGATACAAAATCATAGATCATGGAGTCATAACAGAAAGCGTAAAATTCGACAGGACATTACAACATAGAAAAAACACATGTAATGCACCAAATAGTTAATTAAGCTTAAAGTTATAATCGTAGATCAATAAGCATATGAAAGACAATGACTAAGCCCCATACAATAACAAACACAACTCACAAATAATGAATGAAAAACAAAGAAACTTAAAATATTGTAGTAGTGCCAAGTGGCTACTCCTAGTACAAAAACACAACACTTGAACACCTAGACTAGACCTCTAAAATAGATCACCCAAATTAAAATCATAATCACTCAAGAGATCCTCATTTCTTCCACTGAAAGAGAACCAACCATTCAACCACATAAACAGAGTAGTAGAAGCATATGAACCGAACAGAGATTCATACAACCTCAAGAATGGCAGAGAAGAGCTCTAGTTGCAGTGGTTCATTCTACACTTTTGGGGCTTCTGTAAGATAGGAGGCAGATTTTGTGCTAGAGGTTCAAGAAGATGCAACGATGACAGGTCAGCAAAGGTGTTTTCCTCTGTTATTAGTGTTGCGTTTACAAAAAAGTAGGTTTCGGGGCTTGGGTGCTTTGGGCCTAGGTTTACAAAAGCACAAAACAAAGAAAAAAGAAACGAACTTCACACAGCACAAAAGGTTGGCACACAAAACATGATCCACACAACTCGGAATACTCTGCAATTCCACCACTTTTACAATTCAACATGGTGAGTCTACTGATTCTGCTAAGCAGCTATTCTGAGCATGGACGAACTCTACAGCAAACCTGAGATTGATTTTAAGTTCGAACACAATTCTGATTACAATTATCTCACCAAATAAAGTATTAATCGATGCTAGAGGAGAGTTCATAACAAGACATGATATTAGGATTTCAGAGAACTTTTAAGGAAACAATACACATTCAGATGGGAAAGAATACAGAAAGACAATTCCCAAGAACCAGCAAGGCAAGAAAATAAAGTGTAATCAATACTATAACAGGTTAAACAGAAAACAAGGAAATATGTGTCACAAACCTTGATCCACGAAGGAGGTAAAGAACCACGTAGAGCAACAACTTTCAGGGGAACAGTCAATGCAAATGATTTAGATTTCCAGGTATTAAAAGCTTCTTCTAATTCTTTATCTACTATAGTTTCTTTGTCATCTTGTTTTCTTCCATCAAGATCATCTGTGAACATTAAACAACAAATCACAACATCAGCCAACCCATTTAGAGAGGTTGATTTTCTTTTGATAAAACCTCGTGGTGTTCATCCTCCAGCAGAAACCTCACACACCAAGAAAAGAGGATAATTATGTGAGTATATACCCATATCCAACGTAAGAGGTTATCATTATGACTCTTCTCAACCTATGACAAACAGTTAAGACAACTGATAGGTAGCAAGTGCTATTTGAATTTAATACAGATAGAATAAGGAAAACTGTAATAAATTTTGTAAAATCAACTTCCTTTTAGTGGTAGAAGCTAATACAAATTTTAAAATGCAAAATAAATAATAGAATCTCAATATGAAAATGTAGCAGCATGGACAGAGAAGAACTTCAAGAAACAAAACACCAAAAAAGAATTCCCATCTTTTGTTCAATTTTCATTTATACTCCGTGTTCCTAGTGTCCATCCCGAGGTAGCTTATTTGCTTTAAAGAAATAATGGATTTTTTCCCCTTCGTGTAAACAACATTTGTATGCTCAATCAAAATCAAACAATAAAACTTATTCAAGTAGTCCATGCCAAAAGTTTTGTATACACAATCAAGTGATAAGAAACCCCGTGTTTATGTTTCTGTGAAATTGTTCCTTATTCAAGCTCAATGCTACCAGCATGGAGCGCCAGTGCAGTATGGATGGCAGATAAGAAAGTAAAATAGTTTCATATTCAAGTTTAATATATATACAAGATTTCAACCAACACCAAGCTCCAGTTCCGTGCGCTTGGCCGTTAAAATGTCCCTTAAACATGTAATCCAGGGCAAAATTTTGAGTCCATGGGTATAGAAGAACATATGTTGGGAAAAAAGCAACTTCTGTAATAAATTTCCGAGTCTCAAAGGATTCACCTTTAACTAGAAGCTAGTAGATATCCAGATTCACCTAAAAAGTTATAATCCCAGCCAAGATCAAGCAACCAAAGAGTTATCCTCTATATTTTTTTTGTTGCCATCATGAATATCTAAAAAAATATACAAAACCAAATCACACTATCAGGGGATATTTTTCACAATATTAGGAAAAAACTGAAAAAGAAAAGGCATTCAACTTTCAAGAGATTAGAGAGAAAGCTAAGAAAACCCGAGAAAGCAGTAACCACCGAATCAAACAATAACATATCAGAGAATAGAGAGTGTCGAGCTTCTTAGAAACCTTGAAAAGTTTGGTCCTCTTGAACGACAGGAGGTCCGGCAGGTAGAGGCGACGGCGGCGAAGAGGCCAAACACAAGCGAACGCCGATGCAGAGAAACAGCACGGCGGAGGCGGCGAGGCCCGCCACAGCCTTGATAGGTGGCGTTTGTGGAGGTGGCTGGCGGTGGAGAGCGGAGGCGGTGGGTGAGGGCGGCGAACCGCGTGAGGGAGTTGGGTGAGCGGAGAATGCAATTGGTGGTGCATGGAATGAGGATAGGGATTTGGTGGATGTGGCGGGGATTATGAGAAAGGGATTATGATAATAAGGATTTGGGAAGTGATAAGGGTAGCGCGGTGAACATATAGAGAGAGAGTAACGAGTTTGAAGCAACAATGCCATTGTTTCGTTTCCGACTGGGTTGTGGAGGAGGCTACCGTGGGATACTCTATCAAGGCTCCCACCGTGAGAAACCGTCTTTACACATTTGGATTTTTTCTATTTATAATCTATTGCTTACTCTTTTTTTCATCACCCTTCTTGAACATTGTCACCGCACTTTTTTTGTAAAGCAAAACAGAGTGTACATATATCATTTGCACTCCCCGCACAAAAGGTAAAAACACCACGGTGATTTTTAATTCTAGATCATCCTTCGGTGCTTTCAATTTTAGATTTTTATATTTCTAATTTAATATTTTAGTTATAATAAAAATTAACCAGGTTCAAAACAGTGCTTGAAATTGGGTTAGAACTCATTATATTGTATTCATTTTCTTTAATTTCTTTAATACGATCCGAGAGTTTTTATCACAACGCGTCATCATTCAAGAACTAAAAGCATCATATTGCATACAGAAAGTGCACCGCGATTCGACAAAACTGTGTCGCTTTCTTGTTCATCGAGTGTATTCACTTCACTGACCAATTCTCGTTAATATATTTTGCTTTCTTGTTCTTTAGATTTTTTTATGAAAATATTTTTTTTCAATTCAGATATAAGTTTTATTTACAATTCAGTTAGTTCTAGTCTGATTCTGCGAAAGTGTGATTGAACATTGGGGATCGACATAGGAAGACGGAGAGTTATGTATTCTTCTTCTTCTCGTATGGCTTCGCTTCCAGAAAATGCAACGGAGCAGCCTTCACAACAGCAAACTCAACACGATTCTGCTTTCGCTTCCGTTCCTCAAGGCCCACCGACTAAGTGACAATTCGAATTCAATAAACTTTAAACACTTAATCAGATAGTAGTGGAAGTATGATTGTTTACAAAATTATTTCACATTGCATCTATGTTGTGTTTCTTTTAAAAGGGCTCGTTATTAATTACTATAATCAGTATGGATACAATTATTGGCTGAAAATTAATTTAGATGATAAAAAGTTAGCTTTTAAATTAATTATTACTAAAATCAACAATTTAATAACTAACTAATATTTTGACAACCCTTAAAAATTATACTCACTTTATAATCCATTTTAATAAAATTAAATTTTAAATTGAAAAAAAGTGAAAATATAATTTAAAATTTATTATTTTAAATCATCACATCACCGATATTAATTTGATAGCTGTAAATATATTACCCACATATTTAAGTAAAGCTCCTCGCTGTAGAATGTGGAGCTGTCATATAAGGAATAACACAAAAAAGGTAGCTGGTAAATGAAATGGCTGGCACTGAGATCCCATCTGCAAAAGTAAAATGACCACGATAATTATACTGTGCAGAGTTCAATTTTTTTTTTCTGCTTCATCAAGCAAGTTTCTGTTTTATAGGTAACAAACTGCTCCAGGTTGAAACTGCAGTATTCATGTATAAATAAAACATATTCTAACTTCTACTTAATATACATTCCCTACTATATTCATCTCCTCAAATTCTTCCTCGGATGAAACAAACTCCTCTCTGCGGACATAACCAACATCTTTCATTAGCTCATTCAATCCATCCATCAAAGGGTAGATCTCATATGAATGAGGGTTAGAAGTGTCCCCCACCAAAAAGGGAGAGAACTCAGTGCCAACATCAACCCAAGCACAACCAGGAGCCTTTCTCACACCCAAATTCCTCATATAAGTCCTCACCTCTGCTATTTTGCTCCAACAACCAGCAGCAGCATACATGTTGGCAATCAACACATAATAACCTGAATGATCAGGTTTCATCTCTAGCAATTTTCCTGCTGCCCATTCCCCCATCACTGTGTTTCCATGGATTCGACAAGCCCCTATCAGAGTAGCCCACATTGACAATGTTGCCTTGTATGGCATCCCTGTGATAACCTCCTTTGCTTTGTTCAGAAGACCAGCCCTCCCAAAGAGATCAGCCATGCACGCATAGTGCTCAAGGCGTGGAACTATCCCATAAACATCTATCATCTTTTTAAACAGAAACTGCCCCTGTGCTACTAGACCAGAATGACTACAAGCTGTGAGAACTGCAACCATAGTTACTATATCTGGCTTAATCTCCAACTCACACATCTGTTCAAACAGTTTTAGAGCTGTTCCTCCATCACCCTTCATACCATATCCCAAAATCATGGAAGTGTATGTAACTTTATCTCTTGTGCTCAATAAATCGAACACTTTTCTGGCTTCTAAAACCTTGCCAGACCTTGCATACATGTCCACTAGGGCATTCCACAGTAATAAATAGTCCTTAAAATGTTCACGCTTCATAATGTAGCAGTGAAATTCTCTGCCATGCTGCAGGTTCGCTATGCGAGCACATAGGGGAAGAACGCTTGCAATGGTCACATAATTAGGTTCAACACCCTTCTGTAACATCTCTCTGAAAAGAAACGATACTTCCTCAGTTCGATCCACATGTGCATATCCAGAAAGAATGGCATTCCATGATATCAAACCTTTCTCTTCCATTCTATGAAACACCATAAATGCATGCCCAAGATCTCTACACCTGGAATACATTGTAATCAATGCATTCTTCACATTCTCAAACACGTCAAAGCAAGTTCGCACCGCATGACCGTGCATCTCCTTTCCCAATTTAAGGGCTCCAACGTGGGAACACGCATTTAATCCAATGACCAATGCAACTGTGTCCAGATGAACGGATGTTCTCATCTGGGAAATCAGCTTAAGTGCCACTCCGAAATTGCCCAAATGCAAGCACCCTCCGGCAATGGTGTTCCATATAATCACATTCCTTTCAACACCCTCATCCTGCAAAGTTCCAAACAGCTGAAACGCTTCCTCCCACATACCCCTACAGGCATAACAGCTGATTATAGTGTTCCACGAAACAACATCTCTAACTGGCATATTGTCAAACAAGTGACGCGCAACTTCCAGATTCCCAAACCTACCATACATGGAGACCAAAGCATTGTGCACAAACAAACACCACTTCATGGAGCTAGCCTCAATAGACCTGTGAACCTCCACCCCGGTATTGATATCCAACAATCCCCCACAAGCCTTGAGAACAGAAGGATAAGTGTATTCATCCGGTTCAATCTGCTTACTCAACATTTTCTTATACACAGAAAGAGCCTCCCAACAGAGCCCATTTCTAACATACGACGATATAAGCATATTCCAATGCAAAGGATCCAAAGTACAAGAGCTCTCAGTGACAAATTGGGCATCGCCAATGAGACTAACATTTGTGTAAAAACCAATAAGCCTTGCAACCAAGACAGGATTTTGCTGAAGACCCAGTGAGATGATCTGCGCATGAAGCTGCTTACCCTGTGACAATGACTTAAAATCGGCGCAAGCAAAGAGAAGAGAGCTAATGGGGTGCAAGAGAAGGTGTGAAGAAGAAGAAGGAGAAGCATGGTGCTGGATTTGAACGAAGGTTTTGAAAGCATTTGGTAGGTGGCCATTGATCACAAAGTCCTTGAGGGATGCAATGAGAACACCAACCATGGATGCATTGCTACACAAGAGGGGATTGAACAGTGGTCCTTGCGGGGTCTGTTTCCATGATTTTGGGATGCACTTCTGAATACGAGACAAAAGGAGTTGTGTGGGGATAGAAGAGAATGGGGAATATGGCATAAACTAATGTGGGTTATGATCATGGCAAACGAGAAGAAGCAACCACATGGCATCCTAGGGTTTGGTTTGGTTTGATAACTTCTCCAACATCAAGGCATTGCAAACAACGTGGGATCTCTAGGACAGTGAATTAAGAAATGAATGGTCTCATGTACATATCTGTCTTCTGTTTCCATGATTTTCTGTTCGGCTTCTTTGCAGTTTCACCACGAGATCTTCGGATATAGGCAGCTCGAATGAAAGAATCCTCCTACACATGTTAAGGGAAAGTTATTTAGAGCCTAAACTGTTTTACTTCATGTCAAATGTTCATATTTCAGAATTCACAACCCCCAACAGAAGTTTCAGGGTGCTCCTTCTACAATGTCTTTGATCGGTTAATGCTAACAACAACAGTAGTCTAAAATAACCTTGTTGCTCCAATCCAAGAGGAGGAGATTGTCACACAGACATAATCAAGGCAAGGACAAGCTTAGAAGACAAACTATATAATCAAGAACATAGAATAGGTCATTTTCCTTTCCGAAAGATCGAATGTATGATCTTCATTTTTCAACGAATAATGTACAGAAAATGTAAAAAAACAACACACAGCGACCAAGTGGTGACAGGAGCCAGCAAATGATAATTCACAAAATCCTCCATTTATAAGCTAGCCATTACATAAAATCGATTTTATGGTAATCATTTCTCATAAAAAATGAACTTGGAAAATATTCTGAGCACTACACTTCATGGTCCAAACCGATCATCACACTGCTTTCCAAATGGAGGGATATAAAGCCGTGAGATAATCTTCACGAGAAATTGAATGAAGACTCTTATGACTAAATAAATAACTTAAAATTGAATGAAGACTCGTTTGATTAAACTCTGATAGTATTAAAAAGATACAAAATAAATAAATAAATAAATAAATAATAAAAAAAAGAAAAGTGGGAGAGGAGTTTTGTTACCCGGGAGCGTGAGGGTTTTTAGCGGAGCGAGATGCACATAAAGTTAATGAGGGAAACGAAGAAATTGACAAGATGAAGAAAGAGGGAAGGAGGGATGGAGAATGCGAACGGAAGCTGCAGTCGAAGTGATAGCCGGTGGATTCCGGTGCCGGAGCAGAGAAAATCGCCGACGAGAAGGAGGCGAGAGAGTGTGCGACAGCTTCAAAAGTTAGGGATTAGCTGATGGGTAACATTTTTTTTTTTTTTGCAGTTCCTTCCTTATTCTATTTTTAATAAATAAGAAATAAATATAAGATGTATCGTCTAATTTATTTTTGCACAGGTTTCCAGTCATTGATTGAGCCATGATATAAAGGCTTAAATGGTCTTTTGGTTCTAGTTAAGGACGACTTTTTTCACTTTAGTCCTATTTTTGAAAATATTTTCAATTTGGTCCTACTTTTCGTAATTTTGTTTCAATGAACTCCTTTTCGTTAACTCCGTCTAAATAGTTAACGGAACAGTGCCAGCGTGGTGATTATGTGTGACGTGGATACTGTTCAGTGACGTGTCCGTTTGCACTATGCTGACCATTTAATTGAAAATGTGGATTTGTTTAGGGTTAATCTCTGATTAAATTGGGTTTAGGTTTAGGGATTTCGTCGTGGCACTTTGAAATTGTGGATTTGGGGGTCCAATTAGGGATTTCGTCCTCGCTCTTTGAACTTGTGGATTTGGGGCTCGCATTAGGGATTCTGGCATCCAATTTCGTCGCTCATCTTTGCTCAATCGCTACGGAGGGAAAAGCGATCTCATCGTGAAGGTATGTCGTGTTTTAGGTTATTACTGATTGTCAGAATTGATTGGGTTTAGTGTTAATGATTAGGGTTTTGTATAATCGGTGTTGCATTGTTTATTGTTTTCGCTGGTGACCCACCATTTTTAATTGCTTCTGTTGTCGCTATCTGTGGTGGGTGGGTTTCATGGTTACTTGTCGGTTTGTCGGTTATAAAAAGCGTATTTGTTCCCCCCATTTAAACATTGTTTACCATTTGTAGGTTTTTTTGTGTGTTTTTTTGTGTTTCCAATGTCTGATGAAAGGTTTGAGGTTGTGGTCCACCACCGTGGTGAATTTGCTAAAAATGAGTGGTGTAAGTATGTTGGTGGAGAAACTACTCATTGGTCATGCGATCCTGAC
>Ga0209589_1007005_pt1 | contig 18351 bp, 6 predicted proteins | sample CowpeawhiteBW_FD_187525 | JGI IMG/M metagenome (GOLD analysis project Ga0209589, IMG submission 187525) | Root nodule microbial communities of legume samples collected from California USA - Cow pea white BW (SPAdes) (version 2) | ecosystem: Host-associated > Plants > Roots > Nodule | place: USA...
TTATGGCGGGTATATGTACATCCCCATACCCATCCCCATACCCAACTGAAAAAGTCGGGGATTCCCCATACCCGTACCCATACCCAGTCAATGCGGGGATTCCCCGTCAAAACGGGGACGGGTTCGGACAATACCCACGGGGACGGATTTATTTGCCATCTCTATATATTCTCATTTGATTACTAAAAATACACTATATTAATATTTTTTAATATATCTTAAAATTTTAAAGTCAGTTGTCAGCCCGTAGAAAATCCAACATCCAATACTTTACTTGAGGGTTCATATTTAATGCCACACATCAGAATACTTGAGATTTAAAGATACCTCTAATGGAAAATATCTTTAAAAGTAAAACAAAGGAACGTAACTCAAAAAATAGGTCATACTTAAGATTTTTAACCATTTTCTTTCCAAGTGCAGTTCATTACTATTGTTGAGAATATTTTTCTTTTGCCTTTTGAGTGCATATTGAAAAAAATTTCCTTTAAGCTGCATCCACAATTTGTCAAGAAAAAAAAGTTTAAAATCTGAAGAAAAAAAAAAAAGGCAGTGACAACGGTCAAACTGGTGTGATATATGGATTGCGTGTTTGTGTCCATAGCGGTTGTAGACTTGTTAGCAGTATTGCAGTTGCAGGGAGCAGATGGTACAACACCACCACAGAATGCCACTGAACTGAACCAACACAGAGACATCAGATAGGTCAAACTATGCGACCACATGCCCAAAACATTGCAAAAGCAGATCCCGCTTTACAGGTTCAACCGCTTCCCACACTACAAATTATATTGGAAACAATATATGCAACACACATTGTTAAAAACTATAAAAAGAAATAAAAGATGGTAATTCCCAAACAAGAAGACAATAAAATGTGATTATATGTCTCATGATGACCCTCCGTTTGTTATTCCTTAAATTATTTCACCTTTTTTTATTCACCAAACAAGACAAACAGAAAGATGTTACTCAACTAAACACTAGGCAGAGTCGTACACATGGCATTGGTAGCTTGTATCCGTCAACATCGTTCAGTATCATTTGAGGCAGCATCATTACTGAGGAAGAAACTTAGAAGCAAAAATATTGCCACGAGTTGTACTGCAAAGACAGTACTCCTTGTTCGAATTTTGCAGCAAAAATCTTCGTATCCACACAATTTCAAAATACTCAGGCTCTACAAACATGTTAATAAAATGACACAAGAATCGGTTCAAAAATTGTCCTCGGGTTCAGAGAGGTTCTCAATTCTGTTGAGGCCCACACATCAGAATACAAGCAACGACATGATAGCAGCTTCTTTTCGAGAAAAAAAAGAATCTTATAAATAGGCATAAAATTAAAATAACATTTTGAATAGATAAAACTTGGAAAAGAAGATTGTTCTTTATAAGGAAGAAAGAATAACTTCGGACAAATTTAAAGGATATATGTCACATTCTTCATTTTTATTCAACCGAACGTCGAGCACAAGTTATTTACAGAAGGTTATACATGACATGCAATGCAAGTATAAGACAACACAATCAAATTTTTTTCCTGAAACTGTGATCAAAATAATTGTTGGTTCTCGATAGGAAATATTTATCTGGCCGTGGAGCGAGATGATCGGCTACTTGGACTTGTGCGATTACCCCTAAATAGCGCCTCCAGGTGCTGGATGCATCCAGCAGCTCCAATCTGTGTATCATAACAAAGAAAATATCAAACCTCTTCTAAAAATAAGGAATGACAGAGTTATCGTGGTTAAATAACGATATCGAACAATATCCACACTTTTGATGAGGGTATTCCACTAGTGAGATGGGTAAAAAACAGTGAGATATCTATTAAGAAATGCATCCTGTTATCTTTTTTAATGATAAATGTGGCACGAATTCCAAGAAAAGACCGTAGACTATTGGAATCATACGACGGAACCAACTCCAAAAAGATTATGGACCAAAAATAAATTCTCCAGAATGGATATCCCTTAGGATGGAAAAAGGAAACGAGCAGCCAAATACTATAAGTCATCTTTTGGAGTATTGTGAAATGTAACTCGTGAATGAACATGGACGTGACATAGAGCTATAAAGCTCTTGCACTACTCTTTTTCAATCAACAAAAAATTAAAAAAGAAAAATCATCTAAATTTACTTTAAAATTCGTAATCTAGTTTGGTGTCTCACAAATTACTATTATGTCAAAATTATACTACCACAACTAGGTCTAAAGTTGATCAAATAAATGTCCGCACAAAAAAGGGGTACCTTCCAGCGCCTCTTTTGTACAAAATGGCTGTTTATGTCTTCCAATCTGTCAATTATTTGCCTAAATGTTGGCCTTCTGTGTGGTTTTTCATCCCAGCATTCCTCAATTAACCTATGGACAAATCAGATTTCCTGAATGTAAAAAACTTATTCTTTTATCCTCCTACTAGACATTCAAATCTGCTGCCAATAAAATTTATTTAAAATCCTCACTGTTTAAGTCCATAAGCGTAAAGCTTTGGCAACGCTCTAAATGGTGGGCGCTCATTTTCAACATACGCTTTAGGAACTTCGTTTTCTGGTTTTTCATAGAACGGTGGACAACCTTCAATCATCTACAGGAACAGAAAACCATACAAGTTCTGGTCAGTATTTTGCTGGGCATCTCTACAAAACAATCCACTGTTTGTTGTCATTTATATTCTAGATTACAAATTGCCCATGATCCACAAATAAAACAATTCTGAAGTTTATCAGCAAAACAGTTGGAGAAAATGAACATTTAGCATGCACATAAAAATTACAAGAACCAAGCATATAGGTACAACAGCAAACTATGAGGCATGGCATCTTACCAAGATGATCATGAATATATAAATATATACTTAACTTTTATATTTTGACCCATCAATCTGTGGATAGCTCAAATCCCTAGAACTTTACTTGTCTGTTAGATCAACCTTAAAATAGGCAATAAAACATTGCATATCACGATTATATATTATAGACATATCTTGAGGAAGATCTGAGGGCCAAAATAGGCAGAGCTCAAGAGTCACGAGTGCTAGAGCTGTCCATAGATTCACCCATAGTATACTTGATAAAAAAAAATCTTATGTATACTTGATAAGCGGAAGAGGTCTTGTGCGTAAAATATACCACCAAATATTTTAAAATTTAATATGCCATAACAACACTGAAGGAATTTGAATGATGAAAACAACATAGGATGCACAGCAACAAAATGATACACCTCTAAAAGCATTATTTTCCAGGACTTGACTTTTTTTTACTAAAGTGAATAACAGAATTATATATGTAATAATATTCCTGTTCTGACAAGGGATGCTTCCTGCTTTCATTTTCAGCGTTCTAAAAGTTTTAGGTGCTGGGATAAAAGGAATTATCACCAAGGACAGAGAGTATTGAATTAACATGTACAATTTGGTCAAATACCACAACATTATTCATCAAGCATTAATTCATCAAACAGTTTTTATATAGTATTAATTGATTTGCAATTTCAGGGTTTAAAAGTCTTGTTTCAAAGGTAAGCAATAATGATTTTACCTCCTGTAATATCAGAGCAAAAGAAAACACATCCACTTTTGTGTCGTATTCCTCATTTCTATATACTTCCGGTGCAACATATCGCCCTGTTAAAGTTATAAAAAAAAATCATCAATTGAAACCACAAAAATCAGAACCACACACAATAGGATAAAAACGAATTGAATTGAATTAGATACAAAAAAATAGCAATACTTAAAAATTAATTAAATTCAAATTAGTAAAATTGAGCCCCACGTCTTTATTAGTCACTTAGTAAACAGCATTTTTTTTTCTTTTTTTCCTTATTGTGTATGCAACCTATTGCACATTACAGCCCTTGTGAAATATAAGTTTGCAATATTGCTTTTATGTGGAACATGATTAACGACAAATATTACAAGGCTCTCTACTGTAGAACAAAACCTACATGATGTATCCAGGCTTGTCACGGGTTTGTCTTCCTTGACTGTTTTAGCGACTTTAAGCAACTTGCTAACTCCAAAGTCTGCAACTTTCAGATGCCCAGAATCATCCCGCAAAATATTTCTGTTGTCTTACTCAAGTACAATGAAGAAACTTTAAACAGTTTCAACCATTCAAAGAATGAATGAAAAATGCATGTTTCAATTGAAAAATCCATGACACTTCATACACAAGGAGGAAGAATGATAAAATCAACTAGACAGGGTAGGAGTGCGTAAAACATACGAAGGCTCAAGATCTCGGTGTATAATGGCTTCAGGTTTATGTTCGTGCAAATAGTTCATACCCCTGAGAATACAAACATATTGCATTTATTACAAATATTCAAATGCAAATTGTTAATATTGGAGAAAATTTTGCAATATTCAACTCTTCAAAAATAAAATAATCAAGAGAGCTTGTTTCCTTGAGAACAATTGAGAGCATGTGATCCATGCATGATAAGAAAGCTCTTGACTGACCTAGCAATATCAAGTGCAAATTTTACAGCTGTTACTGGTTTTAATGCACCTTTCCACTTCATGTAGGCACGAAGATCCCCCTGAATAGATGATAGTTCATTCCAAATTGTTAGATGTTACATTTGTAAAAATACAGGGTACCACGTACATAAGTATGGGAGATATCTAACTATATACACTTCTTATTTTTCACTGTTTCACTAAATTGAAGTGGAATCCTCGAATAAAGAGAAACCAAAATCTAAATCAACAGTAATCAATACGGGGTTAAAACAGGTATTCCTTATCATTCCATTAAATCTTTTAGCATAGATATTTGTTACTTCTAGATACAACAGGAACGTATTTGTCAGTCTGGATTTAGTTCCTCTATAGTGAGAAGATAAGTAAAGTAAGAAAGTGAGAATCTATCCATTGTCAACTTCAATTACATTGACTTATAATAAATGGTAGATAATCCCTAACTTTTACACTTTACACATATAGGGACAAATCAATGCAAATAACCCCCGTCAACAATTAATATCAGTCCCAAGGTAAATGTTTATCACATTAAGTTCTTAATTATTATTGATGATTTGTGCACTCCTACATAATATTGGATTTTGAGTAGCCCAACTGAAACTACATTGTCACTTTAAAATAACAAATTTCTAACCATATCGTATTCAGCTCACTGTTATATACGATAACCATTAGCCAAGTAGTCAATATAATTTTTCAAAAACAACATGAGAAAAATAATTATAAGCAAAAACCTTCCTTATGACCAGTGTAGGACCAAAACTAACCTGGGGTAGATATTCTGTGACGATAATCATTGGAGTGCTTTGGGTTACAGCACCTAAAAACTGAACAACATTTGGATGCCTTATTTTCTCAAGCAATGTAAGCTCATCATGAAATGCTCTTCTGATAAACATACACCAACAAACAAAAATTAACTGAGATTAAAAAGTGATAACTGAATAATCAATTGACGTGAATGAGTAGCCAAACCCACACTTTATCATCATCAGCGAACACTTCCTCCCCAAGTGTCTTGACAGCAACCCGAGTTCCACGCCATAATGCAATCCGGAAAGTTCCCTGAAAAATTCAATATAAATTATGAAACATAAAATAAGCTAAAGTGTATGGACTTAAGAAATTATGTCAAAAGGCAGAAGGATATATCCGGTTACAAAACACTATTAACTATAGAGAAGGAAACTTGAAACTTTACCTTTGTTATGCAAACACTATTAGTAAAATCAAGTTCAGAAGGATCAATCTCATACTCTGGGACTTCTCGAGCATTCTCCACATGCATGGGAGTTATCTACAAACGAAAAGAGGTTTGTAATCGCAATGTGATGTCATAAACCAACTACTCTAAAAGGAGTTTAATATCTGTGTACTATCAGCACAGTAAAACTTACTCTGTAAAGCAATAAGAATCTTTAAAGTATTTATTTAAAAGTCAACCAAATAACATTTAGGAGTTTATACAATGCCAGTGCATACACTGATTTCTCTTGAAAAAGCTTGACTGCAAGACCCGTTGGAGCTGAAACTAAATATAATAATCAGACGAGGAATGAAACCTCTAAGAGCGGGATTTTCACTGATATTCTCTCCGACGAAAATCTCCACTATCAAAACCCGATGTCCACATTTTACTATTTAAATTTTCTCAATATGTTGTTGTTTTTTTTATTAAAGATTCGGATTTCACTGAACAGAAATGTCCAAATCCATGCTGAGGCTGTCAACTAAACTCTCGAGACGAATAACAAACGATTTTACCTCTAATATCAAGCAGGAAAGCAAAACAAGAGACTAACCGGAGGTTTTGCACCGTGTTTCTCCAAAAGCTTCACTACGTCGTGGTTTTTATAGTACATTGCATCAGCTAGAGGCTGTTAAACAATCCAATCCAAAAATCAGTGACAGCGTACAAAACGAATAACGAAAGATGACGGCAAGTGAAATTACGGTGCTGCCCCAACGGTCTCGCGGATCAACTTCAGCGCCTCGTCGTAGCAGCAACTCAACAACGTCGGTGCGTCCCTGGCAGGCGGCGACGTGGAGTGCGGTGCGGCCGTCAATGTCGGTGAAATTGACGTCGCTCCCCGCGTCCAGCAGTTCCTCAATCCCGTCCAAGTCTCCTTCGTTGGCCAGATACATCAACCGAACCGTTGGATCCAGCGCCTCCGACACATCGCCTGCGCCGTCGCGCTCCGGCGCTAGAGAGGATTGCCGGCCGAGCGAGAAACGAAGCTGAAGCTTCTTGGCTTCCATTGCGGCGGCGAGGGTTTTAGGAGAGAGAGAAAATGTAATTGTGGTATGAGAATGTGTTGGATTCAACGTCGATAAGAATAAGAATGTGAATATGAATGAAAAAGGAAATGTGATTCGGGTTTTGATATTTTTGAAGAGAGGATTGCTATTGGATCGGATTCTTTGTAATTCAAATCTTGACGTCACTGCCTTTCTACACACTCCACCAAGTGACTGTGGAAGAAACAGTGTCGGTTTTCTGTGATAATCTCGACCAGGCTTATCCTTAAAAAAAATTAAAAAATATATATATACATATATATAGTTAAGTAATTAATAGATAATTTTAGGTAATAATTAGTGAGAAATAAAGCCTGGATTTTAATATTTTTAAAAATTAGTTATTGACCGTATCTTTATAGGATTGCTTTGAACAGCTATTTCTGGTATTCGATAAAAGCTTGCCTGGTAAAGTTGACTTTCTAATTAAATTTATTTCTGGCATTAAAGACGTGCTAGACAGGAACTGAACCTTCAATATAAAACGCGTAGGTCGTGTATAATAAAAAAAACTACTTACAAAAAGTAAGCTTCTGACTAATTCATGGTTAATAACTCATAAAATACGAGTTTAGATAACTGTGCGATTTTTTATATGCAGCTACAATTACAGCAGCAATTATTTTGAGTATTTGTGATCGATGTACGTTTACTAAAGCAGTTCCTTTAGTAGCTTGTGTCTCAAACCTGCTTTCACAAGTGATGAGATAGAATTCCAATTTGGCAATAAATTTTATGAGCTCATCCTAAAGTGCGAAAAAAAAATTAAATGTACTTTTAACATAGACTTTGGATATGTTCTCTTGAGCATTTAAATATTCATGCACTTGAACAAAGAAAGTGACATTTTCAGCATTTAAATATTCATGCACTTGAACAAAGAAAGTGACATTAACGTTGTGTTGGGATTGGAGGATAAATTTAGAAGAATGAAAATGAGTGAATTTGAAACTGAAAAAGAAAAGGATGAATTTGATGTTGTTTTGATTAAGTAAAAACTAAGAAGAAAATGTATAAAAGTTTGTACATGACTTGATTGATGAATGTATTATTTATTATTATATTACTATTATTAATTACAAAACTTAAAATTGTTAATGTTTTATTATTATTATTATTATTATTATATTACATGTAGTCTTTTCATGCATTTCTCTCCATGTGAGGAAGAAAAATTAAAATATATATATATATATTACATCTCATTGTAGTTCATATTTTTCGATTTAAATATCAAATGAGCACTCTCTCACTTCTCGTCTTCTGAAACAAATAAGGTGTAAATTCATTGACATGTTTTCATTAATACTTTGTTTATATATGATGAATTTTGGAAAGAAATGATTTGAGGGATAAAGAGAGGATTGTGGTATTGTTTAATTTGAAGATTGTGAGATAAAAGTAAATGGGTTTAAAGAAAAAATTTGTGAACTTTTGATTAAGATGTGATGATGTGATAGATAAAAGAAATTAAAATAAATAAAATAAAAAAATTACACATTTTACCCTAATGGTTAAAAGTAATATGAAATAAATAATTGATGAATTAAAGTTTATTTAAAAGGAGATTTTGATTCAATAATCACTCTTCTTCATGCATGAGTCTCACTAGGAATCCTAGCCCCTCCCCTATGCGTGAATAATACATTTAATTAAATACTTAATCATTAATTTGATATTTATATTTAAAATTCTTATATAATTATTATTTTTCCTTATTTTTTACTTAATTGAGTTTATATTTAAAAATAATAGTTTATTTATTTGGTTAAGTTGATTTTAATGTTGTTTGTAAAAATGTTGTGTGTTAGAATATGAGATGTTTTTTACATGTGTAACATTCTACTATTTCTTCTGTTTTTTTTTCCTTTTACCTTCTCTCATACCTTCTCCCACCTTTTTTTCTCTCTTACCACATTTCAGTGCCATTTTTCCTTTTCTTCCTTCTTCTTCACCATTTACCTTCTATAACTTTTTTTTTTTCCTTTTTTCTCTCTTTTCCATCACTTTTTTTTTCCTGTCCTCATCTCTTACTATCTTGTGATTTTTATGATTCATGAATTGTTGTTTAAACTTAAGTTGTAGTTGGATGTGTTTGTTGGCATTGCACTAGTTATTACCTACTTGAAATTTGGGTTTGTTCGGAATGTGCATGAGGTGTTTAAAGTTTATGTGGCATTTAGGAGGATGAAATTGATGGTTTTTTGTAGGTGGTGGTGGAAGGTAAAGGAAGGTGATGAGAGATAGAAGAAGAAGGTGGAAGGAGAAAAAAAGGAACTAAAAAAATCAAAGGGCTCCAAAGGTAAAAGATAATTAATAGTCTAAAATGTGGCACCCAACAAGGACGTTACATGACTTTTACCTTTCGTATGCGTGAATTACAAGGTACAGTTAAAAGAGCGTTCTTCACTTGAATTTCATTGTATTACGTGTCCATGATTAATGACTAATATTTAGACATGTAAACTTGGTTTAGTTTCTTTAATCATGTAACATCTGGTCTATAAATAAAGGGTTGCCCTTATGTATTGGAATATATATTTAGAGTCATTATTGAAGAATTTTCTCTCATGTATTTGTGCATTGTGCATGTGTGTATTTGTGTGTGAGTTTTATCTTGAGCATAAGGTTTAAGTGAAGACTTCTCCACTTATCTCACATGGTCATGAATGAATGACGTGGTAAATTATTACATAAAAATGTGTCATTCAGTTAATTATTTGATACAATATATTATTTGAATAAATAAAATTAAAATTACGTTATTAAAAAAAATTCTAACATGAAAAAGAGAAAAATATTTTATTAATGTAAGTGTTTAAGAAATATATTATTAGGAAAAAATTTGAGTAAACGTAATTACGTACTTTTGAAACAATACTCGAGAATTAATACATTTAAATTTCTAAACAAAATTATAATAAAATGTTATTGGAAGTGTGGGTGTATAATATTAACCAATATTTTATTTTAGGTTTAATTACTTATTTAGTCTTTGTTTTCGTTGAAAATGTCAAGTTGGTTCTTTAGTTTTTTTTTTCAATTTTAAAAAAATCAAATTAATTTGGTTTTGATTTGTGAAAAATTGATGCAATTTAGTCATTTTCATTAAATTTCTTGAAACAAATAAATGATTTTTCATCAAAAATTAAAATTGTTAATAAAGATGATTTGTTTTATTAGTGTAATTAATATAATCATAATATAAATTTTGATGAAAATTTGTTGATCTCTTTCAAAAAATTGAAGAATTAAATTGTATAAAATTTTCAAAAATCATGACTAAATTGCATCATTTTTTTACAAATTAATATCAAATTAAAGTTAAAAAAAACTAAAAAATTAACTTGATATTTTTGAAAGAAACATGATGAAATGAGTAATTAAATATTTATTTTATTGATTGCAATAAAAATATATTTTAAATTAATCTCGATATTATAAAGATATGAGAATTATAATACATTATTAAAGTTTAAAATTATAATACACTATTAAAATATATCGTAAGCTGAACACATTTAAATTAATTTAAAACTAACAAAATCGCTGTCTATACTTTTCTTTGACTTTTATCTTTCTTAAATTTTAAACTTAAGCCTTAAATTCTTTACTATGACTAGCGAACACACAGGCATTTTTTAATTTTCAAAAAAGTTAAGATCAATAATAAATATATAATTTTCAAAATAGTTGTTAAATATAAAATTATAAAAAAATAAGATATGTAAAAAGAAAATTTAAATGATGATTTAAGATAAAAGAGATTTGTAGAAAAATGATTAAAAGTAAATTATTTATAAAATAATTAATTTTTAAAATAACTAAGGGTAAAACGGGTATTAAACTCGATATTATAAAGATATGAGAATTATAATACATTATTAAAGTTTAAAATTATAATACACTATTAAAATATATTATAAGCTGAACACATTTAAATTAATTTAAAATTAACAAAATCGCTGCCTATACTTTTCTTTGACTTTTATCTTTCTTAAATTTTAAACTTAAGCCTTATATTTTTTATTATAACTAGCGAACACACAGGCGCGAATTTTCAAGAAAGTTAAGATCAATAATAAATATATAATTTTTAAAATAGTTGTTAAATATAAAATTATAAAAAAATAAGATATGTAAAAAGACAATTTAAATGATGATTTAAGACAAAAGAGATTTGTAGAAAAATGATTAAAAGTAAATTATTTATAAAATAATTAATTTTTAAAATAACTAAGGGTAAAACGGGTATTAATCTCGATATTATAAAGATATGAGAATTATAATACATTATTAAAGTTTAAAATTATAATACACTATTAAAATATATTGTAAGCTGAACACATTTAAATTAATTTAAAATTAACAAAATTGCTGCCTATACTTTTCTTTGACTTTTATCTTTCTTAAATTTTAAACTTAAGCCTTATATTCTTTACTATAACTAGCGAACACACATCGCGCCTGTGTATTCGCATTTTTTAATTTTCAAGAAAGTTAAGATCAATAATAAATATATAATTTTTAAAATAGTTGTTAAATATAAAATTATAAAAAAATAAGATATGTAAAAATAAAATTTAAATGATGATTTAAGACAAAAGAGATTTATAAAAAATGATTAAAAGTAAATTATTTATAAAATAATTAATTTTTAAAATAACTAAAAGTAAAACGGGTATTATAAAATATGGATAAAAAAAGGAATCCCTTTTATTGTTATAAATTTTTGGTCAAAATATCTCTCGATCATTGCTAAATTGCATATTTAACATTTTCTCATGAATTATATATACAGGAAGGAATGAGATGAAACTTGTTTCTATATTTTTCAAGAAAACAGAAAATGATAATAATTATAACTTTTAGTATAATGTGAAGTTGTTTTAATAATGACACATTAGTTGAGTGAGTTGATAATTTTACTCACGTAATATTTGTATGTAATAATATTATCATTATGTTTAACAAAAAAATAAATAAATGACGAAAACTAAGTAGAAAACTAAAATAAGAACTAAAAAAACACATTATATCATGAGATTAAAAATTTAATTAAGTCAATAATTTAAAAATTAATATAACAGTAACCCGATTTTCACAATCGGGTCAAGACAGGAGCCCCGACAAGTCCACAGCCATGGATCTATCCAGCTGAAGGGTTCAGGAAAGAGACGAAGATTTTGAGCGCAGAACCATTACAATGGCCATGGCTGCTAACCATCTCCGAAACTCGACTCGCATCTCTGTCCACCGCATTCTCCATCACCGTTTTCAACCTCTCCTCAATTCTGCCAGGTCTTTCTCCGAAGCTGCTTCTTCAATCCCGCAACCACAACCTAATCAACAATCTTCGCCTCTTTCGTCCTTGAAGGATTATGAACTCGCCAAGTTCGCTGCAATTGCTGATTCCTGGTGAGCTTTCAAGCAGAAAGAGAGAATTTGTTCAATGAATTTATGGTTACAGACGCAACACGAAACTGAATTGTACAATTTTTTTTTTCAACGGGTGAATTTGTTTAATATATATTGACGTTGCTGCTACCGCGTGCATAATTTTTCGCTGTATGTGTGTTAATTTTGGGAATATGGATGACATGTTTTTGCTCTTTCTTTGATGTTAATAGGTGGGATTCTGAAGGTCCCTTTAAGCCATTGCATTTGATGAATCCTACGAGACTTGCTTTTATCCGTTCTGCATTATGTCGTCATTTTAAGTAAGTCTTATCTTTCTTTTAGTTCTTTTTTGGTCCATTTTTTGGGTTTGGGGTGTTTATTGTTGAAGCTACTTTGCTTAACGATCTGTACTATGTTCTAATTGATTCCAAACAACTTTTATAATCTATTAACTTTATGAATTATTATTATAACAGTGCCATTCTTGCAGCTGTTAAACTTATTAATCCATTAGTAGCACTCAGCGTTTGCCACACATACATAGTAGGGATTTGGTTTAGTATTCCCCGAATTAGATATAATCTCACGAGGACGTGTAAGAAGATGACTGAAATGAAGTATTGTTAGTAAAAAAGTGTTAACTGAATTGGTTTTTTACACATACCTAGAAGAAACAACAAGAGAAACGAAAGAAGAAAGTTATTAGTTAATAGGTTAGTATTTTAATTTTGTCTCTTGGGACTTCTATTCTAATGATAGCTAGTTTTCCCTTTTCAGGAAGGACCCTTATAGTGCTAAACCTCTTGAAGGACTTAAAATTGTTGATGTTGGTTGTGGAGGTGGAATTCTTTCTGAGGTATATCTATTCTCCTATTTCTTGTGATGTGTGGAAAAAGACCTTTTTTTGTCTCCTGGCCTACGATAAACCAATATTGGTTTAATCAGTTCAGACCTCAGAGATGACTATATATATTTTTTAAGATTGTTAGTTGTTTTTCATTGCAAATTTTATGCTGTTTTTTTATGGTTGTTTTATGATTTATAGCTTTGTTTCTCTTTTGTTCGTCAGCCACTAGCTCGACTGGGAGCTACTGTGACGGGTGTTGATGCTGTTGAGAAGAATATCAAGATTGCTCAACTTCATGCTGTATGTATATTCTGTAACTGGCCAATTGATATTTTGCAATGGTTATCTCCAACTTGAGATTTGTCAGTACTTTCCTCCATGTTGATTAGGTTATTGTTAATTGGTGGAAGCAGTTGCTAACTTTACATCTTCAGATTCTTCACTATTAGCTAGACAACTTATTATTTCCTGTAATCAGGGTTTGGATCCAGTAACTTCAACTATTGAATTTTGTTGCACAACGGCCGGTACATATGCAAACCTTGAAGCATTCTTGTATACTTATGTCTTACATCCATGAAGTGCATCCTTCAAGTCTTTTACATCCATGGATTGCAGATCTTTGTTGGATATGATGCATTAGCATAAAAAGCTTAAATATTTGCACTTCCTACTGGCTTTTGTAATTGGGCTTCTTCATTTGTTGTTATTCTTGCAGCTTGCAGAAAGTAACCATTATTTATTTTAACTTCTAATGCATCTTTGTCTTTAGAAAAATCATTTTTTTCCCTTTGGTCTCATTTATTCCTTCCCACTAGTATCTTTTATTGAAGAAAGTTTTATATCCATCCCTTGACGTTTCTCATCAAACAAGGTGTCAGCTTGGACTTACTACTAAAAGAGTTGTTACACGTACTTATTTCTTCATCTTCTCTACATCACAAGAATTATAGATTTCAGTGGCGGTGTCCATTTAATTTCTTTGCTTGCAATTAGGTATCATGATAGTAAAAGATTAAATGTTCTGTGTACGTCAGGGCATGCATTTTACAAATGTAGGTTGCATTATCTAGTTTGTTTATAATTGTCCTATTGTTTTGGTGAATTATGCAATGTCTTTACAACACAAACATTTTTTAAATTTATTGATCAGAGAAACTAGTTGAAGAAGGAAGAAAATTCGATGCCGTTATGGCCTTGGAGGTACTCTTTCATTCCCCCTTCCTCTCTCTCTCTGGCTGTATGCTTGCATATTGCAGTGCATAAATGTGTTTTTGAGCTATAAAGAGATGATGCGTGTATCATATTGTTGCATAAATCTTTGATAGTATTACTCCAGCGGCGTTGGTTCATTTGGTTCGAATTTTGTTCAGGTGATTGAGCACGTGGCAAATCCTGCAGAGTTCTGCAAATCTCTTGCAGCACTAACAGTTCCTGATGGCGCCACTGTGATATCGACAATCAATCGTTCTATGAGAGCCTACGCAACTGCAATTGTTGCCGCAGAATACATTCTCCGCTGGGTATATCATTCTCAACTTCCTTCCACGCTTATTCTCTCCTACAAAACTCTTTGATGCTTCAATTCAATTGACACACTAACTTCGCGTTCGAAACTCGGCAGCTTCCGAGAGGCACTCATCAATGGTCCAGTTTTCTGACGCCAGAGGAACTCGTCCTCATCCTGCAACGGGCCGGTATCAATGTACGTACACTAAACGAACTCATAATTCACAAATCATAAACAATTTCATTTGCCAGGTTTTAGTCATCGCCTACTTCATTTGTTGCATTGCACGCACAGGTGGAGGAGATGGCCGGATTTGTGTACAACCCGGTGACAGGACGGTGGTCTTTATCAGACGATATCAGCGTAAATTTCATCGCCTTCGGCACCAAATCAAGCAACACCGAATAGCATAATAGATATAGAAATAAACATAGGATTACTATTAGTACTGTTATATTATTATAATTGAAATTGTTTTTGAATGGCGAATAATAATATCCGTGAAATTGAAATAATCAGGGGGTGGAGGGAGAGAGTTTCCTGAGAGTGATAGAGGTGCGTTTGGATTGAGTCAACTGTCGACCCTGCCATATCTGAAACTCCGGTGAGCGATTAATTTCGTGTTTCCAATGGTAGCGCGCTTCTCCGGACATGAGAATCAAGGAGCCAGGGGTGAGGAGAACGGGGACGGAGAGGGAGGCGTTGGTGAAGTGCATGACGCAGTCGGACTCGAGGGAGAGGATGGCGATGCCGTCGTCGAAGCGGAGGAGGTCGACGTGGGCGCAGATGCCTTCGCCGGGCTGGTAGACGTTGGCGATCATCTGGTCGAAGAGGGGTTCTCTGAGGAGGATGTGGGGCGGGAAGGGGGATGGGTTATGGGCCTGGAGGCGGATGGATCGGCGAATGGAGTGGGCCAGAGGAGGGGCCCAAGAAGGGAGGTGTTGGAGGCCGAATCGCATGGCCTGGTTGATGGAGGGAGAGGGGAACCAGTTTTGGGATTGGATGGATGCGAGTATGCGGGATTGGTGGCGTGGAGAGAGGAATCTGGGACACAGCCATAGACCTTTCACTTCTGAGATTGACTCCCACTCCCACTCACGGTCGCTTTCGCCGTCGCTGTAGCCATCACTGGAATCAGATTCCTCGGATGAAGACCCGAACACTTGTTCCAACACTGTCTTCTCCTCCTCTTCCCTCATATTTCTTTCTTCCACTTCTCTTCTCTTCTCTTCCCAGTTCCTGCAGATTAAGTCTTCTTCTTCTTCTTCTTCCCTTCCTCCTCTTCAATTTCTACCTTGCTAGCTGCTTTATATCAATGATGGAATCAGCTCCAGAATTGATCCCACACTCTCCTCTCTCACTTTTTTTTTCTTCGGCGCACACCTTGCGAGTACAACGTTTTGCTTTGGTGGGCTGGCCCAACACATTGTTTTTGGTCTGAGCCAAAACAATAGTTGAAAGATTGAAGGCTTTTGTTTTCCTGCACCCGATAATTACTACATTTTCATAGTTTTCAAAATATCCATTTTACCTCACTTCCGGATTATTTGTTTCTAGAATATTTATTTTCAGAACACTTTAGATTATATGAAATATTATTTTGAAATAATATTTTTTGAATAAATTTTCCAGAAGATACTTTTGGAACAGAATTTTTATAACAAGTTTTTTTGTTGAATCATGTGAACTATATTTTGAAACAAGTTATTTCTGAACTAGTTTTCCGTTAAACCTAATGATTTACTAACTACATTTTCATAGTTTTCACATAGTTATTCGATGTGCCCTACTTATTTGTTTATTTGGTTTGTCCTATTTTTTTTTTAAGATGACCTAGTGCAAAATAACTGTTGATTTTTGTGACTTATAATCAAATTTGTGTTACACAACAAATGTATCCTTTTAGATGATTAAAAAAAATTTTGTCAGCAAAATTTTAAAAATTATACACAAAGTAACAAGCAACTTTTACATATTTGTTCAATGTGTCCTATTTGTTTGCTTATCTGGTTTGATCTATATTTTTTTAAGGCAGTTTCCTGGGACAAAAGTTAAGGGTTGATTTTTGTGATTTATAATCAAATTTGTGTTACATAAGAAATACATCTTTTGAATAATAGAAAAAAAGATTGATTAGTAAAATTTAAAAAATTCTACGTAAAATAACAAACAACTTGCCTCTCTTGTTTGATCTATTTTTTATTCAAGTCAGCCACCTAGTGAAAACAATAAGATTTGATTTTTTTTTACTTATAATTAAATTTGTGGTACATAAGAAGTACATTCCTTTGCATGATAAAAAAGATTGATTGGTAAAATTTAAAAAATTGTAGGCAAAGTAGTAGGGAGTTTTCCACATATTTGTTCAATGTCTCCCACTTGTTTGTCTATCTAGTTTAACATATATTTTTTGTTCAAGGCAGTTATCTAGTGCAAAAATTAAGGATTGATTTTTGTGACTTGTAATCAAATTTGTAGTACATTAGAAATACATCCTTTTAGATTATAAGAAAAGATTGATTAGTAAAATTTGAAAAATTGTACAAAAAATTACAAGAACCTTTCCACATACTATGGCTAGGACCTTTTATGGCAGATATTGGTGCACAAACACCTTTTTTCTATATTTTCAGAGAAAGAGAATTAATATATGATCTATTTGAAGCTGCCACAGGTATGAGAATGATGCATAATTTCTGCGATTATTTTTTAACAAGTATTGCTGAATATCAAAAACTTATTACGCGAAATCCTATTTTTTTAGAACGGGTTGAGGGCGTCGGTGTTGTTGATGTAAAAGAAGTTATTAATTGGGTTTATCAGGATGTCCGCCACTTGTTTGCCTATCTAGTTTTGCCTATATTTTTTTAGGCTTAAATATACATTTGGTCCCTATTTTTGTTGATTTTATTCAATTTAGTCCCTATTTTTGTTTTATGTTCAATTAGGTCCTCATTTTCGTCAAATTGTGGTTAATTTGGTCTTTTTCACTAACAGTGTTTAAATAGTTAACGTTTTTAAACAGTACATGCCACGTGTCAGCTCCTGGTTTTTTTGATTTTTTTTGATTTTTTTAAATTTTTTTTACATTTTTTTAAATTTTTTTAATTTCAAAAAAATGGTCCACGTGTCAAGTAACAATTGTGTCACGTGTCAATGTTAGTGCCACGTGTCAGTTTGTGGTAGTATTTTTTTTTTCAATTTAGTCCCTATATTCGTTATTTTTGTTCAATTTAGTCCCAATTTTTATTAAAATAAATCAATTTTTTCCTTTTCAAATTGACATTAAATTTAATATCTTTTATACAAATTATATTAATATCTTTTCTATAATTGACCTTTAAATTTATTATTTTTTAAATTTAATTATAAATTGAATAAATTCTTATATTTAATTTCTAAATAGAATATAATTATTTAAAATATAATAAGAATATAATTATTAATTTTTTTCTAATATTTATATTCTAAAATATTTTTAAAATTGATATATACAAATATTTTAATATTCAAAATATTTTAGAAAAATAAACTAATATTTGTAAGATTAACATTTACATATAAAATATTTTAGATTTTAATATCTAAAATGCAATAAAAATATTAAATATTTTAAATTTAAATGTAAATTTTACTAATGTTAATATATATTTTTAAAATTTTAATAATTATAGTTTAATTATATTTAAATAATTATATTTTATTTAACAATTGAATCTAAAAATTATATTCAATTAATAATTAAATATTATAATTTATAATTAAATTTAAAAAATAAGTAATAATAATGTCAATTTTAAA
>Ga0209589_1007007_pt1 | contig 18347 bp, 17 predicted proteins | sample CowpeawhiteBW_FD_187525 | JGI IMG/M metagenome (GOLD analysis project Ga0209589, IMG submission 187525) | Root nodule microbial communities of legume samples collected from California USA - Cow pea white BW (SPAdes) (version 2) | ecosystem: Host-associated > Plants > Roots > Nodule | place: USA...
AATTAGTTAGGGATTAAACACAACATAAATATGGTAGCTAAGTTGTAGTTAATTTGTTAGGGATTATACACAACATAGATATTGTAGCTAAGTTGTAACTAATTAGTTAGGGATTACAACATAATATGATAGCTAATTAGTTAGGGATTAGACACATAATATTATAGCTAAGTTGTAGCTAATTAGTTAGAGATTAGATATAACATAATATGATAGCTAAATTGAAGCTCATTAGTTATGGTTTTAACTATAAAATGATTTTGTTGCTAATCCAAAACTAATAAATAGAATTTCTTATTAAAAAATAATATACAAATTATTCTATAAAAAATAAATTTTCAAAAGAAATTTTTAAAAACTATAAACATATATAAATATATTTATACTTATTTTATATTAGTTTTGAATTTATTAAGAATAGAAATAAACGGTACCTTTTTATATTACGTATAATATTAAAAATATAGGAAAATTTATTAAATTTATTTTTGGAGATATATTAATATATATAAACAAATAAATTTTATATACAATACCAAAATTGAAATATAAAAATTAATTTGAGTTATTCTAAAAATATTTAAATGTTAAATTTAAGTTATTTAATAGAATATATACTAAAATATGGAAGTAATACTTTTACATTTATGTTTAAAACTACTAATAGTGCTATCGTTATTATTATGTGCAAAATATCTAATTAGATTAGCGACCTTTTTCCCTAGTGCTAAGGAATGACATCCAAAAAACGCACCACAGCTGCTGAACTTCTCACCTTGCCTTTCACGAGTCGCGTTAGCTGAACTTCTTCTCCCATTTCCTTTTCCACATCGTCGTTTCGCTTCTTTCTCTTTTCATCTCTATTCCGACTCCTTTCTTCGAAACCCTCAATTTTTGTTTGCGTCTTCGATGGCCCTCCCAAGATTCGTATCGATCTCCTCTGAAACTACTTTTTTCTCATCTGCCTCACTTGCCACATTTTCAAACCTTAATAATTGGAATTTTCGAGATTGGGTGAGTGTACGAAGGGCGAGAGCTATAGGAATGGTGTTGATGCAGTCGTGATGTGCTTTGACAACTCATCCAAACATTTCTATTATTGGATTGTGGTGCTAAGAAGATGACGTTGAAAGTGATTGTGGTGGCTTCTCCGATCAATTTCCTCTTCGGATTCTCGATTACATTGTGGCTCGTCTTCATGTAAGTTCTTCAATTATTTTTTTACTTTTTCAGTATACCTCTTACATTGCGCAATATTGCATGCTTTGTTAGCCTCTTACATTGGGAAAATATGATTCAAATTTAATTAGTTAAAGCGTTTTCTTCAAACTGTCCAAAGCTGAAACAATTTCTACCTAACGTTGTTGCCTGGTTTGCATGATCTGTGACTTGTATCTTTGCCATTTTTTCCACCACATAAGACATCATTGTTGGAGCAGCGAAAATCCCAAGAAACAAATGAATTGTAATGGTGTAAAGGACGGAGCTATAATAGGTAATCTAAGTCACATATCATCTAGCTACCTAGGAGAAAAACGGAACAGACCAAAAACTAAACTAAGCAACCAAAAACACCTTAGGTTATGTCACTGCATTGAGAAAAAAATTGCAGTTGTATAAATTAAGGTTATTACTTTCGTGATTACTTCAAATATGATTGTGAAGGAGTTAAGTGATCTTGTAACCAAAATTTTGGAGAAATGTAGGGGACCTAGTGTTTTCTATGTCTAAGGGGAGGAAGTTACTACTACCTTTGGAATTGTTGAACAATTACATGGACACGGCAAAAGTGGAATATTTTATTTAACATTACAACTGCACATTCTTCCAACTCTTCACCATTGTTAAATTTTTCTGAACTAAATACTTCTTCCTGTTGTTTAGTTTTAATTAAAAAGTAGTGTTCAATTTAGAATTAGGATAATAGCAACTAAGGTATAGTTAGGATTGGACACTAGTATGAGCGTTATGGAAGCAAGAGGATGTAGAGAGGGTGGTGGAATAAACGTTTAAGCACTTTGGAAGGATTGATATACTTGTGAATGTGCGGCTGGGAACTTCCTTAATGTCGGCAGAGGATCTCTCCCCTAATGGCTTTCTAATAGGTTTTGTTTGTGTCACCTCTTCTTATTGAGAAGTGTCATTAACAATATGTGATTTCCATTGCATCTTCATTGTGATTATGTTGAAGGGTTGTCTAACTTATCTCATGTAAGTTGATTGGTGTAAATCCCTTTTGTACTTAAATCTGATTAATGGAATTTTTAGATTAATCATTTATGATCTAGTTTTGGCTGCTTGAACATCGGTTATTTTTGTTTTAAAGATGTTATCAGTGACATCAATCAACAAACATAGGGAAGAAAAAACAATGTAGTTTTTGTCTCAAAAAATTACTTTTCCTTTGACAAAAGGACGCATGCATTTTATGTTGGCTCTTTTTTAAAGGGCTTACTACCCCTGACCAGACAAGTCAGCTACAATGCAAGGTGGATTACATGAAGATCAATTTCTCCTTCCTGTTATTTAAAACAATTTCTCATTTTTGTAGTACTAAGTTATTGTATCTTAACCTTTTCAAGTGAGACATGTTCATGGATTCTACCATTGTAGCTTACAACTAATTTGCTAAGGATTAGCTAGGGATTTGCTACAAACATTTTGCTAGGGATTAGATAGGAATTTGCTACAACTAGTTTGCTAAGGATTAGCTAGGGATTTGCTACAAACATTTTGCTAAGGATTAGCTAGGGATTTGCTACAAACATTTTGCTAGAGATTACCTAGGGATTTGCTACACCTAGTTTGCTAGGGATTAGCTATAGATTAGCTAGGGATTAACTATGGAGTAGTTCCTTGGCTAATTAGCTACCTATAATTTAGCTTCGGTTCATTACCCTCGTTGTTTTCTCGCTAATCCTTCGCTAAATCGTTTTGCTAGGGATTAGCGAGAGATTAGCTAGGAATTATTCCCTCACAAATCTGGAAATTTGTTGTAGTGTTAGTTGCTAAAGGATTTACGCAGACTTATGGTGTTGATTATGAGGAGAGATTTTCTCTCTCGTGGCAAAGATGTATATAGTTAGAATCATTTTCTTATTGACAGCTTATTTTGGTTGGGAATTGTAACAATTTGATGTGTAAAATGCTTTCTTGCATGGACAATTATAGAAAGAAGTCCGTATGAAAATTTTCCCAAGTTTTAGGCTTACTGAAGAAGGGAATAAAGAATGTAGGTTGAAAAAAGCCTTGTATGGACTCAAGCAATCACCCCGTGTTTGGTTTGGTCAACTCATCATGTTATTATCTCCATGGAGTATCGACAAAGTCAAGGTGACCACACCTTGTTCATCAAGCATTCCCCATAAGGTAAAATAACTCTACTTTTGGTCTATGTTAATAATATTATATGATTGTTGCAGGAGATAATGAATACGAGAAACAAATTTTAACAAAAACGTTTGCTACTCAATTTGAAATGAAGGATCTAGGAAAGTTGAAGTACTTCCTTAAGATAGAAGTAGCTTACTCTATATATTTGATAGAAGATTATAGATATCTTTTTGTAATTATTACTTTAAAGTTAGAGTTCTCTATAAATAGAGACAGATGTACTGTTTCAAATGAATCAATTTGAATACAAAATCTTCTTTCTTTCATATTAATTTTGTCAAGTTGTATAAATTATGAAAATATATGTATATGGTTTTAATATATGCATAGATATTACATTTCAAAACACTATCTTACCCTATATTTTATGTTTGTCCGTTTCTTTTAAATTGTAATAATCGAGTGTTACACAGGAATAGATGATGTTGCAAGAGTAAAATCTCATCAATGTATCTCTTGGTGAGATGTGATAAAAAGGTATAAAAAATTATAATAATAAACAAATTTCAACTAATTGTAAAAGTGTTGAAAAAAGAAGAACATCTAAAAGAGCTACTAAAGTTACCCTTACCTCGGTGTATAGACTGCATCTTTTGAGATGCCATAAAGTGCCTTCATCCAAATCTTCAAAACATATCTACTTCATACATTTCATGAATTTCATAAATGTAATTTTTTGGAAAAATACTATGCAGTAAAATTTTGAAAGCTGGAACTATTTCAATTACCTCCATTGTAAGTCTTTATCCATTGATATACCATAAGCTTCACAAAGTTTCTCCCTCCAATGGTTCTCGAGGTTCGATATCTCACAATCAATCGTTCCCTCATCAAAACTGGAAACATGTTATGTTACAAATTTCATAATTGTTACTTTAAGAGAAAGTTTACCGTAACAATCTGAAAACAGAAAGTGTTTCAATTACCTAAAATAATCAATCGCACCAGCTTTCTCAGAAAATGCTTCACTCCAATATTTTATGTGGAGTTTTATCGCATCACTAATCTCCATTTCTTCGCTTCATACATGTGATGAATTTCATAAATATTATTTTTTAGATATAATGTTTAGTGAAAATATGATCAAGCATTAAATGTTTCAATTACCAAGAATTCAAGATCGCGCCCCCTGAGATGCCAGCAGCCTTAAAAAGTGCCTCCCTACAACGCTTCACGTTGAATTCTATCACATCAGAAATCTCCATGTCTCCACTGCATATATGTAATGTAATTAATTTCATAAACCATATTTTTAGATACAATGTTCAAATGTCTTGTCTCCAACATTCAAGATTTCAACATCAATCTTCTAGCCTGACTCATTGAGGACTGGTTTTGGCTAGGAATGGGAGGAATCTTCTAGCCTGACTCATTGTAAATGTCTAATACATCCCAAGGATCAACATTCCATTCCACCCAAAACCTCTATATGACTTAGTAAGTGGAGGTTTGCCCCTACTTATATACTATAATTTGGTTTTTTCTTTAGTCAATGTAGGATATTTAATGCATCCCCTCACACTAAGGACATCATGCATGGGAATTGAGGGACCAGATATAATGGCACAACATGCCATAATCTCGACTAAAATAGACTCTTAATGGTTGTGTTACCATATTAGTAAGTTAATTTATGCATAACTCATCCTCACAAAATCGACTTGTAAGAATTGCTCCATTTATATACTATAATTTTGTTTTATCTCTAGTCAATGTGGTTTTTGTGTTCAAATTCAAGTCTAAAGAGAACTTAAGAATGATTCTTGTTGCAGGATCTTGGAATATAAATCCTAGAATCATGAGGTTGTCTGCAAGCTAGAGTTCTATCCAAAGGACCTAAAGGAACACTTATATAAGTTTGGCTTAGAACTTTTTATTTACCGCAAGATTACTGGGTGCCTAAGATACTTCATGCCATTGCAACTAGATGTTAAGAAGTTGATTTTAAACCTAAGTCAACCCCACAAAACTAACTTGTAAGGTGGGGTTTGTGAATTGGTCTTATCACTAGTCAATGTGAGACTTTCAACACATCCCCCTGATGCAGAGGCATATATATCTCGTGCTTGGGACAAGACATTTAAGAGTGGTCCGATAGCGGGTGGAAATAGACCCAACAAACAACAAATTTCACTAGGATAGGCTCTAACTCATGATTCTAATACCATGTGAAGTATTGAAAAGGGAAATCTAAAAATATCTAATCGTTAGGAACCAAAATTGAAAAGAGAAAGAAAAGAAAGGTCTTTTATTCAATGGAATGAAAACAAAAGAAAATATAACACTCTCTCTTTCAAGGGCTTCCCCTTCACAAAGAGCTAAAGCTCTTCCCTTCCTCTTTCCTCAACTTCAAAAAACATACCCATGACTTGAAGTGTTTTGTAATGCTCTTTCCCACTCATTATGTTTCCCAAGATCTTGTCACGAGGAAGACGATTGGAACTATTAAAGAACAAGGAAGGTTGTATTGTTTTAACAACTTAAGAACAAAAGATAGTATTAATACACAAACAAGTATCGCTTGTCTCCCATCTTCCAATACTTTTTAGTTATTTAAACATGATATTAGTCAACTTGCAAAACACCATTGTGCCACATATCCTCCTAATAATACAAAGAGTGTCGATCCTTTTTTGATTTAATTCAATTTTACGTTTGAGGGTTTACATCAAATTATAGTATATCTAGTGTCAAATGGTTTGTCACGTTTATTGATGATTGTACACAAGTTACATGGATTTTCCTCATGAAAGAAAATTCTTAATTTTTTACTCTATTTGTCAAATTCTTCCATATGGTAAAAACATAATTTGGGAAGTCAATTAAACATTTACGTTCTAATAATGCAATGAAAAATGTAAATCATGATATCTCTAAATTCCTCCATAAATGGTGTTCATGAATTTACTTGTGTGGAGTTGATACACACCACAGCAAAATGACATTGCTGTAACACAAAAAAACATCTTGAGGTGACAAAAAAGAACACTTCTTTTCCAAAAAAATATCCCTAAATCTTACTGGGGACAGACTGCCCTCACTTCTTCCTATCTTATTAATCAATTACCCTTTCGAGTCTTAGATGGTCTAACTCCCATTTAGTTCATGTCTTTCTTCTTTCTATTTGTTGCTTTTCTCTCGAGTTTTCACAGTCGGATGATTGGATGTGTTGTGTTTGTCCATATTCATAATCAGTTTTGTGTAAAATCAAATCCTAGGGTTGTTAAATGCATAATCATTGATTATGCATCGAGTAAAAAGGGATATTGTTGTTACCATCGTCTGAGTCAAAAGGTTTTCTTACGTCCATGGATGTTACGTTTGATGAAACTAAATCCTTTCACGAACATCCTCAACTTTAAGGGGAAAGTTCATTTGAAGTTGAGTCTTTTGAATCTCTTAAGTGATCTTTTATCCCTTTTATACAACGATCGTCTCATACTACTCTTAGTACTCCTGATACAACTCTTGCCACATCTAGTATGAATATCCTTGAAGCTACCCCTAACAAGGGTATCTTTGTTCAGAGCCAGGGTCAGCCCCAAAAATTAGTCATGCTTCTGAAGTTGCTCCTAACAAAGGCATCTCTATTCCTAAGTCAGGGACAACTCTAGAAATTAAATATCCAGAGTGTTTCTTCCGTATACAATAGCAGAACAGACAAAGACAACCTGACCTAATCCAACTCATGAGATTAACAAGTGTTATGCCTTACATGATCATCCTTCTCGAACTGTTGTTGCACTGGTCCAAATTGATTCTCCCTCACAACCATCTAATGTGGATCCTACTTCATCTAATACCGCAGAAGACTATGTTATTCTCAATGACTTTCTTAAATGGTATGAGAATCGTCAGAAACCTAGTTGTACTGCTTTTGTTACATACACAAGTATATTTTTTTGTTGGCCTAACTCACTTTACTTCCCTTGGACTTTGGGTTTTTGCCTCAGGTGTCACAGACCATATTACAAGTAACAAATCTTTGTTTTCTTCTCTATCTTCTACTGGTTATATACCTTTGGTACCATGTTTGATGGATCTAAGGTCTTATCCCATAGTATTGGTACTATTAATCTTTTTCCTTATTTATCCATTGATAACGTTCTTTATGTTCCTGAGTCACAATTTAACTTATTATCTATAAGTCGTCTCACCAGCTCCATTGATTATGTTATTTCTTTCACCAAAGATCTTGTTGGTTTACAGGACCGGAGTTTAGGACAGATGATTGGCACTGGATGTGAGTCTCAAGGTCTTTCTCACCTACAACCTTTTGCACATGTTTGCACGATTATGGATTCTCCATCTCTCCTTCATGCTCAGTTGGGTCATCCTAGTCTTGCCAAAATGTAATAGCTTGTTATCAGTTTGTCAAATTTATCTAATTTGTCGTGAGTCATGTCAATTAGGGAAACATAGTCGTAATTCGTTTCCTCATAGTGTCCAACAACGTGCTTTGTTCCCTTTAGTCTTAGTTCATTTTGACATTTAGGGACCCAACTATGTTATGTCCAATTTAGGATTTCAATATTTTGCTACTTTTATTAAGGATTATTCAATCTGTACTTAGTTATTTTTAATAAAAAATCCTTCTGAATAGTTTTTTATTTCAATCCTTTTACAATGAAGTTCAAAATCAATTTGGGACTTCTATTTGAACTTTGAGCAGTCATAATGACCATGAATACTTTTCACATTCTTTCAAACATTTAGAGTTATCATGGCATTCTTCATCAAAATTTGTATGCTTATACACCTCAACAAAATGGGATGGTTGAGTGCTAGACATCATGTTGAAACCACTCACACAATTTTAATCCATGGTGAGGTTCCTCAGTATTTTGGATGTGATGTTGTTCTCACTACATGTTATTTTATTTGTTAATAAGTGGGACTTCCAACATTATTAATCACATGCCATCTGAATTTTTAGATAATAAAATCCCTCATTCTATTTTGTTTGCTCATGAACTTTTTCATCCCTTACCTCTAAAAGTTTTTTGGTCTACTTGTTTTGTTCATAATTTTAGTCCTGATATTGATAAATTATCTCCTAGGTTACACAAATGTGTCTTTTTAGGACTCATTATATCAAAAAAAATATAAATGCTTCACTTCTTCACTTAATCGCTATTTTATTTCAGCTAATGTCATATTCAACGAGTTTTCTCTTTAATTTAAGTCTTCTTCTTCTTCTTCCAATACGATTAATATTCCTGTTATTTGTGACCCTCCTATTGTGTCTAGTTCACCTCCAGTCTCTCCAACATCCTTCTGGTGTATAGTCAACAACAACATTCTCATCATTCACCAGATGACTCATTTCTAGTGCACAATCCTCCATCTCCTCTAGCTCTTCCAGCTCTAACAGTTATGTTTCAACTTCCATTTGCCCTCCATAAAGTCATACACTCTACCTGTAATTCATCTCTTCATTACATTGCCTTGAGTTACCATCAAATATCTCCATCCTTTTATACCTGCCTTTCGTCTATTCCTATTGTTTCAATTCCAAAATGTGTAGGTGATGTCGTAGGACATCCTTGTTGGGAGCCCATTATCGTATGGGAAATAAATTGTTGGTTGCAGTTGGGTCTTTGCTCACAAAGTTGGTCCTGATACTATTGATTGCCTCAAAACTCGTCTTGTGACTAAAGGTTACATACAAACTTTTGGTTTGGATTATGGTTTGTTCCCTTATTTATAGCCATGGTTGCTCTTATGGCCTTTTTACCAACTAGATGTCAAAAATGCTTTTATGAAAGGAGATTTGCAGGAAGAAATTTATCTGAAACAACCTCCAGGTTTTGTTGCTCAAAGAGAGTCTTTTGGATTGATATGTCATCTCCGCAAATCTTTATATGGCCTGAATGATGAAGCTTTGATCCCTACCAAGGGTGAAGGCCCATGGCACATGCTTAGAAGAAAGGGAGTTCCTTGAGCCGTTCCTTTGCTTTTATTTTCCTTAGTTTGAATTCCATGAATTTGGCTTGGTTAACTATTTTAAGTTGACTTGTTGACTTTGACCTTAGGTTGACTTGTTGACTCAAAGATTAGCTTAACCTAAGCAAACATGCTAATCCTATTTTAATTGTTTTTTAGGTTGATTAAGAGGTGGGAAAAGGAAGGACAAGTGGCGCATTTAGATGACTTTTGGAGAGTACATGTGGAGGAAAGAGAAGGAGCAAAGCTTTCTAGAAACATCTAGAAAGGATGACCACATGTCTTAGCCACCAATAAGTCTAGAAACATCTAGAAAGAGCATCCACCTTGCCTTTGGCCAATAAGGCTTCTAGAATGTGTCCATGTGCTACTTTGTTGACCTACTTTCTAAACTTTAGGTTATGTTATTGGAAATGTAATCCTTTTTAGCTTATTTGTTTTTGCTAAGAGGCCCCTAGACACGTCTATTTAAGGGGACTTCTAACATTTGTACAAGGGATGAATATTTTGGAGAAATTAAACACCTTTGTGTATCAACCCTAAGGAGTGAATGTTTTTAAGCCTTATCTTGAATTTTAATTCAAGCGGCGGCACACATCTACTCATCTTCAAGGTTGTCATGCCTTCTAGCTTAGCCTTGTAGTGGCGTACTTCTCACATTTTTACCATTCCTTTCCTTTCCATTTGATGCTTTCTTCTTCCTTTGTGTGTGTGTCTCGGGTTTTACTCTTTTTCTGTGTTTTCCACTCTTATTTGCTTTGATTTGAATCAATTCATCATCTTTTTCCCTTGAGCTTTGTGAAAGGAACCTTCACATCTAGATAGCGTACTATCTTAATGTCTTGTTGGGATTTCACTAAGCTTTCTTAATCAACTCACACCATATTCATGAATCTTAAAAAGGAACAAGATAATCCTACATCAAATAGTCTCCTAGGGCTTGCTTTGGAAAATTTAGTTGTTTGTTCAACAGTTTGGTATGACTCGCATTGTGTCAGATCATTCAGTCTTTTTCCAACACTTAAGTGTTGGTATATCTATTTAATTATATATTTTGATGATATTATTCTAACAGCCAGTGATCAACATGGCATGTCCCAGATAAAATACACATTTGTCACCACTTTCAAACCAAAGATCTTGGCAAAGTCAGATATTTCTTAGGGATTGAGGTAGCACAATCCAACAATGGTATTGTTATATGTCAAAAAAAGTATGCATTGAATATTTTGGAGGAAACTGGATGAACTCAAAATTTGTTACCACACTCTTAAATCTCAAACTCCTACCTAATCAGGGGGAGCCTTCTTAGATGTCTAAAAATATAGAAGATTAGTTGGAAAACTGAACTATCTTACTGTTACCCGTCCTTACGTTTCCTTTGTAGTCAGTGTTGTAAGTCAACTATTAATTCCCCACGTGCAAATCATTGGAATGCATTCATTTGTATATTAAACAACATTAAAGGATTTCCTAAAAAGGTTTGCTATATGGTCACATTAACCACGCTAAAGTTATGTGTTATGCAAATGTTTATTGGGCAGGCTCTTCTTATGATACACGACCTACTTCCGAATACTATGTTTCCATTGGAACTAACTTGATTTCTTGTAAGAGCAAGAAACAAAGTGCAAATGCAAAATATAGAGTTATGGCCTCAGACACTTGTGAACTTGTTGGGCTTAAATAATTAAGAATTGCAATTTGGAGATGTCAATCAAATGACACTTATATGTCATAATCAGGTTGCTCTTCATTTTAGCTCTAATCTTGTCTTTAATGAAAGGACCAATCATATTGAGATTAAGTACCATTTTATTCGAGAAAAGATTGTATCTAGAGACATCAAGCCTCAGTTTATTAACTCAATTGATCAGTTAGCATATATTTTTACTAAGTCTTTACGGGAACATAGAATTGATTATATTTGTAACAATCTTGGTACATATGATTTATATGCATCAACTTCAGGGGGGAGTGTTAGATATTCTTGAGATATTATTAGTTACAAGATATTGTTAGATACAATAACTTATGTTAGTTACAATACTATGTGTATTTAGGCTTGGCCCATATTTTCCTTTATTATTCTTCATTATAAATACAGTACCTTATGTATATGTTTTACACAAGGGAATTAATCATATCCCTAGTTTTTCCATTTTTCATAGAAGGGTTAATGAATACAAACAAGAATTCTAGGTCAAATCTTGTTCACAAATGAAGAATAGCTTTTGAGGTACTTTTATGTTTGGCTATAACCGAAGATCTAAAATCAAACACAACCCTATGATCCTCAAAACTTGATGTGAGTCATGGACATTGCCCAACATGTGGAAGATACAATAAAAGATTTCAAACAAGGGAGTGTTCGTTATTTACATAATAACATTTCCAATTTTCAATAGTCAAGAGGCATAAGCATCACAACACAGATGGAAAATTCTAAAGGATCAAATTGGCAAGTTTCATCCACTATGGATAGTAATGCAAGGAAAGATACACCCCTCACAAACCAGCGAGATTTCAAAATTGGAGGAAGCACAATAGTTGGGTCAAGAAACAAGGGAACAAGAACTCTTCCCTATGCTAAGTCTATGAGAAGGAAGGAGGAAGGTAGGTGCTTCCATTGGAATTCATTAAGAGGGTAAATAACAATACATATGAGTTAGACACATGCACATATTTAGGTAGCAACACTTTTAATGTAAGTGATCTTGTCTGCTAGAATATAATTAGCGATTACAGGTTTCTAGAAAATTAGGATGATTGATTCTTGATTATTAGGTGGAAATTAGTTATATTCGATTCTATAAATTAATATAAATACATATTGTGTGGTCTACATTAGACACATAATACATTTAGTATATATATTTTTCTATATGATATCAATAGTTTAGGTTTTGCAATCTGTAGTAGCCTTTTTATTTTTATTTTTTCGGGTGAACAGTACCCACGACCATTGTGTGTCCCTTTTCTTTGTCATTGAGCGTCCCTTTACTCCAATGACCAATGCTACTACAACTGCCTTCCTCTAGTGGCCACCAAGCTTCGTTTGTCGCTCCAATCAGTCGCACGCCCTTTCCCACCTTTCTCCTCACATACAAACCTTGCCTCCAGAAAAACAATTGTCGTTCCATCCTCCGACAGCCAACTAACATCAATGCCATCATCTTTATTCCATACTGGACCCATTGCCAACAAGAAGCAAAGCAACACTAACTCCTTTCTCTCTCACGAACACCACAGGGCCAATCATCACGCTTTCGTTCAAAATGTGCCTCCTGGTGACGTTGCATGTACAAGCCGCCACCACAACTCCAAACCACCATTGTCAACGTGCGTTGCTCCTCTCTCTTCTTGTTTGCATAGCACAACTGTCATTACCATCGTCCATGGCCATTGTTTTTCTTTCTTATAAAAAAAAAATTCCTATGGCTTCCAACAACCCACAATGAAATACCACCTTTGTCGTCGTTGTTGCTCAGTCCAGTAATCTTGTAGCTTGTATTTCTCAATCCTCCTCCCTTGGACCTTGGATTATTGACTTTAATGCCTCTAATCATATGTTTGGTGACAAGTCCATTTTCTCTTAATTGGCTTACTTGGATTTTTTACATTTTGTTACCATGGCAGATGGCCTTCAAATAAAAGTTCATAGCCATTGGTCCAACATGACCTTCTTCTAATCTTACCCTATATTTTGTGCTTAATATTCCCAAATGTCCTTTTATTTATTCTCTATAAGCAAGCTCACTCACACCCAAAATTACTCTATTCTTTTAGCAAATAATTTTGTTCTTGTTCAGGGTCAGCGTACCGAACAAATGATTATAGCAGGACATAAGTCTCAAGAATTATACTATCTATCACAATTAGTTGTTTGTATCTCCATTGCGTTTCAAGCTCGTGAGCATCAATTCTTAGGTCATCCTAGTCCTACAAAAATACATCTAATGCTTCTAATTTTTTCTCATCATTTGTTTATTCAATGCGAGTCTTGTCAGTTAGGAAAACACACTTGTTATAGCTAGTTAATAAAAGTGTTTTGTCACCTTTTGCCTTGGTTTGTTTCGATATTTGGGATCCTAGTCGTGTTTGTTCAACTTTGTGTTTTATTACTTCATTACTTTCATTGACAATTTTTCCAAATGTACGTGGTTATTCTTAATGAAAAATCACTTTGATGTTTTTTTTTCTATATTCCAAGGTTTCTGGACTGAAATTCAAATCAATTTGGCACCTCTATTAAAATTTTACCTACTAATAATGGCCATGAATATATGTCTTTCCGTATTCAATCTTTTCTAAGTTCACAGGGTATTCTTCATCAAGTATCTTGCTCTCACACACCACAACAGAATCGTGTCACCAAAAGAAATAACCGACACTTGGTTGAAATTGCCTGTACCCTTCTTCTTCACCACAATGTTCCTCTTCACTTCTAGGGAGATGCCATTGTAACAATATGTTATTTGATCAACCGCATGCCTTCCTTCATCCTTAATAATCAGGTTCTCACTCTCTCTTATATGAAACACAAGATCTTTACTCCATTCCTCTTCGCGTCTTTGGTTGCACATGCTTTATCCATGACCTTAATCCAAGTAAAGATAAACTTTCTTCCAAATCTCTCAAGTGTATTTTCCTTGGATACTCACGCCTTCAAAAGGGCTATCATTGTTTTTGTCCTCAACTTTAACTATATATAGTTTCTATTGATGTCACATTTTTCGAGACTACACCCTTCTACACTTTCACTATATTGGATGTCAATTTTGCAACAGAATCGTTAGTAGTCTCGCCTATTCCGACTCAAGTCATTGCTTCTCCTCAACCTCCATTGCTTCAATACCACATACGTTTGAAACTCTAGTTGTGACTCACTCCACTAATCCCAAACATCATCTTCGGCTTCAATCGCCCCTCCGCCCATGCCTCCTACACCTGAACTTCCAATTGCGATACAAAAAGGTATTTGCTCTTCTCACAATCCCAACCCTCTTTATGCTTACCATTTCTTATGATTGTTTGTCTCCGTCCGATTTCTCCTTTGTTTCGTCTTTGGATTTTGTCTCTATTCCTAAGACAAAAACTGAAGCCATGGTTGATCTCGGCCGGCATCCAGTAATGGTAGAGGAAATGGCAGCCTTACATTCCAGTGGCACTTGGAAACTTGTTCCTTTACCTCTTAGCAATAAAATTGTGCGTTGTCATTGGATTTATACAGTGAAAATTGGACCTGATGGTCATGTTGATCAATTAAAAGCTTGATTGGTCGCCAAAAAATATACAGATTTTTTATCTAGATTATGATGACACCTTTTCCCCTATGGAACAAATCACTTTTGTTCGTCTATTTCTGGCTAGGGTTGTTATTCCTGGTGAATTGCAAGATGAAGTTTCTATGGGTTAGTCCCCTGGTTTTCTTGCACTTGGCGATTCTCATCTTGTTTGTAAGTTTCATCAAGCTCTCTGTGGTTTGAAGCAATCTCCTCTGGCTTGGTTTGGTTGTTTAAGTTCTGCCTTGATACAGTTTGGCATGACTAAGTGTGAGGCTGATCCTTTTGCCTTCTCCTTTCATTCTTCTTCCAACAGGTGCATTTACCTTGTTTATGCTGATGACATTGACATCACTAGTGATGATGAGACTAGAATTCGACTACTCAAAAAGCACCTTTCACAGCAATTTCATACTAAAGATTTAGGCCCTCTCAAATATTTCTTAAGCATTGAAGTTACTCAATCTTCTTATAGATTTGTCATTAATCAACGTAAGTATGCTCGGGACATTCTTACTTAAACCAGTATGCTTGACTGTCATCCTTGTGATACTCTTATGGATCCCAACATCAAGCTTCTTCTAGGTCACGGGGAGCCATTGAAAGACTAGGAAAGATATCGCCACCTGGTAGACAAACTCCACTATCTCACCATTACCAGACCTGACATCACTTTTGCGGTTAGTGTGGTAAGCCAATTTTTAGATGTCCCTTGTGATAGCCATTGGGATGTTGTGACCCGTATTCTTCAATACATAAAATATACTCCAGAACGAGTATTATTGACAAACGCAATACTAAGATCACTTGTTACTGCGGATTGGGCAGCATCACCATTAGATAGAAGATCCACTTCTGGGTATTGTGTTCTTATCGAAGGAAACCTTATCTCACGGAGAAGCTAGAAGCAAAATATAATTGTCAAACCTAGTGTAGAAGTCGAATATCTAGCTATGCCAGCAGCCACTTGTGAGCTTATATGGCTTAGGAAACTACTACTATAGCTAAAAATAGAGGACATCTATGAAACAAAGCTTACTTGTGACAATCAAGTTGCACTTCACATTGCATCAAACTTAGTCTTCTATGAAAGAACCAAAGACATTGAGATTGATTGTCACTTTGTGAGAGAAAAGGTGTCCTGGACAAATCACTACTAATTTTGTCAATTCTAGCGAACAACCAAGTGACATGTTCACCAAGGTCCTTAGAGACCATCAGGTTGAGTACATTTCTAACAAGCTTGGTGCATAAGACATATATGCTCCAGCTTAAGAGGGAGTGTTAAAATATAATTAACTATTTCAGATTTCTAGGAAATTGGGATGATTGATTCATGATTATTAGGTGGAAATTAATTGAATTTGATTATGTAAATTAATATAAATATATATTGTGTAGTCTGCATTAGACAAACAATACATTCAGTAAATATACTTTTCTATATAGTCGAACACCAAGGAAGAGGATGAAACCATGACTAGTCCAACACCAATTGACCAGAGACCCATCTAGGAGGATAACAAGGAGCATAACACAAGACCCAAGGTCTAGACGGTCAACCCAAACAACTCAAAGAGTTAGGACCAACTATTCCTAGAAGAATCACCGAGAGCATTGCTCAGAAACAAGGGTCAAAGCATCAACTGTTTACTTTATTTTGTATTTCAGTGGAATAGATTTCTGGTGTAATTAAATAGGTCACCTCAAGCCCACTTAAATCCTAAACACACACCTTAGACACACATACATCTTAGATGCATTCCCTAAACGCACATATACACATTACACTAGATGCTCTAAACGTTGGCATCGTCTACCGCACTTGACACATTAAACACATGTCAAATGTTGAAAGTATGGATGGCCTTCCCGCTCCACTTTGTGCGGTGCAATTTTAGGAGCACGTAGGACAAACAATTTGAATTTTGAATCTCCCTCTACTTGGAGTTTTCGACCACTCCACACAATAATTAAGGTTAACCCCACTTATATTTGACATATTTCAATTAAAGTAAAGTTACTATAGTGATTTTGTAAAAGTTGAGTTCTCTTCAAATTTTCAAGTCATATCTTGAGTTGGAGCTTCAAGTGGCAATGCTTTTGTTATTTCCTTTGTTCTTCCATGTTTTTGAGTACTCTAACACCACTTGAGTTTATGAAGATCCTTCCTACCTTGTAAGAATAACATCAACTAAGGTACACTAAGTTCTTCCTTAGCATCGAAGTTGCACTATCCACATTTGGCATTATCATTTCCCAGCAAAAAGTATGCTTTGGACATTTTTATCGAGGTTGGTATGACTAATTGTCACCCCAGCCTATGAATCCTAATTTGAAGTGTCTTTCAGGTCAAGGGGAGCTAGTAAAAGACAGGGGAAGATATCTCATCCAGTAGGCATACTTAATTACCTCATTGTTGTAACATCCTAATAATAATTTCAAATGTTAGATAAATATATTTAATTCCACTCGAGTTCACACAATTTATTTTCTTATAATTCAGCAAATAGGGGATTGCCTAATAAAGATAAACTTAATTAGTTTGAATGTATTAATTGGAGACCTATATATTTGATAGAATATAGTTATGCTAAAATAAAGATATTAACATCAAATAGTTAGTTGCAAAATTAGTTTATCCCCATTTTTGGCCACTCTCGTACTACACAACCCAGAAGAAAACTTTCCTTCCCTTGTTACTATTTATTGATTTGACCACTTTGATACAAGATTAGTCTACAACAAAAGAAGAGGTTTTTCTTATTAGGTTTGGTTTGGTTACCCCCACTTGCTTGTTAATAATATGAAGAATGTTGCATATGATTGATTGAAACAGGTTATAATGTAAACTAGTTAGCATTAGCATTATAACCGGTATAGTGTGATGCATATTGGCTTAAAAAGGATACAATGTTAAGCAAAACTCTGAAAGCATAAAGTGCTTCAATTACCTTGGATCAAAGAATGCAACCTCTAGCATGCAAACAGGCTTGCAAAATACCCTCCATTGCTTCAAGAGGAAGTCCATCTTATCATCAATCTCCATTTCTCTAATTCATACAAGTTGGAATTTGATAAATGGTATTTTTGGAGACCATGTACTCGAAAACTCTAAAAGCAGGAAATGTTTCAATTACTCACGGTTTAATACAGACCTAATTGGGATTTCAGCACCCTTACAAAGTCCCTCCACCCACTGCTTCACGAGGAAGTTTATCCTATCAGCCATTTTCATGATATCATAATTATTATTTTGAGAGACAATGTTCAGTAAAAATTAATAAAAAGCGTTTCTATTACCTTGGATCTAAGTCTACAACCCCTGAGATCTGAGCAACCTCTGAAAGTGCCTCTTTCCAACGCTCTACGTGTTCGTCTACCCTTTCAAAGCTACATACATGTTATGAATTTCAAAAATGTTATTCTTAGAGACAATGTTCTGTAAAAATCAGAGGAAGCAAGGAGCGCTTCATTGCCTGAAATTTAGGATTTCAACCGCTGAGATGCCACTAGTCTCACCAAGTGTCGTCCTCCAACGCAGCTTCCAATCCAGCACTTTTTCCTCTTCCTCTATCGAAACCTTGTTCAAAAGGCGTTGAAATGCTTTCCCAAAGTCGCCTCTTTGATGACGCACTTCAGAGGGATCAACGTCATAGAACACTGGTATCACCACTTGCCCTATGGTTCTGTGACACTCCATTATTTTCTCTAACTCTTTCA
>Ga0209589_1007008_pt1 | contig 18347 bp, 8 predicted proteins | sample CowpeawhiteBW_FD_187525 | JGI IMG/M metagenome (GOLD analysis project Ga0209589, IMG submission 187525) | Root nodule microbial communities of legume samples collected from California USA - Cow pea white BW (SPAdes) (version 2) | ecosystem: Host-associated > Plants > Roots > Nodule | place: USA...
GATTAATTATTATATTATATATATTATTAATAATTATTATAAATACATATTATTAATTTTAATAATTATTATATATAAATATATTATTATTATTATTTTATTATATATATTCGGTAACCGGTTACATAATTAATATATATATATATATATATATATATAATAAAATAATAATGATTTATATATAAATATATAAAGTACTGTAAAAAGAAAAGAAAATATCTATTATTATAAATATCTGATGCACCATGAGAAAAATAAAAAGTGTAAGGTTAATGAGATTAAATTTGTAGAAGTCTTTTATATTACTGTAAATCTTTGTGAAAGATGAAATTTTAATGCAATTTCGCAAATTTGTTAGCTTATTTATTTTTAAATTGTTAAAAAAGTATATGAAAAGTATGGGCAATTTTGTATTTTAGGATCTTTTTGAACTGAAATTTATGAAAATGGGTCCGTTGAATTGTTTTTTGGTAAAATAGGGATAAGTTGTCAGAGTGGACGACGATATTACAAGTGAAGTCGTCCTCCATCCTGCCAATTTTTTTTTTTCTTTAAAAAAGAAAAGAAGTGAAGTCATCGTATTCAATTTTTGTGGTCATACACGCATGCAGTGTATTTTGACTATTCGATACACGGGTCTTCGTGAATTTTCTTTGATAAATGAGACTATTAAATTTTCTTTATAAATTTAGGGCTTTCCACCCTTAATTCATTCTCATTTTGATTGTTTCCATTCATTGAAACCCTTGAAGCCATGTCTTTCTGGTTCACCTTCCACAAATACGCCAAAGATGTCCTCCATTACTTCCACGCAGCCCACCTAGGCGTTCATTTTGCAAAGTTTTTCTCATTCATGTACAAGAAATACCGCCATTAGGTTTTTATCAATGTCGCAGGGAGGACCCTCCACCTCCTCCTCCGTCTTCAAATTTAGCAACATGCTGTGTATGGGTCTCTGTTGGGCCCGTAAATAAGTTTGCTTTACTTTTATCACTATCAACTTCATCCGCTTTCAAATTTAATAGTATCTGCTATTTGGTTTATCATGCTTTGCCGGGATCTCACTATTCTTCCTTTGTTACCCTAAATCCATGTTTTATTCCATTTATTTATTGTTAAGGTTATTTTTCTATAGAACACGCTATTAGGATCTCACCATTCTTCTTAGTAGTGACCATAGTTGGGATTTTGTCCCTAAACCCTAAATGGAGTGTAATTTGGTCGTTTATATTTGAAGAACATAATCGGTGAAAATCTAAACGAAAATGTTTTCCTAACACTATATTTAACACTTTACAATCCCTTCTTTAAAGCATTTTGGTTATTAAAAAAAAAGTTAACCTTTATATTTATAAAGCAAAATTATAAAAAAAAACAGTGTTTTTGTAAATATTTACTGGATGTTAAAATGATATTAACCATTCTTAAATATCAATTTGCATAAGGAGTAATCCTCTAAGTGAGTACATCTTTCTGTTTCACATTTTTGGATTACTTTCTCCCTCTAATAAGCGAAACTATCCCATTTCTTTTACTATTGTTTGGATTTCAATCCATACATAATCACCTTATCTCGTAAAAAATAAGTACCTTGGCAAGATAAGTCCTGTAATAACTCATAAATGGAAGTACAAACACAAAGAAAATAACAACGAATAACAAGAAAAGGTAGACAAAAGCATGACAAGAGTAAGAATGTGAGAAAGATGAAGGAGAGAAATAACATTAATATTGATATTTTCAGTTATTAACCACTAGAAATTTGCACCATAAAAATATAAATTTCAATTAATAATTTCAGTTTCAACCGATCATATTCTCCTTATTGTTGTCCACTAACAATTACTTACCGTAAACACTTACATAATACTTTTATGTTATCTAGTCCTTTAAAATTTAGCAAAGCAAATTCTCATCTTTTTCTGTCAATAAGAAAAGTAAAATTCATGAAAATATCTGGATGAAAATAAAATTCAAATATTGTTGGTTCTAAGTCATACTAATATGAATGAGTGACTAATAGAAAAGTACTATCAAATTAAAGTTGAAATTATCACCACAAGTCGGCAGATTTTTTAGGTACATGAGAAACTTTATAAGTTTGTTCAGGAACAGTGTACTAGAAAATTTTACAATTTTCGTAAAAAAATTACACGATAAAGGTTTTCAATTTCATCTAGAAAAAATTATATAAAAATTTGTAATTTATATCGAAAAAATTATATATTTAGTAATAATATTTGTGTTAAATATTTGTAGATACAAATTTTGAGATGCCAAATCATGACAGATAAATTTATTGCATATTTTTATTTATATTTATGTTTTAATTTATGGGTTAGCTTCCACTTGAAGAGAATTTTCCGTGATTTCCAACAATTATAAAATACAAAATAAACTTCACAGATCAAACACAGAAATGTAAAGGATATTGGGAGAACGCTTTTCTCGTAAAATTATTGTATATTAACTTTTAAGTAATAAAAATATAGAATAATACAAATAAACTTAACGGATTGAACAAACTGAATGAAAAGTAATTGAAACAAAAAAAAAAATCTCTCGAATCAAAACAAGCATTCAATATTTGATATATATCTGTCTGGAAAACAAAACATGGAATGAAAATGAGACATCTTTGTCCAAAGTATGACAAACTATATGCACAAGGAAACTCGGTCGGAAAAACACTTGCCATTATCCACAACACAATGGAGGGAAGTCCAAATGATATGTACACTGTGAATGGCATGAGTGTTGATATGCTCACATCCGCGGCCAAACATGACCGTACACATCTTTATTTTTATATTGTCGGTCCCAAGACCAGGGGACATCTGCAGAGGGAATTTTAATATTAATTAGAAGACAAGTTAAACGTTACAACAACAATCAAGTCACTTAAACATGCCAGGAACAGCTGTGATTAACCTTGGGAAGAATAAGGCAGAGGAGGGAGCTCGTAAGGCAAAGGTAAACGGATAATAACATCAGATGGTGAATCCATACTCTCCTTTTTCTGTCCAGTAAGGGTTACTAGTTTTGTTTTCTTCATTTCAGAAGATTCTTGGGCTGGCCACTTACCCTGCAATTCTTAGTTTGTTAGCATGAGTCTTCCTCACCACTTGCAGTTAAATCATTCCAATCACAAAGAACATCAAAGATCAAAGATTTGATACCTCAGGTAGTGCAACATTACAGGTACAGGAAAACACAGATCCTCGTCGTTTGAATGATGATGGTAAAAATAGCACTCCCAGCTAAAACGAAATGAATTTAAATGTTTTTTAGTGCAACCTCTGGAGAACAACATGAAATGTATTTTGACTGCAAATGCCAAAGTACAATAAGAAACAAATAATCAGATAAAACGCTCTTTTTGGCATCTTCAGATCACTGTATGTCCTTAGATAAGGTTTGGCTGAGCTAGCCAATTCTTGGGTCTGAGCAGTTAGATAAGAACACCATCGGTCAGATAACATGACATACCTCGTAGGAACGAATCATCAACTGAGTGTTATTCTTCTGAAGAGCTCCCCAGGCAGCTTTGCTAAGATTTGCCGAAGTTAACAAGAACCAACTATTTGGAAAGAGGGTATTTCCACAGTTAACTATCTATAGCATGACTTTAGCTGTGCAATACGTGACCAAAAAATTCAACAAACATAAAAACTAAAGTGCATATAATAGGTCTGACGGAGGTCTTACGCAAGATTCTGATTATTATAACGAGCGAAAGTCTTTATATGGGGCATAGCACGGCTGAAACATAGAACACATAGACATAATTGGTGAGAAAAACTAACATTTGTGCCCAATAAAAATTTGAGGAAAATTTGCTTGTAATTTCCAATCAAAATTTGTGACGCATATTCAAAATAGCAAAGGCGAGTGCCAAGTTTTCGCCCACAAAACTCTGATAAATCGGACTCCAATGAGTAGAGGTGTCAATTTGGCCCAACCCACAGGGTTTGGCCCTGGCCCATGTGGGCTAGGGCAAAAAAAGCTCACATTGAAAAAAAGCCCCCAACAAAGAAGCCCACAGGGCCAAAAACCCTACAAAAGCCTTGTGGGCAAGGGCCAACCCATGGGCTTTCATCTTTCACACGAAAAATATATTATTTTTTAAGATATATTACTATCTGTGGGATAGGACCAACGAACCAGACAAGCACGACGACCCGAATAGGTCTAACGACTCGAACCTGCCCTACGACCTCGACAAGAACGACGACTCGAACGGACCCGATGATCCAAATAGGCCCAACAACCCGAACGGGTCCGACGACCCAGACGAGCCTGAATACAGGACAAACCCGACAACACGGACGGGCCCAACGACATGGAAGAGCCCAACGACATGGAAGGGCCCGACAACCCGGACAGGCTCGATCACCTGGACGGGCCCAATGACCCGGACAGGACCGACGAACCTGACAGGCCCTATGACCCAAACAAGCCCGACGACCCGAACGGGCCTGACAACCCGTATGGACCCGACGACCAGGACGGGTCCTACAACCCAGACGGGCCTGACGACCCAGATGGGATCGACGACACAAACATGCCCGACAACCCAGACGAGCCGAACGAGCCAGATGGGCCTAACGACCAAGACAGGCCATACGACCTAGACGAGCCCGACAACCCAGACAGGCCCAACAACCCGGACGAGACAAACGATATGAACAGGCCCGACGATCCGAATGGGCCAAATGATCCAGACAGGCCCAAAACCCCAACGGGCCCGACGACCCGAACGGGCCCTACAACCCAGACGAGCCCGATGACCTAGACGTGCCAGACGACCTGAACGGGCCCGACGATCCGAACGAGCCTGACAACTCGAACGGGCCCAATGACCCAGACGGGCCTAATGATCCGAACGGGCCCGACGAGCCAGACGGACCCGACAACTCGGACGGGACCAACGACCTGAACGGGCCCAACGACCCAGACAGGCCTGATGATCCAGACATGCCCAACGACCCAAACGGGTCGTTAGGCCCATCCGAGTTGTCGAGCGCGTTCGGGTCGTTAGGCCCATTCAGGTCGTCGGGCTCGTTCGGGCCCGTCTGGGTCGTCGGGCTCGTTCGGGTCGTCGGGCCCGTCTGTGTTGTCTGGCATGTCCGGGTTGTCATGCCCGTCCTGGTCGTCGGGCCCATCTTGGTCGTCTGGCCCGTCCGGGTTTTCGAACCCGTCTGTGTTGTCTACCATGTCCGGGTTATTCGGCCCGTCTTGGTCGTCAGGCTCATCTTGCTCGTCGGGTTTGTCCTTGTCATCGGGCTCGTCCTGGTCATTGGGCTCGTACGGGTCGTCAAGTCCGTCCGGGTCATCGGGCCCGTTCGGGTCGTTCAACTTAATCTTTGACTCTGGCTTAATGTAGTATTATTTAGGGGGTAACCCACCTTAGCCCTAGCCCTAACCCACTAGAGAGGGGACTTTGGGGGCTGGGGCTTTTTTTTGGCCCCCTCATTTGGGGGCCCCCTAAAAGGGGGCTTTTTGAAGAGTGGGCCAGGGCTGACCCATGGGCTAGGGGCCAAATTGACACCTCTACCAATGAGGCTAGAAGACGATTATGACTTGATGATAATCTTTTCCCTTCCCAGCGACAAGTTAGGAAAGGGGTGAGATGAGGGTGGTCTAAGTAATACTTTCCATGAAGATTATGCCACAAACCGCAAAGAAAAATTCCTCATAGAAACAGTCAAATTTCTTTATTCAAATTCAATCAATGGGCTGCAAAAAATATTGCATGACTGGTATAATTCCAAGAAAACGTGAAAACATTAAATGCTTAAATTTTTAAATAATCGTTAAACTAAAGGGATAGCATTCATTGTACAAAGAGATACACTTACCCGCGGCCAGTATGGTCTGCTTTCCATTTTGCCCAATACTTCTTTAAAAAGGCTTTCTCCACATTCTTCAGAGGACTTGGAACTGCACTTCCAGCCGCATAACCCTATAGAACAAATAGAGGCAAAAGTTGTCAACAAAGTTGAACTTAGAAATTCAGTAACGAACAGAACTACATGAAAAAAGAAATAAGATGAAACAAAAGCTGACACTAACAAGCATGAGAGCAGATTGGAACTAAGGAGAGTAGTCATACTATAAGTTTAAATAATCATTCTAGCCAACGAACTATTTTGATACCCCAGAAACACTTGCAATATTTATGTCAGTTATAACTGTTGAATTGTGTTTGACATAGTCGTAAGTGTTCCATCGAACAATAATCACTAATTCAAGTAAAAAAGGAAAAGCATTGGTCTCAGAACCAACAACTCAAGTACATCATCAAGATATCAACAAGGGTCTGGACTTTATGTTATACACCCTGTTCATACTCATCCCATACCTATATTCGAATAGACCTTTTATATACAATAATTACTACTCCATCCATTCCTTTTCAAATATCATTTAAGGTTCTTTTGGAGAAATAAAAAATGCAATAAAATTTCTTGACTCTAACAAAATATTTACAAGATTTTCCATTTTACCCTTTTTATTTCTACGTCACAATAGCAATTAATGTTGTCTTAAACTTAAAAGATAACAATTTAAATAGAAACAAAAAGATTTAAAAAATGCGAGTGCAAAACGGAGGGAGTATTATTTTAAAAACATTGTCAATTTCCAATATAGTACCATAATTCCTAATAATGATAACTTTTGAACTCTTCTCTATGACTTTTCATGTAAAAAGCCAAACTAAAATATTTTCAGTCTTTTAACTTGTATACAAAGGAACTGACTCAATTGAGTAAATGGGCCCATGTTTAACTATTCAGGAATTAAACGGGCGAATGACGGGGCTACTACTACTCTTCTACTACATATAACGTGCAGCCTAAGCTCTGGGTAATAGGTACCTGCCCCAATACCTATTGTCATTACTAAGTGAAACAAAGATAGAAATGATCCAGACTAATTTTCAAAAGTATAAGAGAGAATTTTTAAGCATGTATCGCAAAATAAAAAATGGTCGCTGACCTGATAAAAATAGACCAGGCACGTGCCATATCCACAGATATTTGATTATGCTCCAAAATAATTTTTAAGTTGAACATGAAATGCAAATCAGAGGCAGTTTTCCTTTTTTATCTCAAAGTAAAAAACACATCCCAAACATCTAAATGTTTTACCTCTAAAGAGCATCTGACATCTTCTACAGTAGGCCATATTATTTGGGGCTCCCCCATACCAAGGGGTGTTTTATCTTTAGAGAGGCCTGCTGACATTGATGATGCTAGCTCAGTCATCCATTTTTCATCTAAAGAACCAAGGGAGGAGAACTGCAGTAGATATAAGCCAAGATCATCAAAAAAATAGTAAATGATAGATATTGCAATCTCTAAAATCTGTTATGAAGTGCTACATTATAGTCAAAAACATGAGTTGAAATGAGAGAAAATATAACAATAGTGAAACTGTGAAATACTTTAACATTAACTCTTTTCCATATAATATTAGAGTTATAAGATTAACATGAACCAACTGCGCCAAAACAAGAGTATAATGCAACCTAGCCTTGAGCCAAACTGTACCTGATAAACAAGTGGAGATTTCTTAAACTCTTCATCAAAAGTACACTCCTGGAGAAGAGAACGCAGCTTCATATGTCCCCACCTTTTCAAACTAGAACCAGAATGATATCCAGGTACAGATGCGATTAATCTAACCTGATTATAATACAAACAGCATTATGTATCCTGATGTACAGTGTATCTGACAATGGGACAAATTTTTAAACATTTCAATAAAAGAAAGGACATAATTTAATAACAATAAGTGGAAACGTACCCTTGCATCACTATAATCAAACTTCCTGAAGAAAGATGGACATATACTGACGCTTCCAAGAGATGGAAGTTTGACTGAGAACTCCGGCCACTGAGTCATCAAATAAATAATTTTATGCGTAAGATGCATAGTGCCAATAAAAAATGCCTAATATGGACATATCATAGCATCACTAATGATAATATCCAGTCAATCAATAACATCAATATCAATATCTGTTGGAAACTATTTAGCCTTCATGGGCCGTATAAGTACTTTGACTAGCAACAAGTTTTTATTATAACATGTTAAAAGCTTTTAACAAGTGAATTTTCTACAATAATCTAACTGTCTAGTAATTTGGGACAGGTTACTTAAACTAGGTTTTTCGATCACTATTCAGCATTAGTTTTATCTAATCAACTTGAGATTGTTTATTCGTCTCTCAATATAAATGAAAATTTTCAATCATTACCTTCAGCATACTGAGATATTCAACCAGGTCATTCTCAAATCCAGATCCATTGCTTGGACTATTTTGATCTTTCCATGGAAAATCTTGCATCCATAAACCTTGGCTTTTATTGTTCCAATCTACATAAATTAAGTTCGCGGTATGCACAATGACTCTCACTCCTTGAGGATATATAAGCAGCATGGCCTTTGAATGGTGTGTCCCGAATGAAATTGGCAATGATGGTTTGTGCAGAATCCACTTCGCAGGTTTGCTTCTCTAACAATCACAGAAGTAGCATAGCAAGTCAATATCTTTCAACCATTTGTACGTAATCAATCTTGCAAATAACTAACCAAATATATCAGATCTGAGACAAACCTTTATGCATTCCACCCTGCCATCACTTTCTCCGTGAATGACTAGCACATGGGGCACTTTTGAAAGTGCAGGACATGCTATCCCAGGGAAATATTGAAAGGGAGAAATACAAATGAGATCAACAATTTGAGAAACTCAATCAAAACTGTTCACGTAAGCACAAATTTCAGAGCACAAGACATGCCAGCAGCCTATGGTTGTGCATAATTGAGAAATAGATGGTCGGGTTGCCCCTTTCGGATATGCAAATATGTAAAGTAATGACTCTATAAGAAAGACATAGTGTGCACTATTTCAGCAGGAGCAAGAGGAGCTGGAAAAAAAATAATTAACATAACAAAAAACAAATGTTCCCAGCAATTTGAAAATATGACAACGAATGTCAGAATAATTTAAAATTAGTACAGAATCTCAGTAGTCTCAAGGACAAAAACGATTGTCAGACTACAAACAGGTAAAATTTTGGGGAGTAGAGAGGCAAAGGCAAGGAGGAACTGGAATATCATAACAAAAGACTCACCGGGAATCAACCAGTCAATGTCTACCATGTAGTTTGATAGAATAGCAACTAGAATATCCCCCTATCAGTGAGAAGAATTAAAATAAAATCAATGAGGAGTTCCATTATTTTCTAGCTAAAATACTTGTGCTGTGCAGCTCGAGTTGTCTTTAGTGCAAATTATTAAATTTAACCAGTTATTGAAGTAGAAAATATTTCTTTTGAGCTTTGTAGGATTGCACATTTATTCTCGACCATAGTTGAAAATTGAAAACAGTCAATCAAGTGCTACCATGAAGGACAAAAACAGATGCTTCATAGTTCAAGGCAAGAACAAATTAAAATTGGAATAAAATTATCCCTACTAACCTGAATGACATCACCTATAGAAACACAAGAAGTATTTGCCCACGGTGGTAACCCTTGCACGCGCAAAAGTCGAAAAGTGGAAGGTATTTGGTCATTAGGGACATGGAAATTACGAATGGCCTCCACACTACTGTCTTCACCCGACTGTGAATGCACAAACTTCCTTGCGTCTGCATTCCTACCTTGTTTCTGGCTGCATGTTTCAACTTTATCCTGCAGAGTTACACCCAACGCAACAATTCATTTTACAAACAAAAAAACGAGAAAAATCATCTTAACGCACGCACATTCAAGTGGCTATGACACGAACACAGATGGAAAATGTAGGATCATGACGTAAGCAGTTGAATACCCGTGAAGACCTGCCTGAAGCTTTATTTCTGAACGATGATTGAGCTTCATTGTTTCTACCACTAGAAGAGCTTATGCCACTCCCCAACACCTGATATTTAAAAAGATGGTGACCGGGAATGAGCTCGATTACGTCACCACTACAAATGGTGGCTTCTTCTTTATGATTCAGTTTCCTTCTCTTATTCCCGGAATTAACAACGATTGGGTTCGCCCCCTCCTAGGATTAACAAAGCGAAATGAAATCACGAAATGAAAAAAGAAAAAAAAAAAAAGAATTCAAGAAAGTGAAGAAGGAGTGAGTCGTAAAGGCCAATACGACGAGCAAATTAGCGGAGCCATCGCGAGAAGCGGTTAAGGTGAGGTGCTTGCGGCTTAGCCTCTTGTCCGGAACAGGAATGCTGTTCCGCCCAATAACGTTTGTGCCGTCTGTGATAGGTAACTTCGGAACTGAACCTTCTTCCTCTAAACTTTGGTTCACCGGAATCAGGTATCCCACCTCCGACAAAGACATTTAAATCAATGCCTCGCGACGAAACACACTCACGATCTTTCACAGCCCTCACAAACGCTTCCTTCTTCTTGCATCTCAAACTCTGAACACCCAAACACAGCCCAACAACGTTACGCTGGACCTTCATTCAAAAGCCCAAGGCCTTCCTTCAAAAGCCCAGATTCTTCTGGACGGTTCATGGCCCATTCTTTTCTTAAACGGATTTGGCGAACCCACTCATGGAGGACACTGGTATGGTATCCATGGGTGTTCTCTGTGCAGACCGGTTAAATTTTGAAAAATAAAAAGTCCTTCCAACAGAATGTATAAATAATAATGGAAAATGATACGTTAATAAAGTTTTTTCTTACAAACTTTGAGAAACTACTAATTTGAGTAAAAAAATATTATTTTATTATTTTATTTTAACTAGAAAATAAAAAAGAATAAAATATTTAATTTTATTTAGGGAAAGTTTGTCGACTTTGTCAAAAGATTATTTTCCAATAATAATACTCCGATTGATTTTTAATGTAATTGATTTCAATCAAAGCAAATCAAGATTCAATTATTCGATCAGAATCGACTAGAAGGATTGTTCATTTATTTTTAGACAGCTTAGAAAAAGAAATCATAACGAACAAAATAAATTTATACGATCTCAAATCGAATAAGTTGAACCATGATCACTATGTATAACAAAAAGCAATATTATCTCTCAAAACTTCATTTTATTTTCTAACGTGGCATTAAGTTTTTAAAAAATAGTATTGATAAAATATAGTCATAAAAAAGTAAAAATAATAATAATCAAATTGAGTTTATCAAATTTTGTATATAAATAAATAATTCATTTATTACTGAGTATCTAACTTGATTTTTTTTCTTTGGGTACACTATAAAAAAGATGTTGTAATTATAAGATTTAGCAGTCGAGACAGTCAAAAATCTTACATTCATTAAAAATAAAATAATTTTATAATATATTAGTGTCCTTATTTTATTATTATTATTAATTAGTTTTATGAAATTGAATTAGATTTAACTTTAATTTCTAATAAAGACTTATCAAATATTTTTAAAAATATATAAAAATAATAATTTATATTAGACGCTATATAATGTTTTTATTTCCATTCTTGGATTCTACATATTATTTTATTTTCATAATTAGAGATTTTGTTGTGTTTGCATGTTATTTATGGTAGGAGTGTTTTGTTGCTCAATTTAGTCTAATTGTTCACAGTTACCTAATTAAGCATAAAAATCAAAGTTTGATTTGGTTTTACTTTAAAATAAAATTCAAATAAGATAAAGCTAATGTTTTGTGGATTTCGTTGGAAAAATTATCGTGATTTATGTTACTTTAAAATTGCAAACATTTTATGGTGAAAAATATCAAATAGATAAACATCTTGTATAATTTTCTTTATTATATTCATAAATTAGTTTTAATTGATTTTAAATTTTTTTTAGGGAAACACTCTACTCTGTAGATTGAAAATGTATTTTTCTTTCCCTGTTGTCAATAATTGATTTGATATTTTAGAAGATTAAATTAAAATATTGAATAATAAAGTGGTAGGGTTGGAATGATTTTTCTAGAGAATAGATTTTTATTGTAAATAGCATGTTTGATGATGTAAATTGACCACACTAATAAGGAAAGAGAGAGGGAAAACAGTGATTGGGGATAATCATTGCCGACTTCTATACATACAAACTTAGATCAATAAACCAATGTACGACATCACTTTTCTTTTTTCCTTTTCTGAATACGACACTCTTATGTTACATCACTATAAATACAAAACAAAATACTCATACAAATACTAATTATTGAAATGAACCAATAACTTTATTTATGTGAAACCAAAAATTGAGGTTCTTGATTTTATTTTTTTAATGTGTGTTATGTTTCAATCGATTTTAACATAAAGACTTGAATACTTTTTTCGTTCTTATTTTTGTAGTGTTTGTTGGGGATGATCCTCATTTTCACCAGATATTTAAAATAGTTTTTATTTTTGTAGTGTTTGTTGCGGATAGTTCTCATTTTTATCAAATGTTTAAAATGGTCCTCATTTTCGCAATTTGTGTTTAATTTAGTCCTTTTTTGTGACGCCGTTTAAATCAGTAATGGAACATTGTACATCTAATTACTACACTTGTACAGTACATATAATACACCCTAGTACAATGTAATACAAAACAGTGTCCACTTGTACAGTGTTTTGTTACTGATTTAAACGGCGTCACAGAAAATGACTAAATTAAACACGAATTGCGAAGATGCGGACCATTTTAAACATTTGATAAAAATGAGAATCATCCGCAACATACATTATGAAAATGAGAACCATTTTAAACATTTAGTAAAAATAATGATCATCCAAAACAAATACTATAAAAATAAGAACGAAAAAGATATTTAAGTCTTAATATAAATTAACTAACAGTAAGCATCTATAATGTGTTTCTTATAATATATTTCACTCTTTTCTTTTCTTTTGGTAATTACCTATAATATCTATAACTACTGTAAGTAAAAGTAATGTCTAGTATTCTTTTTCCACATTTATTTTATAAGTTTGGCACTTAGCAAAACATCATAATTACATTACTATATTATATTTTAAATGCATATAAAAAAGTAGCCATCTAACTGCATAAACAGCCCATTTCGAAATAATTGTACAAAATATCATTTCTTATTTAACTTCAATCATTGTTTTGAACATTAACTAATTGAGTTTTTCTCTAGTCACCGATAACTAATTAAATATAATTTGCTGATAAAAGAAAAACTAATTAAATGTAAAAGTATTGATTTTTGAGTGAACAGATGAAATAATCTTTTAATACTCAAATTGATTTTTAAATATCAGCTAATATTCATATCACTTTCTAATTCACAAAATTCACATCGATTTTTTTAGTTAATTTCTAAAAAATAACTTTAAAAGGTTGATTTAAACTAAAGTAAATTGAAGTGGGGTATCTATTATTAATGTTTTATTAGGAGACAAAGGTTCATTGTAGAGTTATCAAAACGGATAATCTGATCCGACCTGACTCAATCCACCATAGGTTGATTATTTAGTGAATCAACCCAACTCAGTTCACTTATTAGTGAGCCAGAAAATTTTTAACTCGGTTCGGTTCATCACGGGTTTGTGGGTTAAACAGGTTGACTCACGGGTTCACTTAATTAAAAAAAATACTAATTTTTTTATTTTTTTTGTGAGTCAAAACTAAATTATAATCATAATTAAAATCTAAATAAATTTTAATACAATCTAAATACAAATCAAAATCACAAAAATACAAATTATCTTTGTGTTGGTTAAAAAAATAACATAACATGACCCAGATGCAAAGTTTAACGTAATAAAAAAAAATACTTATATGACCATTTATTTGTAGGTTGGTGAGACAATCCGGCTCACCATGGGTTCTAGATGAGTCGGTCAAAAATCAACCCGTATTAAAATTTGTAAAAGAATTTTAACCCAACCTGACATTAATCCGTAATGAGTCTGATTGGTTCGTGAATTTTAATCTATTTTAATATCTCTAATTATAGTAGGATCAGTTGGAGGATAAAGATAGGAATAAGATGAGATATAAATATTTATAGGTGGTTAATTCAAATATAATTATTTTGATTAATGTTTTGATCACACATTTTTTTAATGGGTTTATTTTTGTGTTCCGTGAAAGGGATGATTAAGGAAGAAAAGTGAGTGAAAGAATTTGAAATTGAGAGGAAGGAGAAGCACCAACAAAGCACATGAAAGAATCGGAAAAGTGTGTGGCAGAACTCAACATTGCTGAATTATATGTGGTGGGGTATCACACATTCGTTCATATTAAATCTGGAAAGTGAAATCATTGTTATTTAAGGCCTCATAATCATTGAGGACCTGCAAGAGGCCCAATGCTTACGTCACTCCCAAAATCGCCTACTTATTTCATTAGAAAATTAAATTGAATTAACCTCGGAAAAGAAATACTTATTATGATTTTAAATAAACTTAAGCTTACAATATTTTACTTTTATTTTATTTTTAAACTCCTAAATATATTCACACAAAGTTTAAAAAGATAATTTAAATATTTCAGCAAATTTTTCTTATAATTCAATTTTGGTCAAACACTTTCGAATTCTTATTCTAGCTCCAATCACTTTATACCACTATTTCCATGCATCGTGAGATTTTTTTAGCCATTTAAAATGAAAAAAAAAACATGTAATTGTTTTTAACTTTCTTTTATCAATGAGGAAGTAATACTTTCAAATTCTTATCTTTTAAGTTAATTTTATAACTTTGAAGTTCTAGTATAGAGAGTTGAAATCACAACATTGTTTCTCTCCCTTCAAACTTTATCACCATTTTATCATTCACTTTTTTTTAACTTAATGTTTGGATTTTATTAATTTTAGTAGTACATGAAATCATAATTAAAGAAATTAACTTATTTCAATAACTCGTGGTAGTATGACTTTTTCTTAATAAATTATTTATCAGAAAAGGTGATAAAACAATGAAAAAACGGTTAAACATTAAAAAAATGAATTTCTTAGATTGCATTAAGGTTTAGAAAAAGAATATGTGGGTATTCATTCAATTAGAATGAAGTTATTTCCTTAAGAGTTTTTTATTTTAAAAAATATTTGACATTTGACTCAACCTTTTCTTTTTGTAAAAGACAAACAAAAACAAATTTAGGTTAATCTTTCTGTTAATGTCATTGAGAGATTAAGAGTCCTTTGTTAAAAGAAAAAAAAAAGTGAGAAAGGAAAGAAAAATGGTCACATGATGGTTTGACAGAAATGAAGGAAGAAAAAATTGTGAAAAACGATATAATAGTGCGTGAATATTCTCTACTCGTAAAATCAAGAAGAAATACACAAAAACAACAAGACGAAATAATCACTCATGTCAAGCCAGGAAAGAAAATATTTATAATCGAATATAGATTTTTTTTATGGTTATAATGAATTATGGTTTCTAATATACAATAAACGTATTTTTGTATTACAATAATTAATAATATAATAAATAAATAAATTAACCTTCTTTCTATACTCACCTATTTTAACTAAACCTGTTTTTTCCATCTTGTTTGCATTTTTTTTTGTGTGTTTTAGTCTTATTACTTTCTTCTTTTAAAATCTTTAAGAGAAACTCTTAAAAACTAAAAGAAAACAATAAATGAATTTATGTAAGAAAGAAGGCTGATTACTAAATAACTAAAATAAATTTATTTAAAAGGAAAAAATATTTAAATAATGATGGATCACAAGAAATAAACTTGAGATTAATATAGTAGTACGGGTACGGCCTATAATTTTATCATAATTGAATTCTAATAGTTCCTTTGGATCCTTTGGATCATTATCTGTATTCAATTATTTATTTCATTTTTTTAATTTAATAAAAAATAAACATATTCTCTATTTTTGGTGTATAACAAGGATCAAACTCACAGAACATTTTCTTCTACTTCTCTATTTTCTCAAATGATGGAAAATGTATTCTCGTTCTCGTTTTTTTTTTTTTTCAAAATGTATAAAAAGAAAGTACTCTTCCTACATGTTGTGCATAAAATTGGTTGATTTTATGAAAAATATTTTAGAAATTATATGGATAATATTAAAAAAAAAATGTTGAAGAAGGTGGATGGGCACCACATGGTTTGTGCATTTAATTAACATTGTTGTTCTAATACAAAAATACACATGTCGGTATACATACATATATATATATATATAGTCTGGAAGGGTCTTTTGTTGTGGTTGAGAACAGAACCACTTGCACTTTCCAACATCATACACAATCACCATCACAAAACACAACTATTTATCAAACACCAACTTCATTAATCATTCTCATACATACATTCGTATAGTCATAGTTCTGTCCCTTCACTTGAATATAGTTGTGTGAGAAGAATATGAATTCGGGTAGTTATGGCCTATTCTATCAACCATTAATCATTACATATAATAAATAGGGTCTCATATGTGTGGCTATGGATCAAATTCAATACATCAAAACCAAACATACATGATTCTTTGTACTCTTGATTTACTACCACCTCATAGATTCTCTGTCCCGCTTGCAAATTTATTTATTATTTTTTTAATCATCAATAGATAAGTGGTGTGTTTTGTTGTGGATGTAATTAAAAATCTATATTATGAGATTAAGAAAAACTCTTACACTGTTTCAACCAACAAGAAATTATGTCAAAAATAGTACATAGACCATTTTTAGATTAATATATAGTTTTAAAATTCTCTTTATATTAGAAATCTTGTGTCAATCAAAAATAAAACGGTATATAAAAGTTAAAATAAATATTATATCACAAATTAATTTTGTAAGATTAAATTAGATTTAATTTTTTTTTCATTAATACGGTATTTGATTCATATTAGAGTCATAGTTAATGGTCACATTTGTTAATAAATTATTATTAAATCACGTGTGAAAAACTAGTTAAGATGTATATTTATGTTGTAAAATTGTAAAACTAGATATTAGTAGGTGATCTCATAACTGTTATAATAACCTTACAAAATCGACAAGTGTAAGGTGAAATTTTCACTCATTTATATATTAAAATTTTTTGAATTATCTTTGATCAATGTGATACTTCTAATTATATATGTGTATGAGTTGAACTTAAAAGTAAATTTTTAAAACATTTGATATATATATATATATATATATATATATATATATATATATATATATATATATATATATATATATATATATATATATATATATATATATATATATGTATATATATATATATACATATATATATATATATATGTATGTATGCAAAACTTATATTATGAATCAATGAATATGTTCGTTTTTACCGGTAATTATATGTTTATCTGAGAGGGTACGTAGGGTCTGGATGGAGGGTGGGTCCTGTGGGGAAATATTATTTAAGTTCCCGAGGAAACGTGAGTAACCAATTGCAGTCATGTTTGTGAGGAAGCAAAAGGTGTGGTTTTTCCATAAAAAAAATGAAACATATACCTGGTCATTGTCGATGGAGATAAAGGTATAGAGGCAGTTATACTGTATGATGAAAAGCGATTAGAAAGATATTTTGATGTTTGGGAGGAGGTGAGGCATGAAGCAATGAACATGCACATGCCCTTGCCTCAAACTCTATTGTGTGCCGACATGAATTTTGCGTAAATTATTTTGTAGTTTTTATGCAATAATATTTTATTATAGAAAATTATTATACGATCTTAATATTTATGATTTTTATATGTTATAATTACACATTTATGTTTATAAATTATAATAAGATACTAACATTGATTCATGAGAGATTTAATAATAATGTGTTTTTTTAATTTTTGTTTTTCAAATTCTTTTTTTCAATGTATGTTTTTATCTTTGTTACTTCTCTCATACTTTATTTTTTGATGACTTATTGTGAGAGAACCTTATGATTAGATAGAGAACCCTAATATTCTTTTATAAGCCAACATTCATCAAGTTGGACTGAATTTTATTTTATTTTATTACGACTTCTCATAATAATCAATAAATTCTTGTATTTTATTAAATTACGATTGAACCATCGTAATATTTTAAATGAGTCACATAATAAAATTAATTCGTCAATTAATTTTAATTTGAAAATAGGATTAGCTCCGCGATGTGCCATTCTGTCAGTTCATTTTCTTTGCTTAACTTTTACACCCAATCAAAAATCCCGCAAACTCCATTTCAGACAGTAAAAATCAAACACACCGAAATATGAATAGAGTATGGTTCTCATTCCTCCGAGTCTCTCATTTTCCATCTCTATTCTCCTATTACATCAAAGAGAGACAATTCATGATTAAGGAATAGACAAATGGCTTCATTTTCAAACAAATTGACAACATCTAATCATCTATCACACCAGATACACAGGTTATATATAGTAAAAAAAAAAAAAACAAAAAAATAAAAAAATAA
>Ga0209589_1007013_pt1 | contig 18338 bp, 13 predicted proteins | sample CowpeawhiteBW_FD_187525 | JGI IMG/M metagenome (GOLD analysis project Ga0209589, IMG submission 187525) | Root nodule microbial communities of legume samples collected from California USA - Cow pea white BW (SPAdes) (version 2) | ecosystem: Host-associated > Plants > Roots > Nodule | place: USA...
CTAGTATAATTATCAATAAACATACCTCAAACCATCTCCATCTACTTGCATCAAGACCTTCCAGGTTATAAGTATGAAACTTCAAATAATCCTTGCTCACTTTCATTATCGCTCTTAAGACATTATTGAATTGTCTACTTATTGTTTCTTTTGATCTATAGTAACTAAATTGTATCACCCTGTACTTAAGATTGTGAGCTAGGATATGTAAAAACATCGCCACTGCCTCAGTTATTGGAATATTTTCCGTTCTAACCAATCCACCTCTCTCTTGTAAAATTTTACAAAGTTTGAGAAACGCACTTTTACTAACTCTTAGTTGTTCAATACAATATTTTTCTGTCCCTCTATAAAGACGATTAAGGAAATTACATCGTTCCAATTCCCAATTACGAGCAGGTTCCTTATCTAAGTAATTATTGTGATACCATACTTCTACATTCATAAACATATAAACGACATAAGCAGCAGCAATCATAATGATTTTCTTAAATTCCTCTCTTTTATGTTTCCTTGAAATAATTGCACCATCATTTATACTAGTATCCATTTCTTAACAATATGTTGGCATTGAAAGAGTAAAAGGAAACAACAATTAGTTAAGTATGTACTCGTGGAACCCGACTCATGAGATTAACCACGTGACAACAGCAAAATTCAGTCAATCATAATCTAGAAGCTGGGTTGAATGAATGTAGATGGGGACATTTTAAGAAATACTAATTAAACAACAAAATCCATATTGAATATAGTATCTAAAAGTTGTGTGTGGTATGTGAATTTTGTATCTATCTATTATCATCAGTTTATGATTACATATAGTATTATGTGTACAACTAAAATTAAACTAGCTTTTGGCTTTTATTTTAGTTTTTTTTTAGAAAAGATTCACTTGGTTGAGAATTCAGCCTAATTGTGAATTTTTCATATGGGTTTACAGATGATGCCCTTATTTCTACTGGTCTTTCTAAGCTTGGATACACATATGTCAACATAGGTACATGGAAACACCTATTTTTTTCAAGTTTCTTCTAGCTGCTTGTTACCGCACTGGTGACCAACTCACTAGCAGGAGAAACTACACCTACACTCAAGCTGTCAGATCCTATCTAGGTATGCATGTTGCCAAACTCAACTATGTTACTTTTCCAAACTCTTCTCATAATTTCTACAAAAACTATAACTTCTAACTAGCTTGTAATTGGATTCAAAGAGTTGTTATTGAAGAAAATCGTTCTTGGGTTTTCCAGGTGGAATGAATGTCAAGTTTTGTGCGTTTGTTCAGTATGCCTATAACATCCCTAAGGAATATTACTGATTTTTAATAAATAAAATAAAAAATAAAAAATAAAAATAAATACCTCATTTAATATGATACTGTTTCCCAAAAACACGGGAAATTTAAAACAAAAATAGTAACCATAACATAGTTCGAATGTACACTATTGTTATATACAAAGGTTACTAAAGTTCAGCCTAAATAAAGTTACATCAAAATCTAAAAATAAAATTTGCTTTAAAAAGCCCAAGTAGCCCCTACTCTCCGTCTCTAGGCATCTCTTGGCTCACCTGTCAAATCATCTGCTCCCAGATAACAAATTATCCGATCATCGCCACACACACACAGATAGGGTGAGCTATGCATAATATATAAACATATACATGAAATAAATATGCCATCCACCCCAAAATAGCATAACTTAACATTTCATGATTTTCAAATTACCCAACCATGACCTCATAGTCCTTCATCAGTTAGATACATGAACTAGGTCTTGGGACTTCATTGTGCTCCCACGAAACTAACTCATCCGTGGTCCAACCCTATGAGCCTATCCCGCTCATAGTCCTACCCTACAGACTCCTCGTCTGTAGTAAATCATCCAAGCCTCCTCAACTTGGACCTTGGCACGCACGCAATCACCATACTATGGACCCCTCGCCCAATAGTAGCCGACGGGAACATATCAGTTCCTTGCCCATCGTGTACCTGACACTTGTAATCACCATACCAAGGACTCCTCGCCCATTAGTAGCCGACGAGAACTCAACCAGTTCCATGCCCATCATGTGTCCAACCATCAAGCACATCCCAGACCCCTATTGGACTTAGTCCTTCAAGCCCAAACACCACACCACATGCATATACTTCCTATACTTAGGAAAAAGTAGCTAAATCAGTGGAAATTCGCAAGCACACACAAACATGGAAATTCGCATAAACTCGCTTAAGCTAGGGACTCTCGCCCAAGCTAAGCCCTCAGCCTCGCTTAGGCTACTTCACCTCGCCTGAGCGAGCTTAAAACAATGGTCGCATCACGTTATCTTGCTAAGGCGAGATCATCTCTCGCTCAAACACCCAATTCAATCTCTCTTGAGCGACAGTGCAAGCAACACATCCAACTTGATCACGACATCTCACTTAGGCGAGATCGTCTCGCCTGAGCGAGACCATGGTTCGCTCAAACCCACAAAACTCCTCGCCTGGACGAGGTTTCGTGCTCAAAACAATCTAGGTTTCCTCGCGACCTCGCTTAGGCGAGTGTCTCTCGCCTGAGTGAGAGACTAAGTCGCTCAACCCCATCCAAGGTCGCCTAGGTGAGTAACGCGAATCAAAACCAAAAACGAGACTCTACAACTCTCGCTTAGGCGAGATGGTGTCTCTTGGGCGAGACTTGCAGGGTTTCAAGTCTGATCACGTGCACAGTTCACTCTAACAATGCACAAACATACCAAAACATAGTACAAGTATTACAAAACAATGTATACCATTCCCATTCACTCTAATCCAACACTAAACCCATATAACATGCTTTGTACCCATTGGAGATACCAAAACTCGAAACTTACCCAAAAGAACCACGCAATACCCCAAAACCCCCATCCAACACTTGTTAAACATAAAGGACTTGACAACAGCACCAAGTGTACCAAATTCTCAATCACAAAACGCATATAATACCAATTCATACCACAAAGAATCCAATTGAGAACAGAAACTCGGGAACACATGCAAAATTCATATACACTTAATTTCAGCACCCTTGACCTGGATTCTTGATTGAATTTGCGAATAGAATAGGGATTCCTTGGTTCACCAAATTCTTTGTTTCCACCTCTCTCCCAATTTTTGCACTCTCAATTTAGCCTCTCACTCTTCCAATTTTCGCTCTCCGCTCAACCAAAACGAAAATAATTGCAAAAATCCCCCTTTCCACCTCAATTTTGCCTTTTATATGTGACTTGTTATTGAGTTAAAGGGCTGAAACGAATTTAGGCTTTTTGGTATGGTTAAGTCTCATTTAATTATCATTATAGGATGATTTCTAGTCCCTCTAAGCTTCCCCTTCTAGGTTTTCTTTTGCCCTCTCATATTCCCTCCAAAACTACACTAAAAAAATAAAGTTCCAATTTCATTCCCAACCAAGTTTGAACCCATGACCACTTAGTCACAATTCAAGTGCATAACCAATTCAACCTAGTCATGTTTGTGATACACTCCAATCATGATAAGCTTACAATACCAATTCCATACTCATACATATTATTAAAAATAAATAATAAAACAACAACACCTAATTGGCATACATAGGACTCGAACCCAAGTCCTTTCACACAAATCAAGTACTCTTGACATCTTGAGCTAGTACTTTTCCACATCACAGCAAACAATAATTAATGCCTTAAAGGCGCTTTCTACCCGCATTTATTAATTAATTAATTATTTAATTAATTAATTTTCTCGGGTCTTACAATGCCAACCTTTTTGGAGTGGCAATCGGCTACACAATAGCAACTTCCATAAGCATGTTGTGAGTTTTCAAAGATGCAAGTTGTTGTTGTGTGGATCAAAGTGTAACAACAAATGAACTAATTTATGTTTTGGGTTGATCATGAAATAGGGTAGTTAAAAGGTCTAATTGCTATCATAATAGCGGAGGAAAACATCCATGCAAAATGAACATCAATGTTTACATGATTTCATTTAGAATTGCAGAAATTATTTTATCCCAAATTGCAAATTTCAACGAGTTATGGTGGCTCTCTATTGTGGCTGCTGTCATGTCCTTCACATACTCAATAATTGGACTTGGTCTCTGAATTGCTAAAGTCATAGGTATGATTTTATTCAAAGCTCGTCCAATCTTCTTTTCACTGTTTGAATATATTGTGTAGTTGATGTTGCTTGCTTAAGTTTAACACTAGAAAAAAGTAGCTAACCTATTCAACTGAGATATGTGAAAAAAGAAAACTAACATTTTGACTTGAACATTTCTTCGAATATGTAGTGGGAAATGGGAAAAAATGATAAACACAAAATGTTAAACTAACATTGAAACCTAAATCCCAAATGCAACAACCAAAAAAGGAAGAACAATGAAAATAAAACAAAATGTAGAGAAAAAAAGGGAAAGAACAAGTTGTGATGGTGTAAAGGAAATAAAAATGTGGTGGAAGAGGAAAAATGTTGTGTACCTGCAGAGGAGTAAAATGGGTTGAGCCAGTGAGAGAGGAACATTGAGGGGGTAGAGCCAGTGAGAGAGGAGCAGAGAGAGCACCACTGAGCCAGAGAGAGCACCAGAATATTCGTGTGAGCAAAGAGAGTCCTGTGAGGTGAAGAATTTTAAATTCTAACTATTTTGAGGGCATTTCAATTACTACTGTTTTAGTTAATTAAAATTCTTTAAAAAAATACTTGCATTTCAAATACCTTTTAATTTCTCTGTCCAAACAACACATTTTATCACAAAGAAATTTAAATTCTTTAAAAAAATGAATTGACTCATTAAATTACCTTATCCAAACACTATCTCAATGAATTCTCCAAATCATTTATCTGCCTCCTTTGTGTCATGATGATGACATCCCTTTCGTCAACATCTTCTTCATACCACCATTTGAAGAAGTTACAACACACAGTATTGGAACCACTACTTTATCAATGAACAAACCAAAAATTAACACACCAATGTTTTATTAACAAAAAAAAACATATTGTACAATTAATCTCATCTTGTAATTGAGACAACCCCAAAATTTGCTACCAATATTCTATGGAGTTCTTGCCATCCTCAAAGCTGCCATCTCTCTGTAGTTACAAATTGGGGTTAATCCATTTTTTCGTTGAACCACCAACATTGCAGGAAGCGCTACAACATTGTTGCCTCCAACGATTACAACCAGAGGTAAAGGAAGAAGATTGAGACTATGACATACCTAGATAATGAAGGCACCAACACGAATTGGGAATGGATGAAGGAATATTGTAAAAATTTCTTCTGCCCACCAATTCATTTTCAAAATCCTAGCTCACCTATTTATTCTCAACTTTGTAATTATTCCAGCTCACTATACACGTAATGCACCACAATTAAACGTAATACAAACAGTGCCACATGTACAATACTTCGTTACTAATTTAAACGACGTCACACAAAAAGGACTAAATTACACACAAATTGTGAAAATGAGGACCATTTTAAACATTCGGTAAAAATTAGGACCATCCGCAACAAACACTACGAAAATAAGGATGAAAAAGGTATTTAAGCCTTTTTTTAAATAACCACTTCTTTAAGTATTTGTTGAAAAACTTGTTGACATAATTAGAACTTGAGAATACTCACTTGGTGTAGTACCAAAATCTTTTTCACATCAAAAACTAATAATGAACCAGAGCAGGAAGGTGAATCAAAGGAGTGAGCTTCTATTGTTGAAAACAACACTAGCATAATCAATTGCATGACTTTCTTGACAATTTTGCTAGAAGCATGTCCAAGCCATGAGTGCCATAATTGAAAAGGAGATAACAAAGAATCAAGAGTTGTATTATTCGCAGTAAACACACAAGGTTGTAGAAATTCTGGAAAAAACATAGAGACTATCGTTGAGGATTTCTTTAAGAATCATCACCCTTGTGTCCTTATGTTTAACATAGCAAGAATCATGACTTTTATCTTTAGCAAATTAGAAACAATGGTGAGATTCTTGTTGGTACGTGGCATGCAAAACTTTTATTCAAACAAAATTGTGTGAACATGTGTGGAACGGAATATATAGCAGTACCAATATGATGAATTTTCATAACTGATCAATCGTTACCTGGTTTGACAGAATCATTGGAAACATAGGCCTTTTCGTGGGGAAATTATTGGCATCATTTGTGATGTGATGAGAGGCACCATTGTTAGAATACATAGAGGATTATGAATTGTTGAAGGTATTTCAAGCCAGGCAAGAACTGAAAGTGAGTGGCAATGATATTGGACAATAGAAAAGTTTTTAGAATGCACTATGGAAAATGCAAAAATCAAAGTCGTAAGCACTACAATATTTTGAATACATATTGTATTCCATGTAATATATATATATATATATATATATATATATATATATATATATATATATATATTTGTACATGTACCAATAGATAATTTACTCCAAATATTTAACTGTTATATATTTATTTGTGTTGTCAACAATTTTAGAAATTTTATATCAATTGATGAAGTAATGAAAAAGAGAAAGCTAATCCTAAATGTAATAATTTATAAGATCTTATATACATAATTTCATTAAAATAGAATCATACTAAAATTCTGAGAATACAAAGTGATCTTCTTATTCAAGTGACTATATAGCAAGCCTTGGACAACATTGATCAGAATAAATACATGTAACTCAATTTTTGAGTTTCGACTCAAATTTTGTTTGTATCATTTAAAGCTTTGAATCATAAGTTCATCCATTTTTAATTCATGATATTTGATATTCATGTTTCATTGTTGTGTTTTACATTATACTATAGGATTTAGATTGTATTTCTAATTGAAAAAGCTCACGATTGGACTTAGGTAGTTAAGGTAGGTAAATTCGATAAATTTATTATTTAGGTTAGTTGAATTTATGATTTAATGCTTTACTTTTCTTTTATTGAAATCAACATTTTTTATTTCAATTTCTAACAAAGTAGATTGCCAGCTCAGATTACCACTCCACCCATTATTATGCATTTTCACAATTTTGCGAAAATGATATTGTAACAACCAAAATCTTACAACTTCTCTCACTACCTGACGTGACAACGTTTTCTTTCTTTTTTTTTACACAATTTCCATGTTGGCCATGTCTTTGAGTGGGTGAAGAGCAAAGAGAGAAAACGCGAGAAAGAACTGCTTGCTTGATTCGTGACAAAAGTGGAGAGGAAGCGAGAGAGAGAAGAGTGGAGATGGTGAGAGAAATGGAGAGCAGTGTCTTGTTCCTCCATCCCCTAAGTTTTTTCTAGTTCCCAACTGTTTCTTTTCGAAGTGGTAATTGATTTCCCCGTTGGTGCACAAAAAATATTGGGTTTACCCACTGCAAGAAAGTGCTAGTATTTCGTGTTGTTTGTGCATATTTGGTTGAAATGAGACATTTTTGTTTCCCCTTTTGGAGAATATTTGATAAATTTTCGATTTTTTTGGTACAATGTTGTGGAACAGCAGAAAAGGAAGGTCTGGTGTTGAAAATAATCATTTTGAATTAGAATCTGAAGGATTGGTCTTTTTCGTGCTCTTATGGCACTACATTGCTGAAGAGGTAAGCAAAGCCATTGTTGAACCCAACCCATTGCAGGATAGTGGGCTAAGGTAAACAGACTTAATGTAATATAAATTATTTTTTGTTATTGGAAGTTATTTATTGGGATATTGGTTTGCAAGGTTGATTGGTTATAGGAAGTAAGATTGGTTTGCAACGCATTAGTTTGAATGTTTGTAAGGTGCAAATGAAAATATTTGCTAACCTGTTAGTATCTAAGTGTTAAGCCAGGGTATTATTTTTGCACACACAATGTCCTGTTTGCACTAATGAGTTGGGGTTGTATATGTATAGTGTTCGCTTATCAAAGGTTGTAATCACTTTATTACTTCATCATATATCACTTTCATTGGTTTGAGTTTAGGTAGGTTGTTAATAAAAATAATTGGTAACCTATTAGTTGTTAAGTACTAAGCTAAGGTATTTTTTGGCAATATGATGTCCAATTATTTGAGTTGGGGATGGGTGATATGGATTGTGAATTGTTAATGAGTTGGCATTGTATATGTATAGTGTTCGCACATCAAAGTTCTTAATAACTTTATTACTTTCATTGGTTTGAATTTATGTAAGGTGTGAATAAAAATATTTGCTAACCTATTATTTTTTAAGTGCTAAGCCAGGGTTTTATTTTTGCACATATGATGTCTTGTCTGCTTGCAGTTGGGATGGGTTATATGGATTGTGAATATTTAATGAGTGGAGATTGTATATGTATAGTATTTGCACATCACAGTTCTTAATTAGTTTATCACTGCACCATGTATTACTTTCATTGGTTTCAATTTATGTAAGGTGGGCAAAAAATGATTTGCTAACCTCTTAGTTTTTAAGTGCTAAGCCATGGTATTATTTTCCACATATGACAGGACGTGACATCAGTTGTTTACATAAGCGATACTGTAATGACTAATTATAGTGACAACAGTCAATGCGGTGGTGAGAAGGAGCATGAGTTGAAGGTGTGATATTAAATTTATTTTATTACTAATTTATAGAATGACATTTTATAAGTTTTGTTCATCAATATGTGCATACTTTTAGGCATTGTTGTCGGACGAAGTATATTGCTTCCTTAAATAATAATTTAAGTGCAGAACTAAGGTCCGTGATTGAAGGGACACCATGTGGATGGTTCACCATGTTGAAAGGAAGTCTAAAAATTAGTAGGAAACTTCTTAGTTCATTAATTAGTTTGTCGGTTGAAAGGAATGGTGGGTTTTTTATAAGTAATAAAGTTCTTCGTTTATCTTTATTGGATGTTTGTTTGGGATTGGGTTTAAGGGTTCATGGTGAGAGTATTAACTTAGTTGAAATTTGTGTGCAGAGCGAGTGTAAGAAATTATTGAATAACGAAAGTGTTAATTTCACATGTTATATGATTTTCTAGTAAGATGTAGGGATGAGGTTACCTTGGAGGATTATTGTAGGCTATATATTTAATTGGGAATATCCGAGTTCCTTTGTCCAAGTTGCAAGGGAACATTTTTCCCCATTTTATTTACCATTGTGGATGACCTTAGTAATCTTGGGAAATAAAATTGGGGTGGACTTGTTTCTGAATACTTAGTTGGGAGCATATGCAATGCATCATGTTCTTAATGGATAAAGGAAAGAAGAGATGCTTCCACATTCTTGGTTGTGTTTACTTGTTACAGGTAATTCCTAATGAGTTGGTTTGAATTCAAATTTGTTTTGTTTGAAATAAGAATAAATGTATTAAGTTTTTTTTTGTTGAGTTGTTTTAGTTCTGGACTTTTGAGCACTTTTTGATTTCAAAATGTAATATTGGAAATTCAGGCACAAAGTTCCCCCGAGTATTGCAATGGATGGATATGAAAGTGGCTAAGGACAAAATTACTACTTCTTTGAATAAGGACAAAATATGAAAGTGGATTTTGTGTGAGTAGTTAGTTGTAGTTATTGTTTTTAATTTTTAAAGTCATTTTTTGGGTAATGTTTCAGGTTCTCATGGATGTTAGTGTATCAAACTTTGAGCTTTCTCATCCTTTTGTGAAGGAAGCTTTTGAGAAATATGGTACAAGATTTGAGGAGGATGAAGAAGACGAGTAACACTAAAGTATAGAAATAGATAAATAAGAAGCAAAGATTTTGGAACTGCGGAAGGCAATGACAGAGTTTAAAGCAATAATGAATTATATGTGCAATAACAATTTGAAATAGCAGCTTCCAGCAGAACCATATGAATATGGCAGAGACGAAGACTTTGATGAATAGGGGCAACAAAACAACTTTGAATTTGTTGAAAGTACTCCTCAGCAACTGTTGGCACAAGCAAGCTTGAAGCAAAGAATTGATAAAGCCATGTGCATGAAGATCTTAAGTGTTTGATGAAGATTTATGAAGATCCATTTGAAGATTATGGTTTTAGTGTGTTAAATTTGTATATAACTTGTTAAATGTAATGTGTTAGTGTTATACATTGTTGATAGGCTATATGACATAGGTTAGATGTCTTGTGTGCCTTAGTGTGTCTCTTTTAATTTGTTAAAATGGGTTTTAACAGGTTAAAAGGCTTGTTGTATATAGTTTCTAGTATGAATGCATTCAGTCAATTGAATTATTTTTCAATCGACTGATTTCACTTAAGTCAAGTGAAATCAGCCGACTATACGGAAAATTCAATCGAATATTTTCACTTAAACCAGACTATATAAGTTGTGTTTTCACGAGTAGAGGTGCACATCTGAGTTTTTCTGAACAAAATCGTGTCATTCATCTCTGGGAAGCGTTCTCTCTTTGCAATACACAGCTATAACTCGTGTTTGAAGATATTGGTTGATCTTGGAGGCATTTTGGCTTGTCAGTAGCTTGAAGAACACATGTATGGTGTGCTAGGGACAACCACCATCAGGTTTGGATGTTCTTGTGCCTTTGGATGGTTTGCCTGATGTGATTTAAGGTCTGCAAGTGTGATTCTTGTAGGTTGAGGTTCTAGATTTTTGTGTTAGTCAAAAGTCTTGTGTGCTTTGTGTTCAAAGGTGTAATCTTGGTGTTTGATTTGTAAAACTTTTGAATATAGTTTGAAACTAGACTCATGTTGTCCTGGAAAACTGGATGTAGCTCTGTGATTGAGTGAACCAGTATAAAATCAATTGTGCATTCTTCTTTCCCTCATCTCCCTCTCTTTTAAACTCTTTAAAAACTCAAGAAAACCAAGCAATTTGATCTTTGGTGTGATTTAATGTGTGCTTGTATAATCTGAAGCTTTATACTTGTTATAAATATTGATTGGAACATTCTTGTATGTAAAAGATTGTTGTTTGAGTTGAATTTGCGAATTCTGCATTCTACATAATTCTCCAGTATTTTAGCCGACTGATTTATCTTTTTAATCGACTGTTTAATAGCATCAAGAACAATTTAGTCTACTGTTTTATATTTTAATCGACTAAAATTGTACTGGTCTGTTGCATTTACATCCAAACATTCCAGTCTATTAGATTCAATTGAAAGAGGTTTTAAGCTTTCGAAAAAGTTTTATAAAACCAATTCAACCCCCCTTTCTTGGCTAAACTCACCATTTCAAAACTAACAATTGGTATCAGAGCAAGGTTCTTGAAAGGTATTCAAGTTGATCAAAAATCTTTTTGAAATGGCTGAAAGTAAACTCCCTTTTAGTGAAGGTGCCTCTATTCATAGACCACCTATGTTTTGTGGCCTAAACTATCAGTTTTGGAAAATAAGGATGCAAATCTTCATTGAATCTATAGACAAGGGAATTTGGGATGCAATAGTTAATGGACCATATACTCCTAAATGTGTTGCTGAAAATAAGCAGGTGGACAAGCCTTGGAGTGAATGGAATGATGAAGAAAGGAGAAGAGCTCAATATGATTGCAATGCCAAAAACATCATCACTTCATCTTTTAGCATGGATGAATTTTTTAGGGTATCCCAATGTAAGAATGCAAAGAAAATGTGGGATGTCCTAGAGGTTACACATGAAGGAACAAGTGAAGTGAAGAGAGCAAGGAAGCATGCCTTGATTCAAGAGTATGAGCTTTTCAAGATGCAAAAAGGAGAGTCCATAGCTGAAGTGCAAAAGAGGTTCACTCACATAGTCAACCATCTCATGGGTCTAGGCAAAGAATTTGACAAAAAGGAGCTAAACATCAAAGTGCTTAAGTGTCTTGATAGAAATTGGCAACCAAAGGTGACTGCTATATCTGAATCCAAGGATTTATCCATCATCACAATAGCTGCAACGTTTGGTAAGCTTAGAGAGCATGAGATTGAAATGCAAAGGCTAAGTGAGCTTGAAACAAGTGAGAAAAAGGTAAAATCCATAGCCTTGAAGGCTAGCTCTAAGAAGAGTGATGAAACCGAGGAAGAGGTTGCTGATTCTAGTGATAATGAGAACTTGAATCTCCTAGTCAAGAAGTTTGGAAAGTATCTCAAGAGGAAAGGCAACAAAGGTAATCAAAGGAGGTACAATTCTAAACAAAATGATTCAAGTAATTCTTCTAAATTCTCATGTTATAATTGTGGAAAGCAAGGACATATCAAGATTGAATGTCCTAATGCTAACAAAGAGAAGGAGAAGGTTGATGATAGGAAAAAGGAGAAAAAGGGCAAGGAAATACGTGCCTACAAAGCTTGGGAGGACAATGATGATTCAACAAGTACTTCATCTCAAGAAGGAAGTGAGGAAGCAAACCTATGCCTCATAGCCGGATATGAATCATCTTCATCAAGCCAAGTAAGTTCCTTATAATCCAAAGATAAGAATGACTATTACCAATTGTTGCATGACTTTGAAGAGTTGCATAGTGAGGCAAACAAAATTGTTGTCATGAACAATCGGCTAAAAGGATTAAATAGCTGGCTAGAAAACAAAATTAGCCAACTAGAATCAGAAACAGTCGACTTAAAAAAACTGATTTTGAACATTTGGAAATGATTTACAGTAATTCAGTCAATTGTTCTGAAAAATAGCTTGCTATAAAACCTTGTGAAAATTGCACTACTTTGAAAAATCAAGTGAAATATCTTTTGAAAACATGTGCAAAGTTCATAAGAGGAAAAGCAAACTTGGAAGCTGTTCTTGGCTTTCAAAATTGTGTTTTTGGAAAGGCTGTACTTGGTTATACACCTATCCATGAAAATAAAGCCAAGAAGTTCTCTAGTTTCTTTTCCAAGAGTGAGCCAAATGCTATGCCCTTCATTTCATGCAACTACTGTATGAAGAAAGGTCACATTATTAAGAATTGACATGTTAAAAAGTATGATGTACCTAAGGGATTTATGAAATGAATCCCAAAAGGATCTAGAAAGGCATAACCATGTTGGATCCAAACTATCAAAGGGTACCATGTAATACTATGTTGTTTTGCAGGTCATAAAACAGGAAAAGAAGGATCTATGGTACCTAGATAGTGGTTGCTCAAGGCATATGACAGGAGATAAGACCAAATTTGCAAAGTTGGAATTGAAAGAAAAAGGATTTGTAACCTGTGGAGACAACAACAAAGGAAGAATCCTTGGAAATGGAGTCATAGGCAATGGATCCTCTTTCAACATCAAGAATGTGCTGCTGGTAGAAGGGCTCAAACATAATTTGATAAGTATAAGTCAATTATGTGATAAAGGCTTTAAAGTGATGTTTAAACCAAATAATTGCTTGATATATGATGCACATGGTAGTATTGTTTTGATAGGAAAGAGAGTCAACAATATATACTTGATCTGCATCATGCATTATTTAACATCCATTGTTTGCTTACAAAAGAGGATGACACTTGGTTATGGCATAGGAGACTTTGTCACATACATATGTAGAATTTTAATCGGCTAAACAGAAAACAGCTGGTTGAAGGTCTACCAAAACTTAAGTTAGAGAAGGATAAAGTATGTGAAGCTTGTCAAAAACGAAAACAAAACAAGGCCTCTTTCAAACCCAAAAATGTTGTTTCAACCGAAAGACCTTTAGAGATGCTTCACATGGATCTATTTGGTCCATCTCGAACCATGAGCCTTGGTGGCAATCTTTATGCATTAGTCATAGTAGATGATTTCTCTAGGTACACATGGACTTTGTTCTTAGCTGCCAAAATGACACTTTTCATGCTTTTAAAAGACTTGCCAAGATGCTAGAAAATGAAAAGAGTTCCAAGATAGTGTCTATTTGAAGTGATCATGGTGGGGAATTTCAAAATGAAAGGTTTGAACACTTTTGTGAAAAGCATTACATTAAACATAATTTTTCTACACCAAGAACCCCACAACAAAATGGTGTTGTTGAAAGGAAAAACAGATCACTTGAGGAACTAGCTAGAACTATGTTAAATGAGAATTCACTACCTAAGTACTTTTGAGCTGATGCAGTCAACATCGCTTGCTATGTTTTAAATAGAGTGTTGATTAAGCCAATTTTGAAGAAAACATCCTATGAACTTTTCAAAGGGAGGAGGCCTATTTTAAGTCACCTAAAAGTATTTGGATGAAAGTGTTTCATTTTAAACAATGTCAAAGAAAGTCTTGGCAAGTTTGATGCAAAAGCGGATGAAGGTGTTTTTCTAGGTTATGCTACACAAAGTCATGCATATAGAGTTTATAATAAGAGATTGATGATTGTTGAAGAGTCTATGCATGTTGTATTTGATGAAACTAACCCAAAATTGCAAGATCATGTGCCTAAGATTGCAGATGAAGAAACAACACTGAAAAAGAAATATGCAGCAAAATTGGAATCTGCTACAGGAAATCAGTCAGTTGAAAAGGAAATTCACTCGATTGAAAAAGCTGCAGACAGCAATTTACCCAAGGAGTGGATTGAACCCAAAGGATTATCAAAGGACAACATAATTGGTGACATAGAACAGGGAGTATCCACTAGACTCAAGCTTGCATTCTTTCAACATGTTGCATTTGTTTCTCAAATTGAACCTAAGAATGTGAATGATGCATTGTGTGATAGTAATTGGGTTATTGCTATGCAAGATGAACTTAATCAATTCACTAGGAATGATGTGTGGTCTCTTGTTCCTAAAACTGATGCAATGAATGTGATTGGTACAAAATGGATATTTAGGAATAAAATGGATGAAAGTTGTAATATAGTTAGGAATAAGGCTAGGCTAGTTGCTAAAGGTTATAATCAAGAGGAAGACATTGATTTTGATGAAACATATGCACCTGTAGCTAGGCTAGAAGCTGTGAGGTTATTGTTAGCATATGCATGCATGTGTAATTTCAAACTTTCTCAAATGGATGTGAAAAGTGCATTCTTGAATGGTTTCTTGAATGAAGAAGTGTATGTATCACAACCCCCTGGCTTTGAAGATCACCTCTATCCTAATCATGTTTTCAAATTGAAAAAGGCTTTATATGGTTTGAAGCAAGCACCACGACAGTGGTATGAGAGGTTAAGCAACTTTCTTTTATCTAAATGATATGCTAGAGGTGCTGTTGATAAAACACTTTTTATTAGAAAGCATGCAAGTGATGTAATACTTGTTCAAGTATATGTAGATGATATAATCTTTGGATCAAATTATAACTCCATGTGTGAAGAGTTTGTTGCAGCTATGCAGGGAAAATTTTAGATGTCTATGATGGGTGAGCTAACCTACTTCCTAGGGCTGCAAGTGAAGCAACTCAAGCATGGGACATTTTTAAGCCAGTCAAAATATTGTTTTGATCTACTGAAAAAGTTCAAAATGGAGGACTGCAAAGAGGCTGCCACTCCAATTGATACAAACTGTCTTATGGATGCAGATGAAGTTGGAAACCAAGTTGATTCAACCAAATATAGAGCGTTAATTGGTTCCTTGCTATATCTAACTACTAGTAGGCCGGATATACAGTTTGGTGTTTGCTTGTGTGCTAGGTTTCAATCCAATCCAAAGGAATCACACTTCAAAGCTGCAAAACGGATTCTCAAGTATCTGAAAGGGACAACTAATGTTGGATTATGGTATCCTAATGAATCTAACATTGTTCTTAGAGGTTTTTCATATTTTGACTATGCAGGGTGCAAATTGGATAAGAAAAGCACAAGTGGTATATGCCATCTACTTAGATCAAGCCTAATCTCATGGAATAGCAAGAAGCAAGCTTGTGTAGCACTCTCTATAGTTGAGGCTGAGTACATAGCTGGACATGCATGTGCTCAAAGCATATGGTTGAAGGATCAACTTATGGATTATGGTGTAAAGTTATAAAGCTAGAGAAGGTACCTCTTTATTGTGATAATACAAGTGCAATCAATCTAACTAAGATTCCAATTCAACATTCTAAAACTAAACACATTGGAATCAGGCATCATTTCATAAGAGATCATATTAAAAAAGGTGATATTGAAATCATGTTTGTGAAAACTGAAAATCAATTGGCGGATTTATTCACTAAACCACTTGCACGTGGTAAATTCAATAAGCTTAGAACTGAATTAGGTGTTCTTGACATGAAGAATTTATGTTGATATCTGTTTGGCTTGTTAATCTTATTAGATCATGTGTGTGCTGCACTTAAAATGACAAAAATCTGCATAATTTGAAAACTGCCAGAATTTCAATCAACTAAATTTACAATTTCAACACATAAATTTCATTTAAAATGTCAAAATCTGCATAATTTGTGTTCTAGAACTGTTTCAATTTGCTAAATCTCACAAAATAGCACATATATTTGATTCAAATTGGTCAGGTGTGAATTTCGTGAAATCTGAAATTTTTAGTCAGCTAAAACTGCAAATTTAACACATAGATTTCACTTAAAACTGCCACTGCACCAAAAATCAGTTTATTGGTACAGTTTTAGTCTACTAACTCTATATTTTTATGTGTTAAAGTCACTTATGCTGATGTGGAATTGCTTGAATTGATTTTAATTGATTGACCCAGTCAAAGAATGCATCACATGATTATTTTTGGACTGTAGCAGCAGTTGTAACAGCTATTACATCAGCTAAAATCAACTTTTCAGATTGAATTGACCATAAAGTGCTTTAATTACATGATTTCCAATGTGTATGCATTAGATGTCAATTGTTTGTGAGTGGATTATTCATAAAACGCATGGGAAACACATCATTGCATCTCTGATTTAGATTCCCCTCACATTTAATTGTTGTGATTTCCTGTACTGCATTGAAACCAGATAATCTGCACGATTTAATTGACTGATTTTGAAAATCAACCTGTTGATTCTATAAATACTTGCATAAGCATCATGCATTGGCATTGTCATTTGCTGGTAAGAGCCAAACCTACTTTTCACCATGCCTAGAAGATCACGAGCTGCCCCCTTAGATGATGAAAGCTCCACTCAACCTACTCCATCCACTCCAAATGCTATGAATCAAGGAAGACTTGAGATATGGTTTGAAGGTCATGAGGACAGAATTCAAACCTTCTTGATTGAGATCAATAGGAAACAAATCATTCTTCCTAAGGTGATTCGTATGTCATGGCTAAGGGCAAAAAACTTTTGCAACCTTGAGCAACATCTCAAAGCTCAAAAGTTGAAGACTTTCCTTGAGCTTTCGGGTAAGGTGTATCCGAATTTGGTGAAGGTGTTCTATGCCAACCTCAAGTTCAGCAATGGTGTTCTCAAATCAAGTGTCAAAGGTGTGGAGATGGAAATCACTAGGCAACCATGGAAGGATGTGGCTGGCCTAAGGCAAAGAGGTGTGCAAATCCGCAAAGGTGAAACTAGTGCAGTGGATGAGTTCAACAAGGTGCAATACTATTACCAGTGTGTGAGAAATCTAGGTGAGCAAGCTAGAAATTTCCATGTGGGAAGGCTTCGTGTGGAGGAAAGGTTGCTAGCCATGGTGGTGACCAAAATCATCATGCCTAGGGGGAGCAACCATGCTACATTGAATGAAGGTGATCTTGTGGTGATGTATTGTATCCAAAATGGTGTGATGGTGGACTGGACATACACAATCCGTGACCATATGATGAAAGCAAAGAGGCTCACGGATTTCAAGCCTTCATATGTGGTGCTCATCTCCAAGTTCATTGAGCCTTTTAGTGTGGATGTGGAAGGAGAGCTTGAGGAGTCTACTGGCCTTCTCAATCATGTTTCAACACTAAATATGCACAAGATGGGATTCACCAAGGTAGGCAACACTTGGCTAGTTGAAGGAGATCAAGGTGCAAACATTGAAGTTGGAGCAAATGATCATGAAGCGGGAACTAGTGGAGGAAACCAAGAGGAAGATGAACCACAGCCTATGGCAATTGAGCTGTACAACCCTCTTGAGAATATTGGACCTACATACTCCCAATTTGACAAAATGGTTCTCAACCAACTTCAAGACCTTAACATGGCTCAAAATGCACATCACATATACTACACAACAAGGTTTCAAGACTTGGATGACCAATTCCATAATGTTCGTGACCTCCTCTCCAATGTCTACAACAGAGACAACCCTAGGAATGAGTGAAGGGGATGGCTCATAGGTCATGCATTGCATTTTCATGTTGCATTTTGTGTGTCTGCTGTATGTTCCAGTATTTTAGTTAGCTATTTTCTCATTTCAGTCGACTGATCATATCAGTTTTTAGCTTCATGATGTATCTGCATTTCTGTTTCTGGTTTGGTGTGTTTGTATTCCTGTCAGGTGCCCTAGTACATGATGGCTTCTTCTTGTCTCCATTAAAGCTTGCATGAAGAATGGAGGCTCCATGGATGGTGTTGGATGCGGAAGCATGAAGGAAAGAAGCTTAAGGTGTTTGGTTTGGTGTAGGTGAAAGGATTCTTAAGAGAGGTGAGGCCAACTCCTA
>Ga0209589_1007018_pt1 | contig 18329 bp, 7 predicted proteins | sample CowpeawhiteBW_FD_187525 | JGI IMG/M metagenome (GOLD analysis project Ga0209589, IMG submission 187525) | Root nodule microbial communities of legume samples collected from California USA - Cow pea white BW (SPAdes) (version 2) | ecosystem: Host-associated > Plants > Roots > Nodule | place: USA...
TATATATATATATATATATATATATATATATATATATATATATATATATATATATATATATATATATGTATTACTATTTTTTTTAACCTGTGTAAAAGCTTAAACTTGTAATTTAGGACAGAGTGAATAACAATTCTCAACAATTTAATATATTTATACAAGAATATTATGTTTGAGTTAATGGTAAACATAATTAGATTAAAAAATCATTTCTTGTTCATATAGATATGATTGCTGGCCTGCGGTAATCAAATTCCAGGTCAAACATTACTACCACTAAGCTAAGATGTGTGGTTAAAATAATACATATAACTTAATCTCCTTACACATGTGATTAGGGTTGAATTACTTATTTATGTGTATGTAAAAACATATGTGCAAATAAGTCAACTTTTTTAATAAATCTCAGTATCTAAAGAAAACTTTACCTAACTTTCAGTTCATAAAAATAATTTACTCACCTTAAAAAAAGATCAAGTACAATTTTCCTGGATAAAAGTTCTTAGTATATTCTGAATCCTGATAGTTTTACCTGTACTTCAAAATTAATAGAAGTAATTGTAAAATAAAAAACTAAAATATAAGTACAATTAAATAGGTTTGATTGTAATTTTAGGTAGGAGTAAAGTTCAGTGTAAACAATAAGTATAAATAGGTTTTTTTTAATGATTTAGGTTAACAGAAATCACAAAATGCATCATTTTTCAGTCTCTATCCTGTGTAATTGTTTTATTTGTATGATCTGTTTTTCTCAAAAAAAAAAAGTATATCTAGTATTCAAATGTTTCATATTTACATTTCTTATACATCTATCTAATATTTTTGTACATGAATTAACATATCTTTAATATTTTCTTATATATTAGTTATTGTTGATAAAAAAAAAAGTTTTTCATTGATGTAACTTTGCTAATGAGATTTAAGAACAATCTTTTTTTAATGTTCTTTTCCGTTAAGAATAAAAAATTCAGAAGACAAAATTTTAGTTATTTTTATTATATTTTTGAAAAGAAATTATTAAATAAAGTGAAAATAGTTAAAATAATTGAAAATATATAATAATGTGAAGATGAATCTTAGTATTGTGAAATAATGGGCAGGTGAGTTAATGATTTGGATTCATTCATAAAGCCATAAATATAGATAGTGAAGAGTAGTCATAAATTCATAATTACATTTAGGATTCCTTAGAACAAAAGATTAACACACTAACTCCGACCAATCTATTCACAAACTTTCACGTGTCCCCTTCACCCGTTTTCTATTATTATTAAAATAAGAAAAACGTTAATCAAACTTAAGGAATTTAATAGTGATTTTATTTTTTCCTTTTATTAGGAACGGTAACATTACACTCACCTAAGATTTTTTTCGTGTACTCTTCTAGAAAAAAAGTTCTCTGTAGTTGATTCCTTTAACCAATGTTATAAAAGCATTTGTTACCACGACCTAAAATAAATATCTTTGCTTTTTAATTATTTTTACTAATAAACTAAAGATTTTTTTTTTATATATTATTTCATGAATTTTAACCGGATTATACTTCGATTTGGATCACGTATTCGTATATTATATTTTAGGTACTTTATCGATACTAATCAATAAAATATTTAATATATAAAATAATAATATTTTAAGATGACAATAATTTAATATTTTATATTTACAATTTTATATTATATTTTTTAATATTTATATATCACATATAATATTTTATTATTTTTAAAATAAATGTATTAACATATTATACATGTTGTAATATTGATTCCGTATATATTTTAACTAACTTCTATTAATTATTTATAGTATATTTGTATTTCACACTCGAGAATGAAAATATATTTTATTTCGGTCATATTTTAACCTATTTTCATATACTAAAACAAAGTTTATCATGTATCCTATTGATCATAGACACGTGTCGCAAAATTCTGTACATTCAAGATCAAGTAATTATTATTGTACAGTATGCTCTATTTAGTTAATTCAGATACGGATTGAAAAACGAAATCCAAATTAGTCTAGCTGAATATTATATCAACTATGTAAAATTAAATGTGTTCCAAGAGAATTAGAAATATTGGGTTAATTAGATAAAATATGAGGAGTAAAGTTTTTATTATTGCAACCATATAGTTTTCCGTGTTTAGCTTATTTCCTTTTGAGTTGAACATTTTTAGAATTATTTTTGTGAAAGGATTAAAAACATCTTAAACATTTCTTATTATATATATATATATATATATATATATATATATATATATATATATATATATATATATATATATATATATATCATACCGATTAACATATATTATTGATTATACATAATCTCTATTTATTCTTTATAACTCATTATCACTACAAAAAACTTACGTTAAACCTTGCTATACCAGAGATAGAGGATAGTAATATTCCACTATATTAAGAAAGGATATAAAACCTAGGTAGAGAGCTAAACAGGGACTGAACTACTTTGAAATGTTGTAATACAAAGAAAAAAAAAATGTACTGGAATAATTAGAAAAATTAATAGTGGATAAATTGAGTTTGTGATTTATATATATATATATATATATATATATATATATGTATGTATGTATGTATGTATGTATGTGTACATAGTGATTCATTGTTAACGGTTATAACGCGTATGGGAGTTTCTGAAATGGTCTTCTTACGTACTCAGAAAACAAAACAACCGACCCACTTAATTTGAGTATTCATGCATAGACATATATAATGCATTTTATGATAAGAATTCCACAAGAAACGGCTCAGATATAACGATAACATAGAAAGTGGAGTTCATACATTTGGGAGACATATATAATCACAGTCACATCTCATCTTAATGTGCATAATGACATATGATATCAAAACTTAGTTTTTATGTACAACAATAGTAGGACTACTTCACACTTCTACTTCAATCTCATCACTCCACCCTACGCATTAATTTATACCAAACTAACAAAATACCATACTTATAAGATTTTATTTTTGAAAAAAAAAATTGTAACCTTTTAAGATATATTTTATGCTTCTGCTCGTAAAGACTTTCTTCATGTAATTATATCATATTCTTTAAAAGTTTTAGTCATGTGTCATCTAAAAGTTAACATCGTTAATTTTAGATGATGTATTTCACATGTTACTATAATGATAAATTTTATATGATCTTTAGAGAGAAATGAATTCTAATTTTATATATAAATATATGGACTAAAACTATATTAACTTTCTTTTTATATTGATATATGAGTTCCATTAATTAATTATATATATATATATATATATATTACAAAGTTCAGAGGAAAAAACCTAATTAAAGAGGGTAAATGACAAAAATTACTTTAAAAATATAAATGAGAGAATTTAATTTAAGGTTAAATAAGTTTTTGGTCCATTAACTTTTACTAAAAAATAGAATTAGTCCATCTTTGAAACTGTAACACAATTTAGTCCATCAACTTTAGATATGCATGAATTTAGTAATTTTAATCATAAATTTATTCATTTTAACCAAATTTTGTTAAGTTTATTTAATGTTTGAAACACATTTCTTAACTAACATTGAAACAGAAATGTATCAAACAGTATATACAACTCAAATGCTATCATAAAACGTAAAGTTCTCAAAATAGGTAACACGGCTCGACCGACCACGGGTTGACCACTTAGTAAGCCAACCCAACCTGACTCACTTATTAGTGTACCAAAAAGATTTGAATTCAGTCGGCCCACCGCGAGTTAGTGGGTTAAACAGGTTGACTCATTGACTCAATTAAAAAAAATACAATTTTTTTCTCTTCAATTTCAAAAAAACTAAATTATAATTCTGATTAAAATCTAAATACACTTCAATAGAATCCAAATGCAATCTAAAAGGATGTTAAACTCCAACTACAAATCAAAATCACAAAAATACTCATGTGTTGGCTAAAAAAATAATCTAATACAATCTAAATGCAAAGCCCAACTTAATAAAAAATAGTTGTGTGACCCTTTATTTGCAAGTTTATAAGTCGGGTTCTAGGTGGACCGGGTCAAAAATTAACCCATATTAAAATTTGTAAAAAAATTTTGACCTAACCCGGCCTGAACCCGTGATGGGCCGGGTTGGCTCAGGGTTCCAACCCATTTTGATAGCTCTAATAAAATACATTTGAAACGTCAAATAAACTTAACAAACTTTTGTTAATAGGACTCGATCCACACATTTCTAAAATCGAGGGATTAAATTGGACAAAAATTTTGAAGAGAAACTAATGCAAGTTTTCACTGAAAGTTAATAGATAAAAACATATTTAACCCTTTAATTTATATAAAGATAAGGAATGTATATCAAAAAGATTCTTATGCTTTTTTTTTTATAAACTTATATATAATATATTCCTTTTTAAAATTCCACATCCATTATAAGGTTGAATTTGAGCATGTTAGATGATGAGGGACAACAGAACACATGTATGGCCTTTGATTAGGAGGAAAACAAATAGCTTAAGACCCACGAGAAGGGGAATACACGTGCTTGTAACCTATATATGCCTCTGAAAGCAAATTAATAAACATACACATTTAACTAAGTGCAAGTGTATCATGAAGGCAATAATAATTAAGGATGAAAGAACTATAATTATAATTATAATTACAATTAGTATTTGGTGTTGCAGCCAGCACATGGAATGCGCAGCCACTCTTTATGGAAATTAAAATCGTAAGAGTATCTCCAACATATAAGTTCTTAATACTACTTTGATGAATCTTAGATATATTTAATTAAGAACCTAAATAAAAACTCTTCCATTCCAACTTATAATAAACAAATTTTGTCAATGAAAATTTGTACATTTTTTACATGAAGTCCACAAAAGCTCAGTTGAATTAAAAAATTCAACAAAGTTTAATATTTTTTGCACACCTCTTTCAAAGAACTTTGGTTTGAACAATAGCTTGGGAATTAAGATAAAGCTGATGTAAGAACAACAAATACACTAAATGCTTTGGTTGAAGAATCAAATCCATGTTTGGAAGAGAAATGGTCTCAATGATTGAAGTTGAAATGCAATTAATTTAGTATAGAGAAGTCGAGATTCAATTAATAGATGGGTGAAGTGGAGTTGAGTTCAACATTTAATTGCTTAATCAGATCACAGAAATTGATCGAGAACCCTTGTGCTGGGATTGACCTACACATGGGAGGGACCATGAACCATGAAACATCTCCACTTAATTACCATTTTTCATGGCAGCGATCTTCCATGTGTGCACATGCTTGAACATGCTTAACACTAATTAATAATATACATAAACAAATAATCTTTTTTTTCCTTTGTTTTTGTTACCATTCATCTTAATCATAGTCTTAGGGAACACGAGGAATGATTGGAACAAAATAACAACATATCATAATTGATCAACTTGACATTTAGTTTGACCTTGACATTTCAGTTGAGGTAATTCAACAATAGACATGTTTTATTTACACATTAATTTGGAAAGCAACTTTAAACCCTAATGCTATTTCAATTTAGTGATAAACAAAAGCATTATATATATATATATATATATATATATATATATATATATATATATATATATATATTATTCCTTTTAATTTATTTTTATTCAGTGCATAGGCCAAAAATGTTAAATTTATATCCAACTTTATTACTTTATATTTTTATTTTGTTGGATTTTTTAGTAGACAAAAAGAGTTTGTATGTATCTTTCTTACCTATATAAGACTTCCAAAAATATCCTAAGTAGAGTCTTTATGTAGTTAGAAAATGTTTGAATTTAACGAGTTTTAAGTAATGAGTCAATTCATACGAGAGATTTAAGATAATCTCCAATTAAATCTTATAAAATAATATAGTCCTAGATTTTTTTTTCTTATATATTTTTCATCTCATTATTTTTATATAAAGTGAGACTTTTAATTTTTGTTAGAAATCTAAGGGTTAAGAAAGTTAAATAATATATAAGAAAAAAATTCATAAATTTGTTGTCTTAGAGTATTAGATTAAATGTGGTGTTAATGTTTTATATGGGTTGAATTCATATTTCATTAATATTATTGATCAATTTCAATATATAGAATTTGTCATAGAAATCAAATTTGTTGATATCATTCTAAAATATAATTTGTTGATTTAAAAAGAAAGGTGTATATAGATTAAGTTATATGAAACTTTGGATTGTAGTCCAATATATGAAATTTGTTTGAAATTAGTACCAAGTTATTGAATATGAGTGGAGAAGTAAGTATATATGAATTTAAATGAAAATTGATGAAAATATGGTGTGAAAGAGTAGTTAAGGTTTGATTCACGTGCATGGAGCATTATTGACTTATATGACAACAACCCGTCTCACAATCAGTCTTCGGGGTCATTACTCCTTCTAAGTCAATAGCCGAAAATATAGAATAAAGATGAGTGAGACTTAGCATAAATTTCACGCGATACTTTTTTAATATATGGGATATTTGTATTACATGAAATTAACAACAAATTTTTAATTTGGAAATTTAAAACTCCAATTTCAGTATAATCTTAATTTTAGACCCTGACTTTGGCAAAATGGCCAATGTAATGGGAAAATCTCAGGCTTAAATCCTTTAAATTTTTAAGATCATGTTTAATTCAATTTTCAGTATTTTTATGTTTTAATTTTTTTTTAAAAAAGTATGTTACTCGTCAATTTATTTTTTAACCAAAATCATCAAGTTGCAAAAATAACTAATGTTAAAAGAAAAATAAAAACAGCACTCTAGAAGCGTTTTCTCATATTATTTAGTTCGAGATTGATAGAACAAGATAAATTGAAAAGTGATCCCATTGTCTTATTATTTGAATAAATATATATTTTTTTAATTAACGATGATGACCTAACTATTATTATCAGGAGTTCATCATATATATTCATAATTCTTTTGTTGTATAAACTATAATTATACTATTTTAATGAGAAATTAATCTCATCTTATGTAATGAGTTACGAATCTCCTATTTTTTTTTTCGCAAAATTGGATAAACTATTTTGAAAGGACATAATTGTTTCAAAACAGATTTTATTTTGTTTTTCCTGAAGATATTTCATGCTGACCTCTCTCTGCACCTTTCTAGAAAAAAGACACATCATTATCGATCCCCTTATTTTTTTTAGAATAAAAATATAACAACGCAACCCGCACTCATAATCCTCAAATTATGTTAAACAGAAACATTGTTTAATTGGATGTGGCTAAGCATAGTTTAATTGAAAAGTAACAACTGCTTAATCCTCTGCAATTAATAATTCCATTGCGCCCTTGATGGCAAGATTAGTCTAATCCAAACATGGGTAACTGCAACTTCCCCCAACCAATGTATGGCAGTTGGGATCCGCATCATGAAATATTCTTCCAACTTTGTTTTCTCCAAATTTTAAATACTATGTCTATCTTACCTTGTTCAATCCACTGCTGCCCAACAATCATGTTACAAATTTTTAAACAAAAATATTAAGGATGCAAATGCTACACTCACATGCATGACCCAATTCATGTCCATGCAATGCAATTATACTTTAAAATTCCTAACCAAAACCACCCTCACAACGTTGCTTCAACTTGCCATTTTTTATATTTACAAGCTTAAAAGTATATGGGTAGTATGAAAGTTTGGTGCTTCCTCTTGTGATGGAAAAGTAATCCAAAGAAAACAATTGGTGGATTCCTGGTCCTAGCAACGGATTACCAGAAAAAACTACTTAACTGTCCTTACCAACTAACATCCTTGTGTAACACCCACTTAGATTACTATAAATTCCACCAATCATGTTTGTTTCTTATCCTACATTCACATGGAGGCTGCAATCTTCAAGAAATCGGAGGAAACACTTTTACTTGATTTCATTCATGCATTTGCACAAACATGTAGCGGGTAGTTAAGGACATGGGAAGAAATGACACACAACCCCCATTAATTAAGGTTTTTTGCGAAATGGGTAATCGATCAAGGAATAGAATTTTGATTAATGATGAAAGAAAAAGTGATTGTCTTCATTCATACAAGTTTCTTAGATTTTGATGAAGAGTGTCCCTGCATCCATGACCAATATGTCCCTATGGAAGCTAGTGTTGAGGCACATGGAGAGCACATAAGCTGAATTAAAATCATAAGTGTGGGTCCCTTTTTGCAAATTAGACAACTTTTCAGACTATTAAATACGATACCTAACATATCATGAAAGACATCACCAACAACCTATTTGTTTATGTTTGTAGAAAATAAATGCTACCAAAACATTTTTTGACACACTATTTTAAATGTCTTTTATTATTGATTGAAACTTATATAAAATTTTGTGAGATGTATTCTTTATTTTCACTCAATTTGATAGTTTTTAATTAATGATAAAAGATATATTAAAAATATAACGTAGTATAGATTACTAGTTTATTTATTTATAAATAAATACTATTTATTCATCTTTTACAATTAAAAGATTGTTTAATACTCAGATAATTAGTGTAAGTATAATAAGATATACGTTTGCAAAGAAAATCGAATATAATTAGTTTGTGATTTTTTTTTCATGTGAATTAAATGTAGATATCAATAAGTTTTAAATAATTCAATACATATTGCTCAACAGATTTAGTTGGAATTGCGATTAACTATGTGATGGAATTTCAGTTAAAAAATTACATGTAATGAAAAACAAAACTTGGATATCTCCATCATCTCTAGTAAAAAAGAGTAGAAAAATATACAATATATAGAGATATAGAAAAACAAAAAGGTATTGGTTGGGGAATATCTAAATCTAATAAAGAGACATACTGATTAGATACATTCATCATAATAAAAAAAAATAGCATATTTGTTGCCATTAAAGAGAAAGACATGTATAAATTATCAAGTGCTAGAGGGTCCTTTTCTTCACATGTGTGACCTAAACTCTTTTTAATATAATATTATAATCTCAAATTAGCTATATCGCTACACTTGATATATAAATCATCCACTTTAATTAGGAATCATAAGGAATAAGGTGTTTTTCAACGAATATTTTTACTCATGAGTTTATAAATATTTTCTTCTCTCTCACCTACCATCGGGAGAAATCTTCTTAAGTAAACTAGGAAAACCTATGAATAACCTTCCTTTTCTTCCCTTAGTAACACTTTGTTTATCTCAACTTGTTTAATGTTATTACTAAGTGATTGTTTGAGAAAAAAATGTTAATTTGAACATGATAATTTTAGATGAAAAATAATAAAAGTTTGTGATTAAAAAAAACAACAAAAATGCAAGGAAAGTCTAGTGATACTTGTACTTTCTTCTTTTTACCCTTACTTTTGATAGATCACTTTTACTTTATTTTTTTTAATTTTTAAATTTAATTTTTAAATTTTAATTTTAAATAATTTTATTTAAAATTTAAAAACAATTAAGGAAAATAAAGTCCCCAAAAGAATCTAATTAGTAATGACTCCTTGGAGTCTCACAATAATTGACGGTAACTATTTTTACAAGAGTCATCTATTTGAGACAAACTTTTTCAGATCACTTAACAAAATATTTAAATATTCATTCATTCTTAAATTGATACTTAATTTTTAATATAGGAATTATTTAAATTATTAAACTATCATATATTTTTCATTGGACTTTATCAATTAAATAAGCGACAAAAAATTTCACCGACTTATTTTTTCTTTTCTCTAATTTAGACAATCTTACTATTTTATTTTTTCTCTTTTCTTGTTTTTAACTGTTTAATTTGTACTCTCTAATGCAAGAAAGTGCAAGACTAAAAGTATATTTAAGCATTTTAAAAATGATTTAGTTAATGATAGAAAAAGCAGCCAAAAATGGTCAAAAATTGACCAGTGTTGCAAGGGTCAGATTTTGGTTCATTTTGTGGTGATGGGTAGAGTTGAGAGGAATTTATGTTGTGATTGAAAGTGTAAATGGAAGGCGTAGGGTCGTATTGTTTTGTAGCACAAGAACATCATGGCTATGTTTGCAAATTCATAGGACCCAAGTGTATGCCACGTGTCCGGTTTGAATGAGTCAGTTAAAGGGAAAGATTGAATAATTTATCAAAAGCTGCATGATTTGAATGTGATGTGAAAAAGAGATTGATTAGCAATTCCAATTCAATCACTTCAACTACGTCATTCAAAATTCACTCTGCTACTCACTGCTCACCAATTTCCATTCATATTATATTACAACAACTTTTTTTTTCTTTTAAATATGTCATCAGTAATTTTTGTTGCAAATTTAACTATTTTTTAAGTGATATAATTTAATTAAAATATTTTTTAATATTTTATTTTGTCGAGAAGACCGCTATCGAGTGTTTAAAATGTAACTCAATCAATTATTTGATTATTTTCTCTACATTATAAAATATCCGAAAAGAGTTTTATGCTTTCTTTGAATTTAAGGAGTTAAAAAAAAAGGAATGAAAAAAGAAAATTTATTTTAATTAAGAGAAAGACGTTGGCAAATAGATGAAAAATTCTAATATGTTGATTAATATGATTCAAAAATAAAATTAATTAAGTAATTAGGAAGTTATTATGTAGCATAAAATTATTTAATAGTAAAAAGTTTCTTATATTTAAATAAATAGTTTCAAATTATGTCAAAAAATTCAAATAATAATTGAAAATTAAATTAAAATGAAAAAGATTCCGAGTAAAAAATGAGAAGTGAAGATTAAATTGAAAGAAAATTTAAATAAGTAAAATTATAATACATTTAACATTTATTACATTATATACTTTTTAGTTATTACCCAAACAATTTATTTTTCATGTAATTTATTTAGTATTTTCTTAAAGTAGGAAAAACTATCACGCTAAAAATTTAAGAAACAGCAAAAACTTATAATCAATTTCAGATTAAATTTCATTCCAAAGTGTGAGGAGAAGCATGAAAGAGATATTTATGTCACTTGGAAGATATGTGGTTTAAAATTAGTATTTTAATATTGAATGGTGTATATTGAAAATTAGATGAAAAACGATACACGCATGTGAATTGAATGGAGAAATAACGAAGAAGAAGTGCATAATTGGGGTGTTGTAGGTGAATCCAATGAATAAGTTAAAAATCCTGTTTGAGCAGTTCTTCGTATTACTAACTTTTTAATATTTAAAAGAATACCGATTATAATCTCAACTTTGGAAGCAATTTGATAATGTTATCTCGGTTACAATTAATAAAGTCAAACTATAATATATAGATGATAAAATAATAACAAAATTAAATTGAAATAAATTTTTTAATATAATATTAAATTATAAAAGAAATATTAATTAATATTTGTATTCATATTTAATTGAGCAGGTTTCAGATAAAATAGCATCAAACAAAAAAATAGATTTTATTTTATTATTTATTAAAAAAATTTAAATAAAATTAATTATGATAATTTAATAAATAATTTTGTATAAAAAAATTCAAAAAATAAATTTTAGATGAAAGACGTCATTTGTTAAATTTGTTTTATGTTTCCCAAATTCTTGAACCGTTTATCTGATAAATATTTTGTATGGTATTGGGTTATGACCTAATCGTATTTTTCTTTTAGGGTTAAGTTTGTTTTTAGTCCCTAAATTTTGGTCAAAAATTGGAATTCGTTCCTGATCGAAACTTTGATAAATTTTGGTCCCTAAACTTTAAAAATAAATAAATATAGTTCTTTTAACTCAATTTTGGATCAAAGTTCAGGGACTAGAAACATACTTCACCCTTTCTTTTATTTCTTAAAGTATTGTGATTACATAATTTTAATCTCTCCTATTTCAAAAGTTAAGACTTAGAAGTTAAAATTAATCGTAATTTACAAAAACCACTATCTCTCAATTTACTAAAATAAAGATCAATTCATGACTAAACTAAATCTAAACAGTTACTCAAATATGGTGGAGTATAATAATATATTTTAAATAACCTGACATTGACTTGGCAAAGTTTTAAATAAAGTTGGTGAAAGGTAATTACATATTTACAACTATACACTCAAATAAAGTAATATTTGGATATACTTAAAATTTAAAATTTGACATTATAGTTAAATATTAAAATGATATTATTATTTTGTGACTAATTAAAATATGGGGCATCTCTTATATAGTAAAATATGAATGGAGTGTAAAATTTTTATAAATTGAATTTGTAAACTTAGATAAATATGGTGAAAAAATAAGATTTTTGACGTAATCTAATATCTTCTATTTTTAAGTAAAACGAAACTTATAACAATCCTGTAATATTTTTGTAAATATTTGTACAATTATAGACCATATTTTTTAAAAAATTGTCTTCAGTTGTATCAGGTATAGACTTCAGTTTAATCTAAAATCAAAGGCTTTGCTCATTTGCATAGGATAAATTTTAGAAATTTTTACAATCCACCAAAGATCCTTTTACATAGCGCCACTATATTCTTCTTCTTCGTGTTCGTTTTTATCTTCATTATCTTTTATCTTCTTTCTCGTTTCTCCTCAATTTTTTTCTTTATTGTTTTTCCTTTCCTTCTTCTAACGCTGTTTTAAATATTGATAAAATGGTAATGAAACTAAATTTAAATATCACACTACCTTTTAAATATGAAGATGGAACATAAAAACTAGGTAGGGCAATGTCTTAGTTGGGAAGAATTTGTTCGACAATTTCAAAAAGATAACAAGATAAAAGTGAACATTAATAGAGGAATTCATGAATATCTTGGTCTGACAAGTACGTCCTGGCAGAGGGAGTATAGGCGAATATGTTGACAACTTTTCTGTATTTTTTAAAGTGAAAAATTTAGTTTATGCAAAATTTATGGGAGTTATATATACACTAGAACATGTTTGGAATGTGAGTATTAGGATGTTTTGGTTGGAATGTGACTCCTCTTTACTTTGTCAAGCTTTTTTGTCTAAAGGGTGATGCTTTGGAGTTTGAAGAGATGACAAAATATATATATATATATATATATATATATATGAATATTCAATTTAAAGATTTTGTCGTAAAAAAAATCACTACGCAGATAAGTAAGTTAATTTGAATTGCAGTTAATTTCATAGTAATGTAATGTCTTATTTATGATTATTAGTTTGGAGTTTTTCATAATAGGTATTCTTTGTTAATGTTTTGTTAAGTGTAGACTTTTATTGTTTTTGCATTTCGGTGGTTTGGTGTGATTCTTTATTCAATAATTAACAAATAATAAATATACTTTAAAATGTGAATATAATTAAAATGTTAAAGTATATATATAATACCTAACTTGAGACAAGCATATGTATGAAGATATTAGAGTTGAAGTTATGATTAAAAGAGATAGAAGGTAGGTTTGAAAATTTGGTATCTAACGTAATAGTTTTGTGGGAGAAACCTAACGTAACGCGTTGTTTGGAGAGGGGCAGTATCTGGAATGAAGCAGAAGAGGTGAACGTGGAAAGAGTGGTGCAGGTGGCAATTTCTTAGAGGCCACCGAAAACCCTGTTTTCTCCACTCAAATTCATCAACAATTCTCTTTCTTTCTTTCTTTCTTTCCTTCCTTTCTGCCACATGCTTAAGATTCCTTCCATATTATGAATTAATGGACAACACCATTCATTCAAGTTCACCATCATACTTTTTTTTTTTTCCTTTTAGGGGCCAAACCCACCTCAATACTACATTAGATATATAGACTCCGCATGGCATCATATGGCTTTTACACATGGATTTAGGTCATAATTGCTTTCTTCCAACAATTCTCTAACATTTGTTCTCGTAATAATATCATGATATTATATTCTATTTTTACAGATCACTTTTTTTCAATATTATCACGCACTTCACATTAAACCACCATAAATCATATTTTCAATTATTTCATGTAAACAAGAGTAAATATAAATAACCTTTCTAAAATCACTTCTTATCTAAAAACAATATCAAAAACAATTGAATTTTCTTAAAAAGAAATTTATAGATAAGCTGATGTAGAGTAAATTTCATATAATTTCTCAGTGTTTGCATTTTAATTTTCATATAAATTAATTTTAACCCATGAAAAAACCTTTTTTCCTTCTTCTTACTTATCTCTTCTGCATATTTCCTTATATGTCTTTTGACTTTTAATTTTGTCTGCCAAATATGTATAGTAGGCAAGCACTGCAATTCCCATGGTTTGTGGATATTAGCTGGTGCAAGTACAAGAGTTAGGTGTAGTTGTTTCTCTTCATGCTATTTTGCTGGCAATAAATAAATAAAAACTTAATTTTCATTAAATAAATTTGACCCTTGATATTTTAAGACTTAAATACTTTTATATACACTTTTATTAACTTAAATTAAATTACTAATTCTGCTGTGACCTAATATATCTTAGGACCAAAAGTAAGGGATCGATCTCTTTTATTAGATATTATTTTATACATAAATGTTTAAATCAAACCATTGATTACATGATTAAGGGACTTAGTTGTCTATTTACCAATCTATCATACATATCAGGTTCGTTAATATACTAAATTTTCTTTGAATGTGAATTGGAAAGAATAAAATTTAGACTCATATTTTTCTTTCATCTTGTTTTTTTATTTTTTATTTTATTTTTTATCAAAAGTTTATGTGCTTTGCAATGCTTCAAATCATATTTATATGTTATCACATGAAAAATATTATTATGGTGGTAGGTCACGATCGATTAGGCCAGCGAGTCCATTTCTAAGTTGAATAACTCTATATAATGTTTACGATAGGAAAAATGAGGGATCATGTAATAAAGAACAAACATTAAAAATAGGAGGTGTTCATGCAAAAACAATAATAGAATGTCAGGAAATACAAATCATATCTTATTCTAATCACTGACTTGTCGGACTGGTTACTCCTCAGTTTGGATGCGTCTTCTTTTAATGTTGGCAGACTGGACCCTTAGGGAGTTACCTGCGGAAAGGACTCTGATGATAAGTCAGCAAAGGCTCTCAAAGGTCAAATCACATATTAGTCAATTAATGAAAGCGTACTCTAATTTATTGGGGTCCATATGTACTTATAGAGATATTAACTATGTTTTACCTCCTTTATGGACTGGGCCCCTCTTTATTGTGTTGGGCCAATGTTTAGGCTTGGACTGAGTCTGGGTTAGGCCCAAGTCCCATGTTTGTGATCTGATGCTAGAAGCCCTGCTGTAATTTCTTAAGTTTAGGGTTGGTGGCTTTTACTTATGCGTTATTCTTTGGAGTGGGCGACCTTAGCCGTTATGTGTTGTTATCTTGTTCAGTTAACTAACCGTCTATTCTTTTTATGATAAAACTAGTCGTAGGTGGTTCAGACCAGGTAGTTAGCCATATCGATCCTGACCGCCTAGGTATAGTACATCAGTCCCTCAATCTTTGGCGGGATAGGTCACGTCAAAGGTTATATGTTGCTAGCTTGAACTAGGTAGTTAACCATATCGGTATTCGCAGCCTAGGTACAATACATCAGTCCCATAGCATTTGGCGGGATAGGTAACATTAAAGGTTGTTGTGTTTGTTATGGTGGCTATTGTAAGAAAAAATTGCTCCTTTCTTAGTATTCCTTGGGGTATAGTAGTTTCCTAGTCTTAAGAAGTGGAAACGTCGTTAAGACTCTGTCAGAAGTGATGGGAGTAGTTGAAGAGACGCCAGTTGTCAGGGGTCTCATAAGAAGGGTTTGCGTAGTCAACTTTTATTTGTGACGTTTCACATTCATAACGTTTAGGCTGGAAAAAAATTATTGATGCATATATGTTCTTATAAATAAAGGTTGAGAATAAGATTTGTTTATTCTGCTTCATTTGCTCAGATATGAGAAAAGTACTTCGCTTGCCTTTGTTATTTGTCCGATATATTCCTTATTTCTGCCGTCATCTTTAAAATAATCAAAAAGGTATGTCTAGTGATAACAATAGTATGTCTTCATCTGATTCGGGTAGTGGGAGTGGAAGGTCAGGGGATGAGGATAGTGGCCAATTGGCTGGTGAGGAGGGGGGATTCCAATAAAGGTTACTTCGAAACTAGAGAGGATTCGGCGGAGAAGATATCCGAGAGCAACTTGCCGAAAAAAGCCAAGTATGAATGGGTAGCTGCTGACGTGCGAACCAAATATTCTCTTTTCAGATGGTCTCGCATACTGAATGGATGGTTGAACTGCGTACCTGTCCTTGAGAGGGGTACCCGACGAAGCATAGTATCTTTTGATGAGATTTAGCGATAAAATACCCACTAAGGGTCTAGTTAGGGTTTATTTATCCATGCACCCACTTGTTGATTTAGAAGGTATCATTTCGTATTTTCACCGTCATGTTGTATTTGAGAGAAATAACGTTATTGTTTACGTTGCAGGTCTCATGGCTCAGCTTGGCAAGAAGAACTTAAACATGTTCAAGGCTTTGCACAAGGAGCAAGCTGAAAAGGCCAAAAATGTCGAGAATGTTGATGTTCCCAATCTTCAAGAACCATTGGTCAAGGTTCACGTCCACGGGGAATCGAAAAGGAAGGCGACTGTGCTTGCGAAACAAGGTGTTGGAAAAGACCTGAAGCGAGTTAGGGCCACCTTTTTGGGGCCAGAATCCACTTCTGAGGCAAAGAAACCTGAAGCTTGCCTTATTGAGTTGCCGGAGATGACCGTGTGCTATGACATCGAAATCTCCTTGGCTGAATCTTTGATTTCTTCTATAGACAATATAGAGCCCAATTTGATGATAAAGGCCATGCTGGAATTTAACAGTAAGGCCTTGATTTTGGGTTGCAGGGTGGGCACTCTTCTGCAAAGCGAAATCAAGGAAGGTGGATGGGCCAAGGTGGAGGAGCTCCAGGAGGAGTTGAAAGTTTAGGCCGCCAAGCATGCTGAGGAGAAAGCGGCCTGGGAAAAGGAGCGGGAAGAGTGGCTGGTGGAGAGGAAGTGGCTGGGCTCGTGGAAGGTTAGGTGTCTGGACTCCGAGAAAAAGCTTAATGAAAACATTTCTGATATGGAGACAGATTATGGTAAGTTAAAAGAATAGAATGATGGGCTTGAGAGTGAGCTTGAAGATTTGAAGGGCCACATCATTTAAGAACATATAAACGGGTTCCAAAAGTGTTTGCGACAAGCGGCCTTTTTCTGCAAGGAAGTGGACGTATCCGATTCTAGATATGATGTTAATAAGGACATGGTGGACGACCGTTTGGTGAATGAATTGGACTCAAGTCCAGAAGAGGAGGTTGAGAAGGTGGCCGATACTAATGACGTAAATGCTGTAGATGATAGGGCCGAAATGGTGGAGGTGGATGCTAATTCGGTTGTTTAGGACCATGTTTATATTTTGATTCATATTCAGCACAAGTTTGTAATAATTTACACAATTATTTTTCTGTTGAACAATCATTTTATGCCTTTACGATATTATAATTTGATGGATGCTTTGTCACGCCTACCGCGTTGTGTGATGTCGTTCGTTCTTGTTTTACTTTGATTATAGGCGTGCCACTTACGACTTATGATTGTGTGTTGCGTTAATTATGATTATGTAATATGTTCGACCCAGGTCGCTTATATCGGTGCGTGGTGGGGATTTTAAGAAAATTATTTATTGAGTGATTATTCGACCCAGGCAGTTTACTTTGATAAGTGGTGGGGAACTTAAGAAAATTATTCATTGAGTAAGTATTCGACTTAGGCCTCTTACTTTGGTACTTAAGAAAATTATTTATGGGGTGAGTGTTCGACCCAGGCCGCTTACTTTGGTAAGTGGTGGGGAACTTTAAGAAAATTATTCATTGAGAGAGTGTTCGACCTAGGCCACTTACTTTGATAAGTGGTGGGAAACTTAAGTAATTATTCACTGATTAAGTATTCGACCCAAGCTGCTTACTTTGGTAAGTGGTGGGGAACTTAAGTAAATTATTTATTGATTAAGTATTCGACCCAGGCCGCTTACCTTGGTAAGTGGCGAGGAACTTAGGAAAATTATTTATTGGGTGAGTGTTCGACCTAGGCTCGACCCAGGCCGCTTACTTTGGTAAGTGGTGGGGAACTTTAAGAAAATTATTTATTGGGTGAGTGTTTGACCCAGGCTGCTTATGTAACATCCCGTCCGGATATTACGAATTTTAAATAAAATAGAATAAAATAATATTAAAACCTCATTTAATATAACTGTAATTCCCCAAAACGTAAGAAATTTAAAACTTTCATTCATCATAGAATAAACTTTAAAACCATAATTATAAGCTTCATTACAATCATCAAAGTCTAGTAATATAAAATATTACAATTTATTTAGAAACATAAAACATAAAACTCAGAAAACTCTTTTCTCCCATACTAGCC
>Ga0209589_1007022_pt1 | contig 18319 bp, 9 predicted proteins | sample CowpeawhiteBW_FD_187525 | JGI IMG/M metagenome (GOLD analysis project Ga0209589, IMG submission 187525) | Root nodule microbial communities of legume samples collected from California USA - Cow pea white BW (SPAdes) (version 2) | ecosystem: Host-associated > Plants > Roots > Nodule | place: USA...
TTTTTTTTTTGTTTTTTTTTTTTTTTTTTTTTTGTATTTTTTTTTATTTTTTTTTTTTTTTTTTTTTCAGCATATAAGTGTATAAATTCATGTTTAGGATTTAGGGTTTCAAAATAATAGTCAACCCCCTATCTTTCTATAGCATTTTTGGAGCTGGCTACTCCTCGCCACTATCTGTGATTGACTACTATGGTTCTTCCAACTTTTAAGACTGTGTACTGGCAGTATTTAATCACTCTGCTCAAGATTTCATAATGCTAATCAAATTGCAGTGCAAAAGAGTTATACTGAAAAGCACTATTATTATCAATTGATAGTAATATTGTGAAAGAGTTTTACATATTGTAATGTTGACAGCAATGCCCGCATATTGCCTTCTTTCCCTGCAGACCAGCGCTTTATCTGAACATCCGCACTATCAGCAATTCTCTGACGAATTAAAATAAAAAGTCATGCATAGAAAATTTGACAAATATATACAAAATAAAATCAAAAGAACTATGGTATTATACAATGATTATCCTTGGAAATAAATAACAATCTAAACCAAAAACAACTTGCTTACCCGCCTCTCTTCTTGTTCCATCTTAGTTTGAATATCACGCTGGTTCATATCTGCCACTGCTTTTAACTGAAAATATGACAGTAACAAAAAAAATCCAATGAGAAATTATTTCAATAAAACCTATAGTGTTAATGTCAAGAATGAACAAGGAAGACCCCATATGTTCTTTTAAAGAAGCGTATGAAAAAAATATCATAACTGGTCACTGTAGACATCATTAGGCTAAAGATTTGACTATCAACCCATTTCAGAAAATACAGTATCACAAAATATTAAGAAAAAAACTATAAGAAGATGATGTATAATTTGCATTGATGAACTTCCCTTGATGGAAATAGAGGTAGAAGAATAATAACACACACCGCTCGTTCTTGTGTCCTCTGATGACGTCCTAATCTTGCTTTTCGTCTTTCCTCAGTTTCACCTTCAACCTCCTGGAATTCAGATGATGGGGAGCCTACAGAAACAAAAAATAAATAAATGATATGTTGACCACAAAATCACTTCGCTATAGTAGAAATCACTACATTTTAAAAAACCGTACCACCAAAAATCAGTGTCAGGTCATCAAAAGAGGTCATTGTGGGAGGTTTCATCGCACTGGCTGGGGATCCTGATGGAACTCTTGGTGACACCTCTGGTTTCCCTTTGCTGTTCGTCTGGTTATTGTACACGTGATCCTTAGCAACACATCAGACATACAAATTAAACTGAATATGGTATGAGGGTATTGAAAATCATTCAAGCTCATCATATTCATATCTTTTACCATAGTTGGAGTCCTTGACTTTGGCACACTGCTTGATCGAGAGCTCATGCTGAAGATGGATTCAAGATCATCCACAGCATTTGACTGACTTTTCACATCTGGAACTCTTTTACCATTGTTTATCTTAACTGGCGAGTTTGGTTTAGTCTCTGCAGCGTTAACATTGGCCTTTCTACTACTAGCATTAGTCCGTGCCCCACCCATGGCAAAACTCTCAAACTCATCTATTGGTGATACATTTGACTTATTAACTGCATCAAAAATCACCTAATTCAGCTAGTGGTATATAATAAAAGGAATGCTATATTGCTAGTCGAGTGTGAAGCTCATGCATTTATAAAGCACCTTTACTCATTGGCTTGGGAGGGGACTTCAATATCGGGGAGCTTCCTTTTGACCCTTTAGAATTATTCAACTTAGTTTTCTGCCCCAGCGAGTCCAGGAATGATTCTGAAGACGCCGAGCTTGAAGCGGTTTCAAATATCAAAAAGGGATCATCATGGGACACAGGAGCAGGTTTGTTCGGAGTTACACTCTTATTCATCCCAGCACTAAAGAATATAACAATTGAAACACATTAAAAGTGCAATACAACATAAAAGGATTGCATGTCTAAAAAAAAAATAGAGCTCTGAAATTCAAGTATTAAGGATAAAAAAAACGGTTAGAAGGAAGACTACACTAAAGGTGGTCGATCAATAAGATTCTCCTATAGATTTCAGCCATTGGCAAAGTCGACTTCATATCAATAACATCATGACAGAACCAAAGCACCACCAGTTAAGGAATAAAAGTAAAAGTATATTTATTAGGATCAATAAAAGTACACTCCATTGTAATTTTATAAGATGTTTATGTGATTTCTAATTTCTACAAAAAGCAGTCCTTTTAATTTCTCAAAGAAGAGATTGATTAGCAAAATGTTTAAACTACTAATGCTATAAATCTAGAAGGAATTGAAGATAAAGTTTCACTACCCATTATTGAAAACACCAAAGCCAGGGATCAAATCATCAGAATCAGGTGTTTTGTAGTTTCGACTGTTTGTGTTTGTATTTAATCCACCAATCTTATCTAGCAGATCATCAACGCCGACACTCTTCGCATGCGTCCCACCGAATACGTCATCCACATGAGACGACATGGAAACTGGTTTATTAGATCCGGCGAATATGGAATCGTAATCGAACGAAGAGCCATTGGATTTGGCGTTACCGCCGAAGACATCATCGAAATGCTGCGTTTTGCTATCGCTGCTGCTGTTGCTGAAAACCCCGTAATTGAAATTGAAATCAAAAGAGGAACTTTGGGGAGATGGGGGTCCGCTTAGGGTGGATTTGGGATTGGAGCGTGTTTGGGAATCCGAGACAGTTGGAGGTCGCTTTGTCGAAGCCCTCGCCATTGGAGCGGATTTTCCTTGTGGTTTGAGACCGAACCTTTCGGTCAAAACACCGAACTCATCCATTATTGAATTAGAAGAAAAAGAATGAATGTAGCAATAGAATTGAATTTGGGATTAGCTGAAAAGAGCTGAAACAGAACGGAATAGACTGGTTAATCGTTACTGTTTGTTTTCTCTGAAGAAAGAAAAAGAATTTTTTGCGAAAAAAAAGTAAAAAAAAAAAGGAAAAGGGTTGAGAGAAGAAAGAAGAAGAAGAAAAACGTGAAGGAAAATGAAAATGGAAGAGTGGAAGAGAAAGGAAGACAGAGAAGAAATGTAGGAAAAGAGGATGTAAGGTTGAGGATGTCGGTTGGATCTTTGTAATTTTGCATCAAAGTGATGACCACGCACAATTCCACGCGCTTGTTTCCGTGTCGTTTTGTCTTCTACCTTTTTTACTATTTTAATCATAGTGATGGATGGATCATGGATCCACTTCGGCAAGTACATATACTTTTTTATTTTAAAATATTTTACTATGGCTTAGTATTTATTTAATGTGTAAACATTTATTTTTAGAAAATTTCAATATAGTCTTTATAGATGTAAAACTTTTTTAGACCAAACGTGTCTTATAAATAAATAAAATATTATCGATTCAACTTTCCACCCGTTTCTACGACCAACTCTTGATTTAATAATATTTTTTATTTCATTCCAATTTACGTAATATATTTTTAATTTAGTTTTTATATCCGTAATACATTTGTAATTCGATTTTGTATACATAAGAACTCAATAATAATGTTATATAAGCCGCATTAAGTGCAGTTATGTCTTTTTACATAGTTTTATAAGTCTCCGTTATTTAGAAATCCAAGTCTATAAAGAAACGGTGATATTTTTAAAAAAATTTTAACTTTTCTATCTCGGGTCATCAACCAACTGAAGCCTACAAGGATTTTTATGCTTCGGTTGTAAGTAAATCGAAGCCTATAACTCATCAGAATTCAAAATTTTTCAAAATTGTCATTGTTTACCGAGTTTTTGGCCTCGGGTGGAGTAGGACCGAGGCAATATCGAATTTAGGCCTCGATTATTAATTGAATTGAGGTCATATGCCCTATTTAGGTTTTCAAATTCGCGAATTCACAATGTTCACCTTTGTCCCTGTGCGAACACTTTGCGCGCGGTGGAGGCTTTTTCGTCTTCGTTTTCTCGTGCAGTGGCGTTTGGTTTGTCACTGGCGGAGGAGGCGTGCTCGCAAGTCGCAACAAAGGTGTGATTTGGTGATCACTCTCTTCCTTTGTCTGCAGTGGTGATGGCGGCATTCAGGCTCAGCTCCTGATCTGATTGGGTTTGCGAGAGTTGTGGTGTTGTTTGCGTCAAACCCACCAAATTCAATATATGTATATTTCTCATAAATTTGACAATCACATATTCTTTGAACAAAAAACATGTCTTCCGTAACAATTAACATTTTGAAAACTAAGTTTTTTTTATCAATACATGGAATTAAACTACCAATTAACAAAAATCTCCAAATTTGCTAAAAAGGAAATTTCCAAACTTGAAACAAGAACAAACCTATAATTTCATAATTCAATAAAAAAAAAATACTAAGTCACAATCATTAGTTTCTCTTATCTTAAAAGATGTTAATCCAACAACATACTCCAAAGAAGAACACCACGACATGACTATAAATTACAGAGACGAAAGAATAACGTTTATTAAGTTCAGAGCAGAACGTAGATCAAGCCTAACAGAGCTCATGTTTCAAAAAAGGAAAAAAGACAATGAGTAGTTGCTAAGTAAAGAGATAGAATGAGAGAATGAGTAGCTAGAAAAAAGGTCATAAAAATAACAAGCGAACTAACTTTGAATCCTTTAATAAAAATAACCCAAACTTTTTTAAAACATAAAGGGGATATTACATTAATTCTCAACGAAAAAAACCTTTTAATTTTCTTTCATACATACAATATCTAATTCTAACTAAAAAAAATCCTCATCATTTAAACTTAAATATTGGAAACGTACAAGCATTACTAAAATTTAGTTCGTATTTAGATCTCAACAACTCCAATAGAAGATTAATTAAAGCTGAAATTATCATAATTACAACTCTATATTTTTAAGAGCAAAATATACACTTAAAAAGAATGTCTCTTTTCCACCTAACAATCTATATGTTGTTACATTTTTTTTATTAAGTATATCTTAGGTATTAAACACTAGAAAATGGTTTAAGATATTTTTTAATTTCTTATATGATAATACACTTAATTAATTTTATATAGAAAACTATAAACTTTAAAGAAAAATAAAATAAAATTCCATTCTTACATTTAGTATGGAGTTGCGAAAATGGTTCTGATGACAAAGTTGAGTTTGCCAACGACATCCCTTCACCACTTCAATTCGAGAGATTCCGAACACAACGGCGGCGTCACCACTATCAGCCATCATCAAACCACCGCGACCTGAAACTCGTTTCACAGAAATACCAGTAATTTTTTGGGCATTCGCCACTTCAGACTTGAGCCATCTCCATCATCCGTTAGGGTTTGCAGATTCTCCATCGTGGAGCTTGCTTCAGGTGATAATTTGCAACTCTTGCTTTGTCCACGCAATGATTAAGCCTCGTTCTTATAGAAAAAGTATATTATCCAAATGGGGGTTGTTTACGAAAATGCACAGCACAAGTGAGGCGATTCTGGACATTGGAGAAGCGAGCGAGAAAGTGAGCAAGGTTATGATGACGTGTCCCACACTGGCACTTGACACTGCTCTTAATCAAACTGGAGTTAGAGTTTCCCCTGATTTAGTTGAAAATGTTCTCAAACGATTTGAGAATGCGGGCATGTCAGCATTTCGGTTCTTTGAGTGGGCAGAGAAGCAGAGAGGGTACTCACACAGCGTAAGGGCATATCACTTGATGATTGAATCTTTGGCTAGGATCAGACAGTACCAGATCGTGTGGGACCTTGTTAATGCAATGAGGAAAAAGGGCATGCTAAATGTGGAGACTTTTTGCATCATGATGAGAAAGTATGCTAGGGCTAACAAGGTCGACGAGGCTGTTTACACCTTTAATGTCATGGATAAGTACGATGTGGTTCCAAATCTTGCTGCATTTAATGGTTTGTTAAGTGCTTTGTGCAAGTCCAACAATGTGAGGAAGGCTCAGGAGATTTTTGATGCTATGAAGGGTCGATTCGAGCCAGACGCGAAAACTTATAGCATTTTGCTGGCGGGGTGGGGAAAAGCTCCTAATCTTCCCCGGGCAAGGGAGGTTTTTGGAGAAATGGTTCGTGCTGGGTGTGATCCTGACGTTGTTACTTATGGTATAATGGTTGATGTTCTTTGCAAAGCAGGGAGGGTTGATGAAGCTGTTGAGGTTGTGAAGGAAATGGATGAGAGCAATTGCAGGCCTACATCTTTCATTTATAGTGTCCTTGTTCATACTTATGGAGTGGAGCACCGAATTGAAGATGCTATTGATACATTCCTGGAGATGGAGAGGAAGGGAATCAAGGCTGATGTTGCGGTTTATAATGCCTTGATTGGTGCCTTTTGTAAAGTAAATAAGTTTAAAAACGTGCACAGGGTCTTGCAGGAGATGAAGATCAATGGTGTTGCTCCGAATTCAAGGACCTGTAATGTTATCATAAGCAGTATGATTGGTCAGGGACAGACTGACAGAGCTTTTAGAGTTTTCCGCCGGATGATCAAGTTATGTGAACCAGATGCTGACACTTACACAATGATGATAAAAATGTTTTGTGAGAAAAATGATCTGGAGATGGCTCTGAGAATATGGAAGTTTATGAAATCAAAGCAATTTTTTCCAAGCATGCACACCTTTTCTGCCCTTGTCAATGGGCTGTGTGAAAAAGGTGATGCCGCAAAAGCTTGTGTTGTGCTTGAAGAGATGATAGAGAAGGGAATTCGACCATCACGTATTACGTTTGGGAGGTTAAGACAGTTGCTTGTAAAGGAAGGGAGAGAAGATGTGCTCAAGTTTCTTCATGAGAAAATGAATCTTCTTGTCAAGGAGCCTTTATATGGTTGAAAAAAGTGAATGCAGTTGGCAACTAGAAACATATAGCAAGCTTTGAATACTTGATTTTGTCGTCAAAACAGTTTTGTATACTTGGGACCTGCATGTAATATAGAAATCAGACCGCTTAACTTGTAAACTTTTTGCTTTACTTTTTCACTCTGATTTCTGTTATTATAATTTTTATGTTGCTTCTTTCATAAGATTTTCCTTTTCCTTTGGCAGATATGCGGATATTGCCAAGTCCTTCCCAAATATGAAATGCATTGATGATCAAACGTTGTATACCATGTCATGCTGATGATATCATAAGACCATTATCCACTAGATTTTCGAATGTGACATAATGATGTCGTGCATGTTATAGGAAAAAGTTCCTCTAAAGTTAGATATCTCTAAATTAGCATGGGTGTATTCACCCTTTGAATTTGAGTGAGTTAAGATTTGATGCGTCATGATTGATGAAGTTTTATTGGAAGTGAGCGGGTGTTAAAAATATTTGCTTTGGATTTGTCTATAGTGCATTGGAAAATATCCTGATTATCATTTAGTAAAGAAAAATCTTGCGCCAGTGGCTGTTCATGATCTCTGACAAATATCAGTGATGTATGTCACTTACCCTGCTGGTAAAGCTCCCTTTAAAACTTACTTTTATTGATTGCAAACTTAGAGATATGCTTATATTTCCAGTATGTTGTTTCTTTTGGCTCTAAATTTTTAGCTGTTAAAATGCCATTTGAAGTGGGTCTGCATTTCATGATGTCACTTTGTTACGAGCTTGTGTTGTATGTAATTTAATAATGTTGTACATTATACAAATGTGTTCATTTTCTGCAAAAACGGAATCAAATTAGGAATTGTTATTGGGACTAGAAAAATAATTATATTACACTTATTTGGATTGATTTTAATCCTTGGTTAAGATAAAGGTTGTCTGGAAGAAAAATTCAGTCACTTGGGATTTTGGGAAATGGCTTTGTTGTGAGATTTGCGGAAGTTCCGGGTTAGCGTTGAAGGTAAAAGTAGGAATCAATTAGACCATCGAAAAGTAGATTGAACCAAAACGGCTTGCCTACTTTTCTCTTCTGGTGCTCTGATTTTTCTTACTCGTTTAACTTTTACAGGAAGGGAGGGGCTCTTTTTGTTTGATTTGCTGTAGTTAACCACTATGCAATGTGCCTCGGCTACTGGTTTAAAGTTGAAATGAAGCCAATTACAAAAATGACAAATGAGGATAATATGGAGACAGCTAGAGATAGTCACATGGCAGTTGAAATGATGAAAAAAAGAAGAAAAAGCTCACAACCTAAAATAACCAACGGATGGTTATGTGTGGTGAGGCAAATATCATAAAGCTCAAGCTGGTTGGAGAGAGAAAAAGGGAGGAAAAAGTTTAGTGTTTGTTTTCTTGTAAGAAACCCAGTTCGAGGAAATAATACAATTACTTCTTTTTTCCATATAGCTCTCTCTTACTCCTGTTTATTGGTACAATTGTTATATTGGTGCTTTCATAGTGGAAAATATGCACATGAAAGACCTTGCCTTCGATGTGAAGCATTTGATGGAAATGATGAAAGCTTGTGATAAAGGTTACTCGTTTCAATACTATAGGATCAACAATGGAAGAGGATGTTGAAACGTGCTCTGTAGGTGGACTCTTGCTCTTCAAACCTATCCTTCAAGTTTGCAATGTTAAATTGGATTTTTTTTCGTTTTGATGGATTTGATGTTCTCTAATGGATCTTTAAGGCTGAGCAATATTTTTATTATTACCATCCACTTGATACACAACAAATATTTTTATTATTACCATCCACTTGATACACAACAAATGACCATTGTGGTGATTCATTTCGATAAAGATGTGGTTATGTGGTTCCAGATGATGTCACGATCGAATGATTTTCAATCATAAGTTGTGTTCACTAGAGATCTAGTATCGAAGTTTGGACTCTTTCCTCGTGAAGTCTCTCGATCAAATCTGTTCAAACTTACTCAAATTAGTTTCGTACAATATTATTATACTCAATTCATATCAGGTTTACAACATTAAACTGAAATTTTCATGTTTTGATGGATTTGATGTTCTCCAATAGATCTTTAAGGATGAACAATCTTTTGATTATTACCGTACACCTGATGCACAACAATTGACCATAATTATGATACATTTCAACAAATATGTGGTTTTGTGGTTCCAGATGATGTCAGGGTTGCGTTCACAAGAGATCTAAAATCGAAGTCTGGACCCTCCTTTTAAAGTTGCTTAATCAAATTTGTTCAAACTTACATTAGTTATATACAAGATTATTATACTCAATTTACAATTTTAGTTAATCATATCTAAGGAGTTACCATCGAAGCTCTTTTGGATAGTTTTATGGGTGGTCTTATATTGAACATTTGTAGGGATGTAATTGCACAACCCCAACTACTTTGCCCAACTCTAGGGGTGATCATGGATTGGATTTTTAATGATCCAATCCACATCCATTTTGGATCCAAATAATTGGATTAGATTTTCGATCTAAATTCATTTTTTTTTTAAAAATATATTGGATTTTTTAAAAATTTAGATCCAAATATTTAGATCAAATTTAAATTCAGATCTACAAATTTAGATCAAGTTCAAAATTCAAAATTCATTTTTCATAAAATAAATTCAAATTAATTTTTTTAAAACTTGTGTCCATAGAGCTGACACCATAGAATTTAGCAGAATTTTTGTCGGGGCCAACAAGACCAAATTTCAACATAGATGAACTTGGATGACTTTAGAACGAATTTCGATCGGGGACGACGTGACCAAATTTGGGCTAAGGTCGACTTGACAAAATTTCAGTCAAGATGGACTTGACTGGATTCGACTGAATTTCGGTCAGAGCCGATTTTGCCTAATACGACCAAATTTTGGCCAAAGCCGACTTGGCCAAATATGACCACATTTGTGTCAGGGCCTGATCAGTCAAATTTTGGTCAGGGTTGACTCCACTAAATTTGTCGGTTGGGACCGACTTAACTGAACATGGCCAATTTTCGATCACACTTAGTTGAATATAGTCAAATTTCGTTAAGGACTTACTCGACCGAATACGGCTAAATTTGGACTAGTGCCGACTCGACCAAATTTTGGTCATGACCAACTCAACTGAATTTGGCCAAATTTAGGTCAGGACCAACTCGCCTAAATATGACCAAATTTCGGTCGCGATCGACTCTGCCGAATACGACCAAATTCAGGTCAGGACCAACTCGGTCAAATTTTGGTCGAGGCCAACACGACCGAATTTTGACCGGAGCCGACTCGACTGAATTCGGCCGAATTTCGGTCGTGGCCGACTCAGTTGAATACGGCCAAATTTCGATCGTAATCGACTCATTTGAATACGGCCAAATTTCATCCTAGGTCGTCTCAACCGAATTTTGGGCCAGGGCCGACTCGGCCAAATCTTAATCGGGGCCAACTCGATTGAATTCGATTGAATTTTGATTGCAGCCAACTAGGCTAAATACAACCAAATTTGGTCGCGATTGTCTCGGTCGAATACAGTCAAATTTTGTCTAGGTCGACTCAGCCCAATGTAGTCAAATTTGGGTCGGGGTGAACTTAACCGAATACTTCCAAATTTTGTCCAGGATCAGCTAGGCCAAATTTCGATCGGGATCGACTTGACAGAATTTGGCCTAATTAAGCCAAATTTTGTACAGAGTCACGCCAACTCAATCAAATACGACTAAATTTGGGTTAGTCCATCTCAACCTTTAGCCTAACCTAACCAAAAATATAAACTGAAAATTTGGATTGGATATTTTGGATTATCCATTTTGAAAATCTAGATTTAGAGTATGGATATACAATCCATAAAATATATAAAATGTAGATCAGATTGATATCCAAATCCAACAAAATGGATTGAATTTTTAATAAAATTAATATTAAATGGATTGGATCATAGCAAAAATGGATTGGATCATGAAAATTAGATTTTTTGTCCATCGTAGTTTAACTTTTCAGATCATCCTTTGCTTCCTTCCGCTCATTTAAGAGTTCAATAAATATAAATTATTGTTGTTATCCTCATAATTTTTATTTTTATGTGTTAAATAAACATTAATTATTACTTTTATCCTCATATTTTTATTCTTTCATTTTTATATGTATTTAATATCTTTTTATTAATACATTTTTTTACAAGAGTATAATTTAAATTTGTTAGTACAAATTTATGGATACATTAACAATTCTTTTATTAAACTTCTAAAATTTCCAATTAAATTGTAAGCTTTAAAGTTTATGAATATAAATTTCAAGGTTTTGTGTTTACGGACGTCAAACGTCTCACGTCGCACGTCTCACGTCGCACGTTTCACGTCTCACGTCGCACGTCTCACGTCTCACGTTTCTCGTCTCACGTCTCTCACGTCCCAAGTCCCACGTCCCACGTCTCACGTCTCTCGTCTCACGTCCCACGTCTCACATTCCACGTTCCACGTCTTACATCCCTTGTCCCACATCTCACATCCCATGTTCCACGTCTCACGTCTCAAGTCCCATGTACCACGTCCCACGAGTCACGTCTCACGTCACACGTCTCACGTCTCATGTCTCACGCCTCACGTCACATGTCCCACGTCTCACGTCTTACTCTCACGTTTCATGTCTCACGTCCCACGTCGTCTCACGTTCCACGTCCAACGTCCTACGTCCCACGTCCTACGTCCCACGTTCCACGTCTCACGTCCCACGACCTACGTCTCACGTCTCACGTCTCACGTTTTATGTCGCACGTTCCATGTCCCACGTATCACACCTACGTCTCATCTTCCACGTCCAACGTAGCACATCTCACGTCCCACGTCTCACATTATTGCACTGAAAGACTTGATTCTTTCATAAAATAATGGTGCTTTGGTTTACTGGTTGCAATATAGCTAAGATTCTTCTTTGTTGTTTATCCTTCCTCAAGTTTCTTATTGATTGAAAGAAGAGAAATGACATTATTTGACCGGAAATAGGAAAGCTAACCTTATGCAACAACAATAATTTGAAGCTTTTGCAGATGTCTGCTATCATTAAATGGATGATTTTAGAAAAGTGTTTAGATGTTGGCAGACAATAATTTTTTATTGGTTTTTTGTTCTGATATTAATATGCGAAGAGATGTATCAAAAAATTATAATCAAGGGTGGACAAAAAATCCATTTTTTATAATCCAATCTATTTTTTCTATGATCTAATCCATTTAATATATATTTTATTAAAAATTCAATCCATTTAAAATCCATTTTATTGGATATGGATATCAATCTGATATATATGTTATATATTTTATGAATTGGATATCCATTCTTTAAATCTAGATTTTCCAAATGGATAATCCAAAATATCCAATCCAATTATCCATTTTGAAAATCTAGATTTCGAGAATGGATATCCAATCCATAAAATATATAAAATGTAGATTAGATTGATATCAAGATCCAATAAAATGAATTTTGAATGGATTGGATTTTTAATAGAATGAATATTAAATGGATTGGATCATAAAAAAATGGATTGGATCATAAAAATTAGATTTTTTTGTCCACCCTTACTGAGCTCAATGTCTCAGCTAAGTTCTATGAAGAGAAATACCTACCCAAACCAATAACATATTACCCTCATTTTCATACCAAACCTCAAACCCCAAACTCTAGCCTACCCGTGTCCCAATCACTAAAATCTATCCATCTTCTACCCTTATTGTTGTTGATCCCTACAACTCTTACCACCATGACCAATCAAAGAAACACCAACATTAAAAGAATGATCTCAGCTGAAATGCATAAAGAGAATGAAGAGAATGGGTTGTGTTTCACATGTGATTACAATTTTTCTCCAACTCATAGGTTCGGAAATAAGCAATACCTGTTGTTGCATTTGAAAGATGATGATAATACTGACATTCAACCTTATTTTGCCTAACATCTCATAGAAATTTTGTTTCTATAGGAGCATCACTTATCATATAATGTCTTAAAAGAGTCTGTCTTCTGGAATAGGTACTTTGAGGTTCCAAGGAAAGGGTCTATCAAGAGTACGGAGGTGCAAGTCTTACTTGATAGTGGTAGTTTGGATAATTTTTTTTAGTTCAATATTGCTCAATGTTTAAAATTACTAGTTAAGCCCTTACCTATTTCCAAGTATCAGTTGGGGATGACAATGTTCTTGTAGTTGAAGGATTGAATGAAGGGCTAGAAGTAACTTCCGATGATGCACATCTAGGACTTTAACTAGCTATTACTCTTGGGTGATTATCAGGGACAGTAAACATGTTCAAGAGCACTTAGTCTAATGGGAGGGATTGGATAACACTCAAACAACTTGGGAGGACCATAATTTGCATTTTCATAATTTAACCATGAGGATAAGATTGTTCTTAATGGGGAAGGACATGTAATGAAGTACAAAAGAGACAAATGAGGAGCTGATACAAACGATGGAAAAATAAAATAAAATCCACAGCCCAAATAATCTACTTTCGATTTAAATGAGTATTTGTGATGAGACAAATAGCACAAAGTGAGACTAGTAGAAAAGAGAAAAGACAGAATAAAAGATACTTCCTCTCTCGGATGGTTCATTCTTGTTTTCCTCTATTCATCTATGTTGCTCGTTCTTATTTTTCTCTGTTCATCTTTGTTGGTCTGTAATTATTGCCATACCTCATCATAGTAGTATTTATTTTCTTGTAAGAAATCCACTTCCAATAAATAAAACAATTATAGAGTTTGTTCTTTTTTCCCGTGTAGCTCACTCCTGTGTTTATTGGTAACGATGTTACAAAATCTTAACCCGTACACTTTTTGGAAGAGCAGGCCTGTGCTATCATAAAATCCGTGACAAATTTTACGGCCAATTTCTCTGGTGTCTTGTGCATGCACACAGGCTTGGATGATCCCGATGTGCCAGGTTTTCTTTGTGCACATTAGAGAGAGGTTGATAAACACGAGATCTAGATGTTTAATATTTGTTAGAAGAAAAATAAAATCGAAGAGAGATATCTTATTACAGATTTTATTGTTAGAAGAAAAATAAAATCCAGCTCCCGATGTGCCAGGTTTTCTTTGTACGTTTGACTATCTTTAGGAAAAACCTATTTTAGTGATTAATCTTTTTATTTTTACGTAGATGTCTCGAATTATAATCATGTTCATTTCAATATTTCATTAAATTTTTCGCCATGGGGGAAAGACAATCTTTTTCCATGCTAAAGCTTTTGCATTGAAAAATTTATTTCACTAATATCCAAACGAGAAATTCGGGACGGTTTCAAATTTTTAAGTTCAATTTCCTTAAGTTTTAATTTCCCCTAAATCCAGAAATGTCTCCTCTAAACACGAGTATCTGGGGATGCATATCACACCAGCTGAGTGTAAACCCAGGCTATGCCACTTCAAAGGAGGTGGAGAGTTCTTTCTCGCTCGAGTTGCTATGAGCTAAAAATATACATGAAAGTTACATGAAAGTTGGATCCATCAGAAGTTTAAACCCCTCCTAACTCATTATGGTTGCATTATTTGATGAATTAAAAAGCCCACCTGTGAAAAAAATGACTGATCGGTTTATCGTTAGACGCAGATCGTTCAAATTGTATATCATTGAAATTGTACAAAGAAATGTCAAACAAACTTAAAACACTCTTGTAATTTATGATCATACTAGGGTTATAAAACTAATACTACTGGGGAAAATTTTCTAAAGATGCCTTTATAGGAAGCATACATATGCTTAAGCTCTTCCACTTTGCTTTTTAGTCCTGATGTCGCTTGTTGAGACAGAAGACCCAGAAATCTTGTTAACCTCGTACAGCAATCCAGCCGAGAACAGGAAACTGCATTTGTGCAAATATGAAGAACATCACCAACGAGTTCATTAGAAAATATGAAAATGATGCATTTTTAGGGTTTTTAAATACTTAAGGATACACAACTAGCCATTGTGTTGCTAAGTTTGAATATGATTTCCTCTTTACAAGCCAGACCACGATAATGACAATACTTTGCTACACTAGGCCATCATTAATTGCTAATATATTCTTCATAGGAATCCTTTTTGTTTCATTAAAATACGTGTACCCTCTGAAATAGAAACATCCTTATGACATTTTGCAATTTGCAAGCATATATTAAGCAGCTAAAACTAATGCACACTCTCACGAAAGTGGAAAAATATGAAAAGCGATTTTCTCGAAATATGTTAAATAGAACGTGCACATTTCTATTTAAGTAGTTGATCTATCTTTTCTTAATAAAAAAAGCGCCATGCACCAATAAGTTGTTGAGGGCATATGATTAACTAGGCCTTAAGAAGGTTTGCCAGCAATATCCTACTCAATTATCAGCAGTTTGATTATTCTAAGACAAGAGGTACGATTGGCTTTTGAATGTGTCCCCGTCTCATACTCTATTAAATACATCACATAAGGCAAAAGAGGATTGAGAGGAGCATACCATGTAGTGATGCAAACTCGGTGAACAGTGCTTGCAGCAATCAGAGCAACTGCTTCTGCGACTATGACTGAAAAATAAAAATTAACTATCTTCAATTTGCATAAACATAAAACGCAATATTAGAAGTTCTTTCTAGAGATAACAAATCCTTATAGCAGTGAGTGACCTAGAGAACAAAATTTGCAGTTCTTCAGCAGCATGTGCCGCTAAAATTGTTATTGCTTAAGACAATGTAAATGAAAAATAATTTCGCCATTAACAAATCAAATATAGATAGATTAATAGAGAAAAAAATTAAGAGTTTAAGATACTTGCGACACTAAATTTTATGGAAAAATCTAGTAATCATACAATTTCTTTTTTTACTTGTGTATGTACTCGAGGGAATAAACTTTTATATACAGTCAACCTTACTATACTAAATTATGAGACCAATGGTACGTAATACTGCAGATGTTCACAGAAAAGGTATCACAATTTATAATATGGTACTTGTCTGGGACAAAACTCTCTTATGACATCTTCGTTTTTTTATAAAGAATTGATATCTATCTTTAGCCTTCTGTAAATGCTGGCATAATCTCGTTTGCCTTCTATAAATATGGCAGAATAATATAATCTGCATATGTAAAACCGTCATGCAGAAAGCTCTCCACAAAATAACAGGCTTGGACTTCTTTTCACAATGAAAGAGTGAACGTGTTATGGCAGAGAAAGGAAAGCCTATCCATAACAGCCTAAAAACCAGGCCCCATGCTGGTAGACTGGCATAAAAACTGGTGGAAACTAATAGTACTAATGTATAAAAGAGTGTACACCAAGTTACTAACAAATAAGCGCCTTAACCTTAAGTAGTATGGCTCAATGTTCAACATCACAACATTGGAAGTTACAAACAGTACTCATTCTGTTAAATTGATTTTAAATTCCTTTACTATAAAATGATATCATTAATCATTAACATTCAAATTTCAAAATTATATGTGTACTTACCAGCACCCCAACCAGTTCTTGCACCAATTGTTTCCTGAAAATTTCCAATGAACTGCAAACACAAATGTAAATACCTTAAATTACCTTGAAAGATTTATCCTTTATGGAATTATTGGAAGAATAATGACTAGAAAATAATTAAGAGAAGCTAGACAGATAAATATAAAAATTCACATGTTTCTCATTAAAATAGGCCACCTTGCTTTTCACAAATTAGAAGGATTGTATAAAACCAGAGAAGTATATGTGCGTCTGTGTGTGAGAGAAAGAGAGAGTGTGTGTACACATAAATGAACATTAACCTACAAACTACAAAGTAACAAAAATAAGTATTTTCCAAAATCTTCTGGCTACATTTTACAAAATGTTCCTTCTCATAAAATTAGGAAGACCCATGCAGTGCAATTTGATGCCTTCTAGAGACAAACCGTTGTACAAGTATGCTTATGAATTATAATGTATGTTCAAATAATAGTATCGAAAGGATGCAATGTAAAAGGAATACGTGGTAAACATTCTTTATTTTCTGATGTCACGAATAGCTATTAATTTCCATTCCTTCTAGCATATGATATTATTATTCAGAAAATAACAATATTATCAGCACATAAAACTTCGAAGTTGAGAAAATGTGCACTGATTGTGACTAAAGAGAAAGAAATCAAGAGACAGGTTCAGAACTCACAGTTAGGAGCACAAGAAATAGGAGGGAGCTGATGAATCCTCCCAGTATAGTGAATAGTTCTGATGATGCTAGTTTCCCACGGTACATTTCTTGAAGTGAGAGAATGACTATGAAAAGAAGAAAGGAATACAGCATGGAACTCCCAGATCCCGCCATGGCCTTCTCATTGCAAGTTAAGCAACAACGAACACAAACAATTGTGAGAATAGCAGAAAAAAAAAATTACTATCACCTGTCACTCAGTTGCCAACGGAAATAGCGCATACGTATATATAAACTACCTTATACCAAAATTAAAACAAAGACTTGCCATGTGTCTAGCAGCCACATACCTCTAGAGCTACAAGTATAATCCACTAAAACATATTCTACTAAAAAAATTACTTAAATGTTAACTTTAATTCAAATCAAATCAATCCATGACACAACATTCTTTTCAATAGTATATATACGACAAGTCAAGCTCAATTAGTTTTAAACGATTAAACCACCAAATTTATTTTCAAAGTATTACCTTTACCTTTGATCCTTTCTCTTAAGCACTCCTTAAAGTGTAAATAACTACTTTAGTTCAAGAAGTAAGAAAAATCACGATAAGTAGTATCCTAAATATTAAAAAATCCTAAAATTGATTCTCAAATCCTATTATACATCAACTTAGGACTAAAATATTACTTTAGAAACCACTTGTGCGAGAGGATGATAGTTCAAGGACAACATTGATAGTTTATGCACTTCAAAACATGCAGCATAAGCACATTCTCTTAGCCGAAAGTAAACAAAGAAGCCACTGTGTTCAAGAAGAGTTAAGCTATGATACGAAGAATTCTACTCAACAAACAAGCAAAGCAAAGAGAAGCTTGAATGCCAGATTTCGCTTACAAGCAGCTGAAGCTACGAAGTTCGCGAACAAGAAAAGTCAATAACCTATGTTCAACGGATCTAACAATGTTATCAAGGCACACAGATCCTAAATGTACAATAAATTCCCAAAAACCCTAACTCCAAGCTACGTAAGCCGAGTTTCATCAAATCCTAACAAAAATTCGCCACTCAAACAAGCAGAACAAAAGCATCAAGGAATTAAAGATCTAATAAATCAATTTATTTCCCTCTAAAACTCGCATTTTTCACAGAAAACCAACAGAGAACGATAGACGTGAAGACGAAGCGCACACCTCAGATCGGAAGCAGCGGTTTCAGTTCAGATCTCCAGCAACCCGAGATCGTCGTTTTAATGAACGAACGAGACAAATACCCGAGGGCAATTTAGGAATTGGATCCTATATAATCTTCAGCTACCAATTTTTACTAGCTATTTTTTCCACAAAAATAATATTTGAGTTTTTTTTTTTTTTTTTTGGTTT
>Ga0209589_1007027_pt1 | contig 18312 bp, 18 predicted proteins | sample CowpeawhiteBW_FD_187525 | JGI IMG/M metagenome (GOLD analysis project Ga0209589, IMG submission 187525) | Root nodule microbial communities of legume samples collected from California USA - Cow pea white BW (SPAdes) (version 2) | ecosystem: Host-associated > Plants > Roots > Nodule | place: USA...
CTTGGTTTATATTGTTTCTATTATATGTTTTTCCTTTTGGTTTCTTACTCTCTATCAATCCATCCTCCTCCTCTCTAGAACCTTGGAAAGGAACCTTCACATCTAGATAGCTTGCTATCTTAATGTCTAGTGGGGATTTCCTTGGTTTTCTTAATCAATCATCACCATATTCATTAATCTTCTAAAAGGAACAAGATAATCCTACATCTTTTCCAAAGAAGAATGAAAAAGTTTCGTGCTCAAAAACTCAGATTCGCACCTCTGCTCGCAAAAACAAAGCTTATATAGTCTAGTTTAAGTGAAAACGGTCGATTGAATTTTCTGTACAGTCAGCTGATTTTACTTGACTTAAGTGAAATTAGTCGATTGAAAAATAATTCAATTGACTGAATACATTTATGCCAGAAACTATATACAACAAGCCTTTTAACCTATTAAAACTCATTTTAACAAATTAAAAGAGATACACTAAGGCACACAAGACATCTAACCTATGCCATATAACCTATCAACATGATATAGCACAAACACATTACATTTAACATGTTATTTTCAGTTTTAACACACTAAAACTTAATCTTCAAGTGGATCTTCATCAATCAAACACCTATGATCTTCATGCACATAGCTTTATCAATTCTTTGCTTCAAGCTTTCTTGTGCTAACAATCTCCCGCTGAATTGATGAAGCCAACATCCTCGAGTTAAATTGATGAGCTAAGATCCATAGAGAAACCTGAAAAAACTTTTGCATACAAGATACCAATATTCCAAATATAAAACCAAGCAAAAGCACACAAGCATACATACATATCACATATGCATAAGTTCCCCATATTACTAATAATATGATTTAACTTCAGATTTTAGATTAAGTTTGTAGTATTGTATGATTCCAACATATTTATTTCACATATGCATATGCTCCTCATTTTACTCATTTTAACTCATTTTTCTCACCCTTTGGATTCATCAAATGAATGTAAATGCATAGATCATTTTGGAAAGATGAAAATTTTCATTAAAACATTAACATAGGGGTGTATTAGGGCAATTGATACACAATACAAACAGACCAGAACAAAAACAAAAATGAAAACTACATTATGAAGTTGAGACTGATATAATCAGTCAATTGAAATTAGAACATAACCGATTAAAAAACTAGAACAGACAGATAGACACATAAAATGTAGCAAGAAAATGCAATGCATGATCTATGAGTCATCCCCTTCACTCATTCCTAGGGTTGTCCCTATTGTAGACATTGGAGAGAAGGTCATGAACATTATGCAACTAGTCATCCAGGTCTTGGAACCTTGTTGTGCAATAAGCATGGTGTGCATTTTGTGCCATGTTGAGATCTTGAAGCTGGTTGAGAACCATTCTCTCAAACTGAGAGTATGCAGGTCCAATATTCTTAGGAGGTTTATAAATCTCAATTTCCATGGGTTGTCGTTCATCTTCCCCTTGGTTTCCTCCACTAGTTCCCGCTTCATGGTCATTGGCTCCAACTTCAATATTTGCACCATGATCTCCTTCAACCAACCAAGTGTTGCCTATCTTGGTGAATCCCATCTTGTGCATATTTAGTGTTGAAACATGATTTAGAAGACCAGTACACTCCTCAAGCTCTCCTTCCACATCCACACCAAAGTGCTCAATGAACTTGGAGATGAGCACTACATATGGAAGCTTGAAATTCGTGAGCCTCTTTGCCTTCATCATGTGGTCACGAATTGTGTATGTCTAGTCCACCATCACACCATTTTGAATGCAGTACATCACCACAAGATCACCTTCATTCAAGGTTGCATGATTACTCCCCCTAGGCATGATGATTTTGGTCACCACCATAGCTAGCAACCTTTCCTCCACACGAAGTCTTCCCACATGGAAATTTCTAATTTGCTCACCTTGATTTCGCACACATTGGTTGAAGTATTGCACTTTGTTGAATTCATCCACTTCACTAGTTTCACCCTTGCGAACTTACACACCTCTTTGCCTTAGGCCAGCCACATCCTTCTATGTTTGCCTAGTGATTTCTGTAAGACCCGTGAAATTTAATTAATTAAATAATTAATTAATTAATAAATGCGGGTAGGAGAAGCCTTTATGGTATTAAATGTAAACCCTCATGACGTGGAAAAGTACTAGCTCAGGTGGTTGAGAGTACTTTGATTGTGTGAGAGGACTTGGGTTCGAGTCCTATGTATGCCAATTATGTGTGTCTATTGTGTGTTATTTAATTTGTTTTATTTTAAAAAAAATGGTTGAGCGTGATGTGTAGATATTTATAGATGCATAAATATTGGCATGAAAGGTGACTTGGTTAAGTTGGTTGTGCACTTGAATTTCAATCGTGGGGTGATGGGTTCAAACCGTGGCTTGAACAAAATAATTTTTCTTTTTGTTAAAATCTACACTAGCATGGAAGTGAAGAGGCATGTAAACCCTAAGGCATGTGGCAGCAAGGGTGGCTGAAAACAGAAGGTAGTAGGCCATGAAGTGATGATTAATTGTGGATTAATGATATTTTCGTTTTGGTGCAATCAAACCATATTAAGAGCACAATAAAAAAAAAGCTAATTAAGGGTAAGAGGAAGGGTTTTGTGAAGCTGTCTTTGAAGTGAGAGCAGAGAGGACGAAATTGGGAGAATTGAGTGCAACAAAGGGTGAGTGGGAAGAGAAAGATATAGGAGGCCATTGGTGATCAAGGAAAAAACTTGCAATGTTCAATTTTGGCAAAGGAAACCAGGTTAGGGGAGTTCCTATTGGTTGTTTTATTTTTAATTGCGTGAAATCGTGGTGTATCAGGGGTTTGAGACTGCAATTCATGTTTTGTCAAAGCTGGAATCAGGTTTTTGGAATTTTTCCAGAAACCACCTGGCGGTCACACACGACCCGCCAGGCGACATGCGATACAAACCCAGTTTCTGGGTTTCCTCCATGAACCGCCTGGCGGCAGAGGAAGATTCGCCAGGCGGCACGAACACTGATACGCTGTCTTTGGCTGTTTTTGACATTTTGGGGCACCTGTGATGTGGTCATGATGGTTATTTACGTGAATGTGAATTTTTATGAATACGATTGATTGTGCATATAATGGTTGTGTTGGGATGTATGATTTATGATTTGAGATTTGGGGTTAGGGTCTATGTTGGAAATAAAAAATAATTCTGCATGCTCTAAGTACATGATTGGTACAATTTTGATGAAATTGGCGTTATTACATGTAAAGTACGTATATGTTGCCAAGTATGAGCATGTTGAAAGATTGTTTATATGTTTGCATAGAAAGGTTATGGAAAATAATTAATTCGTAATTTGAATACAAACGTGTGCTGGAATTGGTAAATGGATGCTTGTCGCTCATATAGGAATTGCTTATGCATGTGCGAGCTCTGTGTTGTAATGAGCATGAGGCTTTAAATGAAAGAAGGTTAAAAGCGGAGAAGGTTATGGACTATGGGTGAGGTGTAAGAGAACTATGGCATGGAATTATTGGGTTAACTATAAATAATGTGTGCTATATAAATATATATTGATTGGTTGATGCAGTGAGATATTTGTTTCCTTTAGATTATGTAATATTAGTATGTGAATTGGCATGAGATATCATTGTACTCACATGCTAAAGTATGTGACTTGTATCCTTGAGCATGATACAACATGTTAAAGTAGCAATTGGAAAAGAATGTGGTTGTAACATGAAAGTATAGACTCATTGACTTGACAAAGATGTGTGCATAATAATAAAGGAATCGATGGAATACATAATAGGGTGTGAGGTCATCTAATGATAGAATATGACTAGGAAACCATGTTATGATATAATTTCATGTGTTGTATGATTTAAGGTCCATTGGGATCTGTTTTAAGTGCCAAAAACCAATAGCATTACGCTACTGGTGTGGCGCCTAGCGGCGTGAGCGAGCCGCCAAGCGGACGGAACACAAATCAGTGGCAGTGGCTATTGTTAACGCGTGGCGCCTGGCGGTAGGGAGGGTTCTGCTAGGCAGAATGGGACAACAAAGGGGCTGGAAGGAGACTGGCGCTTGGCGGTGCGAGGAGGAAGCGCCAGGTGGTGGCGGCGAGTGGCGCCTGATGACATGGTGGAGTCCGCCCGGCGATGACAGTGTAGTGATGATGCTGCAGGCGCGTGGCGCCTGGCGGTGTGTGATGCCCGCCAGGTGGTCTGAACCTAGTGTGTGCCTAACGACGTGAGATGTGCGCCAAGCAGTTTTGGTTCAGTGATGGTGCGCGAGGAAAGGTTTCTACACAGCTTTAGGTGATGTTCATGATGCGAGGCTTTGGCTGGGGGTCCAGTTACGAGTGTAACCCGTATTGGAGTAACACGTGACTACTCTAGGTTGTAGCCTGGTGGTTTAGGAAGTCCAGTGGAGTGTGCGAGTTGTGACTCGTACGGCGAGGTTCAGATGATTGCCCTCTTCAGAGTATTCTGATAGAGTTTTGGTAGTCTGGAACAACTACAAACTTTATGTTTGTTTCGGGGACCTCCACTTGGTGTCACAATGAGATGTTGTGGCAAGGTTATTCCCACGTGTGGACTATCAAGTGGTGGCCTGTAGTCAGAGGGGCGAGTAGACACTCGTGCAGCAAAGATCAATCATTGTTCTCACCTACAGGGTATAGAAATGATAGACGTCTAAATGCAAGTACTAGAAGTGGAGAGTAAAGGAAAAAGGGAGAAGAATACTAACCTGGGGTTTTAATGTCGCGACGTTGTATTTAATATTATATTTGTTTGGTTTTATTTAAATGAGCTCACCCTATTTGTGTGTGTGTGACGATGATCATGTAACTTGTTACATGGGAGCAGATGTTAATGCAGGTGAGCAGGCAGATACGTAGAGACGGAGTGGGGATCACGACGGGATTATTTACTCAGTTTTATTATGATTTTCTTTTGTAATTTTTATGGTTTGGTTTTGTAATAACTGAATAGTACGATTTTAATTACTACGGAAGCGATGTTGAACTTTTAATTTTCCCGCGTTTTTGGGAAATTGTGAGAATAAATGCGATGTTTTATAAATCTTATTTCTTATTTATTTTTAAATAGTAATTTCCGGCTAGGACGTTATAATTTCCATCTCCACGTCTTTGACACTTGTTTTGAGAATGCCATTGCTGAACTTGAGGTTGGCATAGAACACCTTCACCAAATCTGGATACACGTTGCCCGAAAGTTCAAGGAATGTCTTCAATTTTTTAGCTTTGATATGTTACTCAAGGTTACCAAAGTTTTCTGCCCTCAACCATGACATGCGAATCACCTTAGGAAGGATGATTTGCTTCCTATTGATCTCAATCAAAAAGGTCTGAATTTTGTCTTCATGGCCTTCAAACCATACTTCAAGCCTTCCTTGATTCATGGCATTTGGAGAGGATGTAGTAGGTAGGGTGGAGCTTTCATCATTTGAGGGGGGTTGTTCGTTGTCTTCTACGCATGGTGAAATGTACATTTGGCTCTTACTAGCAGATGAGAATGCCAATGCATGATGCTTATACAAGTATTTATAGAATCAGCATGTTGATTTTCAAAATCAGTCAATTAAATCGGGCAGATATTCTGGTTTCAATGTGAGGGAATCTATATCAGAGTATGCAGTGATATGTTTCCCATGCATTTTATGAACAATCCACTCATAAAAAGTTCACATCTAATGCATGCACATTGGAAATCATGTAATTAAATCACTTTATGGTCAATGCAATCCGAAAAGTTGATTTTAGCTGATTGTAATAGTTGTTACATGTTGCTACTACAGTCCAAAAATAATCATGTGATGGAGACTTTGATTGGTCAATCAATTAAAATCAATTCAAGCAAATCCACATCAGCATAAGTGATTTTAACACATAAGAATACATAGTCAATCGACTAAAACTATACCAGAAAACTAATTTTTGGTGCAGTGGCAGTCTTACGCTTGATCCAAGTAGATAGCATGTACCACTTGTGCTTTTCCTATCCACTTTGCACCTTACATAGTCAGAATTTGAAAAATCACTAAGAACAATGTTAGATTCATTAGGATAGCATAATCCAACATTATTTGTTCCTTTCATATACTTGAGAATCCTTTTTGCAGCTTTGAAGTGCGATTCCTTTTGATTGGATTGAAACCTTGCACACAAGCAAACACCAAATTGTATATTCGGCCTACTAGCGGTTAGATATAGCAACGAACCAATTAACCCTCTATATTTGGTTGAATCAACTTGGTTTCCAGCTTCATCTGCATCCATAAGGCAGTTTGTTGCAATTGGAGTGGCAGCCTCTCTGCAATCCTCCATTTTGAACTTTTTCAATAGGTCAAAACAGTATTTTGACTAACTTAAAAATGTTCCATGCTTGAGTTGCTACACTTGCAGCCCTAGGAAGCAGGTTAGCTCACCCATCATAGGCATCTCAAATTCTACCTACATAGCTACAACAAACTCTTCACATATGGAATTATTATTTGATCCAAAGATTATATCATCTACATATACTTTGAACAAGTATTACATCACTTGCATGCTTTCTAATGAAAAGTGTTTTATCAACAACACCTCTAGCATATCCTTTAGATAAAAGAAAGTTGTTTGACCTCTCAAACCACTCTCGTGGTGCTTGTTTCAAACCATATAAAGCCTTTTTCAGTTTGAAAACATGATTAGGATAGATGTGATCTTCAAAGCCATACACTACTTCATTTAAGAAACTATTCAAGAATGCACTTTTCACATCCATTTGAGAAAGTTTGAAGTTGCACATACAAGATATGTTAACAATAACCTCACAACTTCTAGCCTAGCTATAAGTGCATTTGTTTCATCAAAATCAATATCTTCCTCTTGATTATAATCTGTAGCAACTAGCCTAGGCTTATTCCTAATAATGTTACCATTTTCATCCATTTTATTCCTAAACACCCATTTTGTACCAATCACATTCATTGCATCAGTTTTAGGAACAAGAGACCACACATCATTCCTTGTGAATTAATTAAGTTCATCTTGCATAGCAACAACCCAATTACTATCACATAATACATCATTCACATTCTTAGGTTCAATTTGAGAAACAAATGCATTATGTTGAACAAATGCAAGCTTACGTCTAGTGGATACTCCTTGTTCTATGTCACTAATTATGTTGTCCTTTTCCTGCACTATATCTTCTTCATCTGCAACCTTAGACACATGATCTTGCAATTTTGGGTTAGTTTCATCAAATACAACATGCATAGATTCTTTAACAGCCATCAATCTCTTATTATAGACTCTATATGCATGACTTTGTATAGCATAGCCTAGAAACACACCTTCATCCGCTTTTGCATCAAATTTTCCAACACTTTCTTTGCCATTGTTTAAGATGAAACACTTACATCCAAATACTTTTAGGTGACTTAAAATAGGCCTTCTCCCTTTGAAAAATTCATAGGGTATTTTCTTCAAAATTGGCCTAATCAACACTCTATTTAAAACATAGCAAGCATTGTTGACTGCATCAGCCCAAAAATACTTAGGTAGTGAATTATAATTTAACATAGTTCTTGCTAGTTCCTCAAGTGACCTGTTTTTCCTTTCAACAACACCATTTTGTTGTGGGGTTCTTGGTGTAGAAAAATTATGCTTAATGCCATGCTTTTCACAAAAGTGTTCAAACATTTCATTTTGAAATTCTCCACTATGGTCACTTCGAATAGACAATATCTTGGAACACTTTTCATTTTCTAGGATCTTGGCAAGTCTTTTAAAAGCATGAAAAGTGTCATTTTTGGCAGCTAAGAACAAAGTCCATGTGTACCTAAAAAAATCATCAACTATGACTAATGCATAAAGATTGCCACCAAGGCTCATGGTACGAGATGAACCAAATAGATCCATGTGAAGCATCTCTGAAGGTCTTTCAGTTGAAACAACATTTTTTGGTTTAAAAGAGACATTGGTCTGCTTTCATTTTTGACATGCTTCACACACTCTATACTTCTCAAACTTGAGTTTTGGTAGTCCTTCAACCAACTGTTTTCTATTCAGCCGGTTGAAATGCTGCATATGTAAGTGACAAAGTCTCATATGCCATAACCAAGTGTCATCCTCTTTTGTAAGCAAACAATGGATGCAAAATGATGCATGATACAGATCAAGTAGATATATATTGTTGACTCTTTTTCCTATCAAAACAATACTACCATATGCATCATATATAAAGCAATTATTTGGTTCAAACATGACTTTAAAGCTTTTGTCACATAATTGACTTATACTTATCAAATTATGTTTTAGCCCTTCTACCAGCAGCACATTCTTGATGTTGAAAGAGGATCCATTGCCTATGACTCCATTTCCAAGGATTTTTCCTTTGTTGTTGTCTCCATAGGTTACAAACCCTTCCTCCTTCAACTCCAACTTTGCAAATTTGGTCTTATCTCCTGTCATATGCCTCGAGTAGCCACTATCTAGGTACCATAGATCCTTCTTTTCCTATTTTATGACCTGCAAAACAACATAGTATTACATGGTACCCTTTGATAAAGAATCCCTTAGGTACATCATACTTTCTAGCATAAAAATTCTTAAGAACATGACCTTGCTTCATACAATAGTTGCAAGAAATGAATGGCATAGCATTTGGCTCACTCTTGGAAAAGAAACTAGAGAACTTCTTGGCTTTCTTTTCATGAATAGGTGTATAACCAAGTCCAGCCTTTCCAAAAACACAATTTTGAGAGCCAAGAATAGCTTCCATGTTTGCTTTTCCTCTTGTGAACTTTGCACAAGTTTTTAAAAGATAGTTCACTTGATTATTCAAAGTAGTGCAGTTTTCACAAGGTTTTATAACCAGTTGTTTGATCATTTCCAAATGTTCGAAATCAGTTTTTAAGTCGGTTGTTTCTGATTTTAGTTGGCTAACTCTATTTTCTAGCCAGCTATTTGATCCTTTTAGCCGATTGTTCATGACAACAATTTTGTTGGCCTCATTATGCAATTCTTCAAAGTCATGCAACAATTGGTAATAGTCATTTTTATCTTTAGATGACAAGGAACTTACTTGGCTTGATGAGGGTGATTCATATCTGACCATGAGGCATAGATTTGCTTCCTCACTTTCTTCTTAAGATGAAGTGCTTGTTGAATCATCATTATCCTCCCAAGCTATGTAGGCACGTCTTTCCTTGGCCTTTTTGTCCTTTTTCCTATCATCAACCTTCTCCTTCTCTTTGTTAACATTAGGACATTCAATCTTGATATGTCCTTGCTTTCCACAATTATAACATGAGAAATTAGAAGAACTACTTGTATCATTTTGTTTAGAAATGTACCTCCTTTGATTACCTTTGTTGCCTTTCCTCTTGAGATACTTCCCAAACCTCTTGACTAGTAGATTCAAGTTCTCATTATCACTTGATTCAGCAACCTCTTCCTCGGTTTCATCACTCTTCTTGGAGCTAGTGTTCAAGGCTATGGTTTTTACCTTTTTCTCACTTGATTCAAGCTCACTTAGCCTTTGCATTTCAATCTCATGCTCTCTTAGTTTGCCAAATAGTGCAGCTGTGGTAATGATGGATAAATCCTTGAATTCAGATATGGTAGTCACCTTTGGTTGCCAATTTCTATCAAGACACTTAAGAACTTTGATGTTTAGCTCCTCTTTGTCAAATTCCTTGCTTAGACCCATGAAATGGTTGACTATGTGAGTGAACCTCTTTTGAATTTCAGCTATGGACTGTCCTTTTTACATCTTGAAAAGCTCATACTCTTGAATCAAGGCATGCTTCCTTGCTCTCTTCATTTCATTTGTCCCCTCATGTGTAACCTCTAGGACATCCCACATTTCCTTTGCATTCTTACATTGGGAGACCTTAAAAAATTCATCCATACTCAAAGATGAAGTGATGATATTCTTGGCATTGCAATCATATTGAGCTTTTCTCCTTTCTTTATCAGTCCATTCACTCCAAGGCTTGTCCACCTTCTTATTTTCAACAATACATTTAGGAGTATATGGTTCATTAACTATTGCATCCCAAATCCCTTTGCCTATAGATTCAATGAAAATTTTCCTCCTTATTTTCCAAAACTAATAGTTTAGGCCACAAAACATAGGTGGTCTATGAATAGAGGCACCTTCAGCAAAAGAGAGTTTACTTTCAGCCATTTCAAAATATTTTTTATCAAACTTGAATACCTTTCAAGAAACTTGCTCTAGATATCAATTGTTAGTTTTGAAATGGTGATTTGAGCCAAGAAGGGGGGTTTGAATTGACTTTATAAAGCTCTTTCGAAAGCTTAAACCTCTTTTCAATCGAATCAAATAGACTGGAAAGTTAGGATGTAAAAGCAGCAGACCAGTACACTTTTAATCGATTAAAAAAATAAAGGTATAATTAGTCGCAACGTACCCAGTTTCATCCCAATGTGTCTAAATGGTACCCACTTTTAACTTTGCATCTACTTAGTACCCAAATTAGTTAATTTGAATCAATGTGGTCCCTTTCCGTTAACTCCGTTAAATAAGATAACTTCTGACTGAGTTGACCAGTTAACTGAGAAAAAATGTTATGACGTGGCACGAGACTAGTGTGTGATGTGGAACAGTACAGCGTAAGAGGAAATTGAAAAGAAAAAAAGGCACGAATTTTCTGGAGTTGGGGTTTACGAAATTTGGGCCATTTCATGCGTTGTGGACAAAATTGAAGGTGTAATTGACATCAAATTGGCAGCTATTTGGGATTGCAGGTGCACAAACCATTTGTTTTTTTCGTTGATTGCATTATTTGTTGTTAGGATGGTGGGGTTTAGGATTAGTGGTTGAATGTTTTGCGTGGTTTAATTTAATGGTGTTTTGGGTATTCTGAAGGAGATGGGTTATGCCAATATGAAGGAGATGTGGTATTCCACCCACTGACCCAAATACAGAACCAGGAGAAGAAACGTTGTGATTATGTGATCCAGACGAACAAGACGACCACGAATGACTAAAACCATGCGACATTTCCCATTTCACTCGCCACCTTACCCCTGCAACAAATCAGCTTCCCGGGGAAAAAATGAAGAAGAAGATGAAGATGAGAATGGGAAATTAGAGCTTTTTGAATGTGGACAATCAATTCAAATAGGGCATGACACGTTATCCACAAATTGCCACTGTACAATTATTTTCATTGACACGTATATGTTCTGCAATGCCACATCACAGATTTGTTAACGGCGTTTATGAAAACTTAACGGGATGGACCACATTGATGCAAATTACCTAATTTGGGTACTAAGTAGATGCAAAGTTAAAAGCGGGTACCATTTAGACACATTGGGACGAAACTGGGTACGTTGTGACTAATTATACCAAAAATAAAATAGCAGACTAATTTGTTCTTGAGCTATGAAACAATCGATTAAAAAGACAAATCAGTTGGCTAAAATTTTGGAGATTTATGCAGAATGCAAAATTCGCAAATTCAACTAAAACAACAATCTTTTACATACAAGACTTGTTCCAACCAATATTTTTAACAAGTATACAGCCTCAGATTACACAAGAACGCATTAAATCATACCAAAGATCGAATTGCTTGGTTTTCTTGAGTTTTTATAGAGATTCAAAGTGAGTGAGATGAGGGAGAGAGAATTGCACAATTGTTTTTATACTGGTTCACTCAATCACAAAGCTACATCCAATTTACCAGGACAACATGAGCCTAGTTTCCACTATATTCAAAAGTTTTACAAATTACACACCAAGATTACACTTTTGAACAAAGAAACTCTCAATATTTTTGACTCACACAAAAATCTAGACACACACCCTGCAAGAATCACACTTACAGACTTGAAATCACATCAGGCAAACCAACCAAAGGCACAAGAACATCCAAACCTGATCGTGGTTGTCCCTAGCCAACCATACATGTGTTCTTCAAGCTACTCACCAGCCAAAATGCCTCCAAGATCAACCAACATCTTCAAACCACGAGTTGCAACTGTGTATTGCACAGAGAGAGAGTTTTCTATAGAAGAATGACAAAGTTTCGTGCTTAAAAACTCATATTCGCACCTCTGCTCGCGAAAACACAGCTTATATAGTCTGGTTTTAGTGAAAATAGTCGATTAAATTTTTCGTACAGTCAGCTAATTTCACTTGACTTAAGTGAAATCAGTCGATTGAAAAATAATTCAATTGACTGAATGCATTCATACCAGAAACTATATACAACAAGCCTTTTAACCTGTTGGAACCCATTTTAATAGATTAAAAGAGACACACTAAGGCACAAAGGACATCAAACCTATGTCATATAGCCTACCAAAATGATATAGCACAAACACATCACATTTAACATATTATTTTCAGTTTTAACACACTAAAACTTAATCTTCAAGTGGATCTTCATCAATCTTCATCAAACACCTATGATCTTCATGCACATGGCTTTATCAATTCTTTGCTTCAAGCTTACTTGTGCCAATAGGCCTAACATTTGGCCCAAAAGAAAGATTGTGTTACTGATTTTACATGAAACCCATCATATCTTGATATCTTCTTTAGCCCAAGAGAATAGCATGTGAAGCCCATGAAGCTTATTGGGCTCTTGTTGTCTAAGCCCTCTTATATCTTTCTTATCATACTTCGAGTTATTAGGCCTTTTGATGGGCTTGGACTTTAAGTTGAGTATGGACCATGTAATGGACTTGGGCTGGATCCATCAGTTTCATTTGGATGATTACTTTGAAATGTCCTTTGATTAATGCAAGTTTTTGTCCTAGAATTTATTTTATTGAAGCTTTAAATGTGAAGGTTGGTTTCGGTATATTCTTCCCAGTTTGGATTTGGATTTCTTTATATTTTCACCGAATAATTTTTATAGAAGTAGCATTAAAAGGGATCAATATGATTTTATAAGTTGATTGAATCTAAAAGACCATTTAACCTTAATAAAAAAATTCATAACCAAATTATACACTAAAAAAATCACTAACAAAAATATTAAATGAACTCTAAATTTATTAGTAATTAAGTAAATTAATCAGGTATAATAATACACAACATTTTGTTATTGAAACAAACTAAAATCACTATCTTATATAACTATAAATAGTTATAATAAATTAATACATCAAATTAAAAAAGAAAGTCTATTTTTATAGTTTGTATTGCAATGATAACAAAATTTTCAAAAACATAAAAACAAATGATTTGTAAGTGCTTACAAGATTATATTGCACTCTACGATTAAATCTAATAATGACATACAAATATACATTTCATTTTAATATATTATCCAAGTACAAGATTTAATTATAAATTTTAATAATATAATCATTTTATTTTATTATGTATCACTAATTGTAACACTTCATTTAATAGTAAACTACTAAATAAAGAAATTCACATTTGTTAGCACACAACATGATAAATTCACGTAAGCTTTTAGAGAATATTTATACAGTCATCCAAAATGGATTTACTATACAAACATAAAAAGGCTGAAGAGGTTTAATCACTAAAGGTTTCTTATCAAAACTATATACATCAATTTAACAACTAACTAAGCCTCAAGCTGGAGGCCCCTGATCACGTCTAAACCCATCCACCCCTACATCATTCCCTACTCACACCACAATGGTGATCATAAGAAAGGAAGAAACAACAACAAATAGACAAGGAGACAAGCAAGGTAAGTTAATTGAATAAAAGATTCCAATTACATTAAATAATAATTTATAAACATACAAAACTAGCATTTAGTTGCACAAACACTAGACTCAATTTTATCCAAATATGTGCTCTCGAGTCAGACTAGTGAAGCCATGCATTTGTGGTGATATAACCTGCTCTCTTGAGCTGCTCTCACTAGCTATCACACACAAGGTTAATCCTTTAAGTCATAAGAAAGATGAAGCCACTATTATGACAAGACCTCTTGCTATTCTCACCATCTAACCATTTTCCTCTATTTGAGTATCAATGGCTAGTAGAATTCAGGATAGCTTCACAAAATGGATCAATATTGATTGTCAAGGCACACCTTAAAGAACACATCACCCATGGGATTCATTCCTTAGGAATTTCTCAAAATCATCAAATCATTCATGCACACACCTTAAATCCAAAAGTAGATACTACCACATAGATCATTTCATAATTATCATTAAAACTTAGGAAAAGATATTTAAACACTGCAATTCAACTGAAAACAAAACAATTAACGCTCAGTGTTGGCGCTCAGTGCCATTCGCCTCGCAAAGGCGGACACTTAGCGTTACTAGGTAGTGTTAAGCGCTAAATGACTCACAAAATTAGGCGCTGAGCGCCAGAATCCAACGCTTAGCATCAGGGAATAAAATGGTTACATACCTACAGAGGTGCCCAACGCTTAGCGTCACTTGGCCAGCGCTTAGCGCCATTCATCTAGCAAAAATGAGCGCTCAGCGCTGCTCTGTGAGGCTAAGCGTCACACCAATTATCAGCACACCAGATTTTTCACAATTTGATAATTCTAAACTTGTATGATGGTTCAAATTGGAATTCCTTTCTTGGTTATCATTCAAAAATATCTTTTAAATCATGGAGGTGGTATCAATTTGATCAATGATTCAAATCTTACAAAATTCCCAAATCATTAATGACACACCAATCAAACATTCATCTCACTTTTAAAATAAAAAAATCAACCAATCCAAGTCATACCAAATCAAAGTATTATCAATTCTAAGAAAACACCACCAATCATGGATAATTCGATTCAATACGAGTTTTAAGTTAGCTTTCCTCATCTGATGAAACCTGCCCAAACTGCTCTATAACACCAAAACCCATTCTAAGCTCCAGAGGACTATATCTACAAGTAGAATTATCAGAAAAGCGATCAGGTCACCTTCCTATGATCACTGATCATCAATAATTCAAGAGGGAAACTAAAAAGACTCATGCGATCTGAAAAGAGGGTGCATGCGAGATTGGAAACCTAGTTAGAGAAAAGTGTTGAAATTCAACTTACTTAATTAGGGAAAAGGATCGGTTGATCTTGAAGATCTCGTTGCGAAGATCATAAGGGCGGTCTCTGATCTTCACAAAGATGATCACGGAGTCAAAAATCATAGAGAGAAAGATGAGTGCTCTAGAGAATAGGTTTTTAGAGAAATGGTGGGTTTTAAAATAATGAAACTCGTTAATAAAACTTCTATTTATACTTTAAGTATTTTATTATTTAAATATTTGAGTTTCATTAATTTAAACAGGATTTTAACTCTAAAATATCATTTTTCTAGGTTGTTACACTAATCAATTGTGTCAATGTCATATTTATTATTATTAGTATTTGTATTAATTAAATTAACTAAAATAAACTTATAACTAATTAATTATTTTTCCGAATCACTACACAAAAAGTGGACATTTGTGACCGTTAAAATTACAAGTTTTAGCGGTTAAAAATAGTCACATATGACATCTCTAATGGTTTAAAAAATTTTCATAATTACACATGTCAAGAACAGTTTGTTAAAAAGAAAATTTAACCGTTGGTATTGCTGTAAAAAAAGAAAAAATAATATTAGCAGTTAAAAAGTACTACAAAATTTACTTTTATTTTATGATATTGTAATATATTTTGATGGCCAAAAACTGCTACCAAATATATCATATTTTGATAGTTAAAAATCGCCACAAAATATAACATATATTAACGGTTAAAAGTCGCCATAAAATATATCATATTTTGACGATTAAAAACTACCACAAAATATATTATATTTTGACAATTAAAAAACATAAAAAAATGTTTAAAATATTTTTAAAATTTTTTAATATTCTAAATTATTTAGTATTTTTTTTCGTTCTCTATTTTAGTTAAAATTATTTTTTATTACTTATTTATTACATAAAAGATTCTAGTTTCAAGTCCTATTATTCTTTATTTACTTATTTGTTAAATTACTAAATATATGTGAAAGTATTTTCACATGGATAGGATTAATGGAAGAAGCTTAGACAAAATGCTCTTTACAAATATTAATCAGCCTAATCAAAAGGATTATGTTCTCTTTTCTCCATAAAAATGTGATCAAGATTTTTCATTAACTCTACCAGTAACTACACCAAACAACACTACAAAATCTCATATACTTTTAACCAATAAGCAAGGAAATAGTATGTTGCAATGTAGATTACAAAGTATAGAGTGCAGAATGAAGGATTGAGAAGATCCTAACATATATAAGAGGATGTATGTCAAATTAATCTAAGTCTTGGAATATCCTAACATATACGTCAAACTCCATGAAAATTACTATCAAGTGATGATCCTCCTCGCAATGTTGGCATTTCTTGGCCACTCTCTTCATCCTGTGAAATTAAAAATTAAAATCATATCATGTTAGCATATTTAAAAATAATACACAAGATATTAAATTATACACACCAAATATAAACCACTTACAATTACATTACTCACATTACCAAACATGACACCTAACTCATGAGGAATATGCCATTCCTTCCTTTAGATGTATGCAAGCATGACACTTTTTAATGTCTTCACATTTTCTTCAAGAGTTGCTAACTTTTCCCTCAGACTAATACCTTCCTCTTCCAATTGAGAACTTTCAACTAAATCAGAACCCTGCATTACTAAATTTTGTTGTGGATCGAAATGCAACACTGTGAAGACCTCCTAATCCTAAGCAACGTACACATCCAGGATGATCCTTTCCCAACACTTTACTAACACAATCATCAGCTGAGATTTCAACAGAATTAACACTTTGACTCATTTCTTGTGTCATTTTCTCTTGTAAATATAAAAGTACATAATGAATATTGAAACTAAAACTAAAAGATGAATATTAAAACCAAGTTCATGTAAATGTGCATGTGGCAGTGAAATTAAAAGTTGCAAAAGTTGAATATTGTTCCTATAAAAAAAATATGAGAATCAAGGGGTTGACAGGTTGTAAGACCCAATATTTTTTTCTGCCGTAAATTAAAAGGGTTGCCCCATGTGAGTTGGGCCTAAGGGCTGGCCCAAAGGGAAACAAACCCTAAGTCTGCCCTAATTCTTTCATTCCCCTCATTTCAGAAAAATAGTCGTTATGTTGTTCTCTTCGATTCCAGAATAAAAGAACTGTGCTCTGCTAGGGTTTAATTCCTAGCCTCTGTGGAGATTGCTCAAGATCATTACTGCTCAACGTAAGTACTCTCCATCTCTGACCACCTTTTCCTTAGCATACTTTTCGTGTTTTCCAGCTAGGGTTCCGTAGGGAGCTTATCTTATGATTTGTTCCGCTATTTTTCCAGCCCCTAAATTTTTCTGGAGCTGCTGTGCTCACTCTTGTGGTGTCGAGGTCCTCTACTAACCCCTTTCCAGGTAAGGGAAGCTAGGCCCTATTCTTGTAGTTCGATTTTCTGTTGGTTCTATTGTTGTGCTGCGATTTTATGGCTGGTATGTTACTGTGGGAGTATAAAACGTCTTGGTATGTTGTATGGAATTGTGGGTGTGACTGATGCAGGGAAATAGTGGCGAGAAACGCGTGTTCTCGCCCAAGCGAGCCTGTCTCGCCCAGGCGAGACTTGCAAAGACAGCCTAGATCCACACTCGAGCTCTCGCTCAAGCGGAGAGCTCTCGTTTGAGCGAGGCATCTCGCTCAGGAGAGAGCGAGATGCCTCACGCGTTCTCGCTTAGGCATCTCGCCTAAGCGAGAACGCGTGAGGACTTTGGCTCGTCGCTGCAGTTTTTAGTCCAGGCGAGAGACTTTGTCTTTGGGCGAGGGGTGGCCTCGCTCAGGCGAGGAGGGGCTCGCCTAAGTGAGAATTCGCGTTTCAACAACCCTCATTGTTGGTGTTCTTGCCCAAGCGAGGGCCTGCCACTTGAGCAAAAGAGCCTTTTCACTTGAGCGAGGGTTCCTGGCCTGAGCGAGGCTGATGCATGTATTGGTGTGATGTTTGCTGTGTTTTATATATTGATTGGTGATCTACTGCATAATTTCATTACCCTGTTTAAAGCATGAATGAGTTAAGTATGCAAGAACTGTGTGATCTTTGGATTGAAAATAATGGGTTGGATATGATCTTGGTTGTGATCTAATTGAGATGGTTGGTATCAATGTGGCATGGTATTAATATGAGATGGAGTTCCATATTCACGGTTTGAGAATAATGGATTGGTATGGATTTTACTGGGAATATGAAAGAGGTGGATTATGAGGAACTGGTATGTGATATATATATATATATATATATATATATATATATATATATATATATATATATATATATGTATGTCTGTGTGTGTGT
>Ga0209589_1007036_pt1 | contig 18297 bp, 9 predicted proteins | sample CowpeawhiteBW_FD_187525 | JGI IMG/M metagenome (GOLD analysis project Ga0209589, IMG submission 187525) | Root nodule microbial communities of legume samples collected from California USA - Cow pea white BW (SPAdes) (version 2) | ecosystem: Host-associated > Plants > Roots > Nodule | place: USA...
AAAAAAAAAAAAAAAAACTATGAATGCTATTTACGTCCATCATGATCCAATTCAAAAACAACAAAAAGTGCAGGAGCAATATCTATTATCTTAAGGAGATAATACTTATAAATTTTAAAAGGAGTAGTGTACTAATAAATATTGAAATCAATGCATATACTTTGTTAGAATTAACACAATTCTTAATTGAAGTGAGATTAACACACTACATGTATATTTTAATTTCAAAATTTATTGCCATATTATAAGTATACACTTTATCTTATTAAGCTGGATTCGTTAAAATAAATCAAACTTAAACATAGTTCCTAACATAGTATCATTTCAAAATGTTTATTTTCGACATAAAAAATGTGTTGAAGATCTTCATAAATTAAAAATTTGATCAAATCAATAATAATAAAAATGAATTAAAAATTATACCAAATCAATAAAAATAATTAAACTTAAACTCACATCTAAATATCTAAAAGCAGTATGTTGTCGATATAATATATTAAAGTTAAAAATTTAAAACGAAAAGCAAGAATCAAATTCATAACATAAAAGCATATTATATGAATATGACAAAAAAAAAAGGTAACCAATTATATAAATTTGACATAAATTCATATTGTTTTATCTTATATGGATACAACTTTGGGCCTGGGTTGGGTGTTAGCTAGCCCTTAACTTAGGGGCATTTCTTCCTGGATCTCACATTTTTTCTTTCTGCACCTCCATAAGTTACAATATCCCTAATTCACTCTTGATTAAAATATATTAAAAACCTTAAATATATTTCTCCCTTTTCTCTTCCATCTTCAACGGCGCCTGAAACCTGCACCTCCTGTCATTTTCCGTTGGCCAGCCAAAAATAGTGGTTGCGGCATAATGGAAAAATCTTCAATTTTTCGCAGTATACGTGAAAAATAATAAATATTTATAAATAAATATATTTCTAACAAAAAAACACTAATTTGAAAGCACGAAAATAGGTTGTAGGAAAAAGTAGATAGATTAGAAATTTGGAAAAGGTTACATCTAGGACATAAAACATTATATAAATGAGAAAAATATGAGTTTTTTTTAAAGATGATAAACGTTGTGTCTTTATAAGCATTTATTTTATTTAATTTCTTCTATAGGAAAGAGAAATAGGAGAGAGAGTTTTAAGAATGACGTGAACCAAATGTATAGACATCAACAATCTAAGCTTAAACACAAATGATAAGATAGAGTTGGTAGCTTGATGGAAGAAGAAAGAGCAGCAAAAGTGGTTGGTTACATGTCAAAAAATTCTAGACACGTGATTCCACACTCACCTATATTCATGTACCCACACATCTCAGAACCTCACGTTTTTCCTCTTTTCGTTTATCCCACACATGCCATGCTGCATTCACCAATACAATTTTTCTCTTATTTTTCTGTGTTAGGTTTTAAAAATTTTATATGAGATTAGAGGTTATATTAATTTATAATATATAAATATTAGTAAACATAATCTTATCATATAAATTCATTTTGTAAATCTTAATTAAATTTATTTTTTAATAAAATTTCAATGTCTATCATACTACTTATTATTAGGGCAAAAACGTCGTTTTAGTGTAACTTTTTTCAAAATTTGTCACCATGAACAAATTTGAAGAAGTCGTATTAAGGTGTTACAATTTTAATTTAAAATATTTTAAAGTTGAAATTGTATTAATATAATACAACTTTAATACATAATATTTTAAATTGAAGTATTTTAACATATTTTATATATCAAAATTGAACTAAGTCGTACTACCTCAATACAATTTGAGTTTAAATGAACTCATTTAAAGTTGTGTCATTTTGATATGATTACAATTTAAAAATATTTTGTACTAATTTTTTGTCATTTTGACACAATTTCCTTTCAATTTAAATTGTGTTAAGATAACATAATATACTTATATATTTAGTATTCTTTTAAATCTATCTATTTCCATAATGTTTTTTAAAAAGTCACTAAAATGATGTTTTTGGCCATTATAGATATCACAATTTCATAATTTCATGCATAAAATATACACATATCAATGTAAATGAACATGTTAAAAACAAAATATAAATGGATATGTATCATTATTGTGTTTTTTGGTGTGTCACATTACTAAAAATTCTCATATTATATGGTAATTTTCTTGCAAATTTGTTTAAAAAATTAATAAGAAAAGACTTTTTTCTACTATTTTTTTAAGAATTTTAATTGACAGGTAATTTTTTTGTGAGTAATTATTTCTTACAAAATTATAAAATTCGCAAGTATTTTCTACAAAATTTGTTGCGAAAAGTGTTTTATACAAAATAGTTTGCAAAATAAATGACAATAATTTTCTGTAATTTTTTTTTCGTAACAAAATTTATAAGTATTTTTTAAAAAAATTAAAATAATTAACAGAAAATATGAGTTTTTTTAGTGTCTTGGTATATATATTTGCATTTTCTAAGTTTGTTTTATTGCTGTTTTTAATTGTATATATTACGTTTGCGGACTAAATGTCACAAAAGTTGATGAAGAGATCCATGCACCACTGTCATGTTCCAAAACATTTCAAGTAAGTTTATCCTCTTTTGATTATTCATCGTTTGCACTATATAAAATAAAATAGATTAAACCAATATTCATGAAAACTCATAATATAAAACTAACCAATAACCGGCGAAATAACCATATATATATATATATATATATATATATATATATATATATATATATATATATATATATATATATATATAAAGAATTAAAATTCATCAAATAAAACGTGTTTATCAGTTACCTCATAAACATAGAATCAACACACTTATTTTCTTGACAGAATCTCTTCTTCGATTGCTTAAACCTAGTTGATGTTAATGATGGTTGAAATTAATATTAAATTACAGATTAATAAACCTCAGAAGCTTCATCAGTTATATCTCTTAAAATGGTTAAAGCTTCTTAAGATTCTACAACTACTATTGGTATTGGTGAAGCAACAACAACACTAGATTTAATAATAATATCACCACTATTGTAAATCGTGACTTTTTTTTTTCCACTTTACATGTGTTCTAATTTTTTTTTTCTAATTTGCACAGCCAAATCAATATGGAGTAAAAGATGAATATAGAATATTTTTACACTAATTTTTAGAAAATAAATATTTCAATTTTCCATCGCAGATATATTAGAATGTAACATTTATTGAAAACTATAATCAACACATTTAAAAAACTCATTAAATTTATGTGATACTAATAAAAGAAGAAAGTTACCACTTAACAAATTCACAAATGGATAGCATGAGAAAATGAGAAAACTTATCAGAAAAACTCTTAAATTTTTGTTTTGACGGAGAGATGAAAAAGTACCTTATCCATTTACACACCATATTTTTTTATTCCTTTTTATTAACATATTGATTTTCCTCAGTTCAGTTCATATAACCGAGTACAAATTTCCTTAACATGTTTTAAATGTTTTTTATTCTCTGCATAGAGAGGAAAGAGCAATAAACATAGGAAGAGAGAGAGAAAGGAACAGACTTAGCGAGACAAGGGTGAAAGAAACGAAAGGTAAAAGGAAAGAATAGCAAAGGGTGCATTGGGTCCTCAGAACGTGAGATGGATATGGGCCCATGATAAATTGACCGGGCCCAGCAGAAAATATCTGGTGTGATATTATGTGGCCTAGCTTTGTGTGTCACTCACTACCTTACAACCAAGCAGGCCTTGTGGGCCATGGGCTTTTTGCCCTTAACCCATCTTTCCTTGACACGTCACAAACCATTTAATTGCCACTTTCCCTGTCGGTTTTTTCAACAATAACTAACAGACTATGCTTTATGGTTTCGTCAACGAGTTTTTATCAACTGCTTCCGGGACCATACAACTCCGCTACTACAACTCTCACCTAAAAAATAAAATAAAAAAAATAGAATCCACACAACAAAAAATCATTTGAAAATATTAATATGTAATTCGTAACTGTTTTAAGAAAAAAAAAGAAGGAAAAAATTGTTTATTTTAATGAAATTAAATTTAAAATGATAATTTTGGCTTTGTTCCCTAATCATTCGTAGTTAGGCTACACGTGAATTCATGAATATGAAAAAACATGATTTGGTTGCACAAAAATCTGATATTTTTTTGTAAGTACTGTTGGCATATCTAACCTTTTGGAAATGAATAGATAAGTGCGAGTACTAATGATAACGTTAATCAAAGTCTTGTCGACAACAAAATTCAAAATTCAAAATCACATAATTATCTGTTTTGTATTATTCTGCTTTGAAGTGAAGTTACGCATGATGCTCATTAAGTTCCCCTATTATTGTTCTTTCATAGCTCCGAGCACACAGAACATGATTAGTGTATCACTATGAACGGTAAATCATACGTGGCACGTCTCTTGTAAATAAACCATGCCAACTCAACTTCACAATTTGGAGATATTTTGCTCTAAAAAGCACTGTCACTATCTTCAAATATATCATAAGCTACCTAATAATAATTTGTCTCTAATTAGACTTTCATTGGGCAATCAAATTATTAAACTTCACTCAAGACACGGAATATTATTTTCATTAGGAAACTAAGTCCTATGACAAGAACAAGTGTAGAAGTGACGCATGCTCATAAAAATTAAATGATTCCACAGTTTACAACTATCCATATCTTATTTAGTCTACTCTTGAAAGAAAAGAAACAAACCAAGTAAAAGAGAAAAAGAAAAGGAAGGTACAAAATATAATTGATGTATTCATTAATTGTTAGTAGTATTATAGAAAAAAAAAGAGATTATGATGTAACCACAGTCAATTTTTTTATTTCAAATTTTTTGTTGTTTTCGACCTTTTGTTGGAAAGTGGAGTAGTTAGATTTCATCTCTCCATGTAAAAGAATCTAAGAATAATTAAGGATAAAATTAAAATTTAATATTATAATATGGTGCATTAAATAAAATAAAACAACCTTATTTAAAATAGTGTTGAATGATATTAATTAGGTGGTGAGGTGGCAAGGGAGGATTGGTGGTTGCAAAGTAGGAAGTGTAAAAACAGTACAATGAGAAACTATCTCATATAAGTACTCTGTGGCTGTGTTCTGCTCTAACTAACAGAGTGTCTATCTCCTTTTACAAGATACACGAACCTTAAAGCTTGAAACTTGAACTAAGAGGAGGAACATGGTATCTAAAAACCCCAACCCTTCTGAGGCTTACTACATGGACCCCTCTGCTATGTCGCTCCCCGGAATACTCCCTTTTGCCACCGCTACCGCCGCCGCCGATTCCCTCGAGGACCCTGCTAAGAAGACTCGCAAACCTTACACTATCACCAAGTCTAGGGAGAGTTGGACCGAACCCGAGCACGACAAGTTCCTCGAAGCTCTTCAGTTGTATGTCAATTTCATGGTTTTTTTTCTTTCTTTTAATTTGTTTTGTATTAGAATGTAGTGTGTGGATTTTGAAACTCAATTGAGACATGGGTATTAGTGGTATACCATATACGAGGTTTCAAATTGTTGTTTTTGTATAAGGAGAAATTGATGATAAATGTGAGGGTATAATTGTGGTCACTGTCACTCCAAAACTCTTAATGTTTCAGGGGTATGTGCTTATGATTAGGTATTTCCTGGTTTCAACGGTTTTAGTGTTAGGGACAGTGTATGGTTTTTATTACTGTTATTGTTATTTGAAAATGACTCTGGCTTAGAACAATTTTCAATATGTTGAGTCATGTTTGACACATTGAATTCTACTAATTCAATGGCTGGTTTTGACTGTTTTGTATTGCATTGATCGAGACTCATCGAAAGAGAGAGAATCAGAAAGGAATTAGGCAGGTTTATTATTCTTTTTGAAGTGTTTGTATTAGAAACTTAGATTCACACTTTGGTTTTTTCAAGTATCAAAGCATCATTTTATACTTATCTGTATATGAGCCTCTTTGGAGGAGATGGATTTTGATATGATGATCGGCGAGGATCTTATACGGATAATTTTTCAGTTTAGCTAAAATATGAATTCCTCTTAATACTAGTAATAGTGTGGTAAATATACTAGTTGTTTATGATGTAATGCAGAATGAACATAGCTCAGGTTACTGTAAATGCTTCTTACAGAAAGTTATTAATTTGTGAATAGAAAAGAAAAGAATGTAATAATTTTCTAGACATTTCTACATAAATTTACATAATTAAAAAGAAAATATAGAAATTAAAGCTTGGAGATGTTAAGAAGTTCTCCTAATTAGAAAAGAATGAGAAGATAATAGTGAGCAGTAGCTAGAAAAATGCAACATGGCTCTTTCAATATTAATTTTTCTTTTAAATAACCATAGAAAAGGCACTTAAGAGAAGCCACAAACACAACTCAACAACAAATTTAAACACAAAGTGACAACTTTGAAAATACTGTTGTTTCTCTCCAACCAAGTACACCTGAAAAGTACCAAATTGTTTAAATTGTAAATTCTGATAATCATCTCATTTTGTTTCTTTCGTTCTGTATGCAGATTTGACCGTGACTGGAAAAAGATTGAAGCATTTGTTGGATCAAAGACAGTTATCCAGGTAATTTCAAATGCAAACTTTGTCTGGAAATTTGCACTAGCTGTTTGGGTTAGCCATAAATGTCGTGGATTGAGTAGAGCAGAATGGAGATGTCATGGATTAAAATTTGAGAACACTTAGTCATATGAACATTTATTTATGTTGAGATTCCTACAATTTATTTCAAAAGTTCCAATGTTAATTGGACACCTCAAATACATACGAGAAGGACTGAAAACTTACTACTGATTTTGCAGATACGAAGCCATGCTCAGAAATACTTTCTGAAAGTTCAGAAGAATGGGACAAGTGAACATCTTCCTCCACCCAGACCAAAAAGAAAAGCTGCTCATCCATATCCTCAGAAAGCTTCAAAAAATGGTTTGAATATTCACTATATTTTTTATTTCATTATTTAATATGATTGTAGTATCTAATAATTTTTAGTGATATCTGGGCAGTTCCAGTGCTCTCACAAGTATCAGGGTCCTTTCAATCATCATCGGCTTTGCTTGAACCAGGGTACATAATGAAGCGTGATTCTTCAGCAATGCTTAAAACCCCTATTATTAACGCTGCAGCGTCTTCCTGGTCAAACAACTCTCTGCAGAAAAGCACTAATTTATTGCATGGTACAACTAAACACTGAACATTCCATACTTCAACTTTAGACTTCATTATCATGGAAATAGTTGTGGGTGTTATTTAAATAATTTTCTGAAGGTAATAATTATTTATTGAGTTTATCATATCGTGTGTTTTAGGCCACAAAGTGAATAATTGTTGCAGTAACAGTGGAAGTCCTAGAGCAAAGTTGGTTGGTGAATCTAATGGTCAAGGGAATAATATCCATCCTCTGAGAGGCAAGGGTTTAATGATTTTATATCTAATTTTTTATGTTGTCGTCTGCAATTATTATATCACATTCAATGTGTACGGCAAGGTTATGAAATGATGTATACTGATAATGTGTGTGCATAGACCCCTCTGTCATGCGAACATCCTTTTTAAAATTTATCTTTCTTCCAACGTAGACAAAATAATAATTGCCCTTTCTTCCAACGAAGTCTTGCTGTTTCCCAAATGACATTGGCAGTTTTCTTCTCAATATTTATAATTTTTCATCTTCTTCCGGGTTTTATTGCAGTTCTTCCAGATTTTGGTCAGGTATACGGCTTCATTGGCAGTGTATTTGATCCAAATGAAAGTGGACATCTGCAGAAACTAAAACGAATGGACCCTATAGATGTTGAGACTGTAAGTACTTGTCTACGTGCATTCTTTTTGTCAACGATTCTTTCCGATTATTCTTCACGGCAATTTATTTGTACTTTACTTTTTAGGTGCTACTGTTGATGAGAAACCTGTCTATCAATTTAGTAAGCCCAGATTTTGAGGACCATGTAAGTATTGTGACAACTATCTTTGTATTAGTATTACAATGAAAATGTAATGATGAATGCGTCGTTTTTTCTTACTTGGGCCTCGCCAGGCAACATCAAATTTTGATTATGTGTTCAAATACCTAATTTGGGGATTCTTAGCTTAAAATAATCTCTATATGTTCCTCATCTTTCCAAAACTTTCCAAAAATTGATTGGAATTTTCTGCTGTATAGAAATTTGAATGACTTGAAGTTGACATCAAATTGAATGTTCAAGGACAGAAGAAAAGATGATAAACTCTATATTTATACGCATGTTGTGTTATTCATGCAGAGAAGGCTGCTAGCATCATATGAGGTTGAACCTGAGTCAGATAACTATTATATCAATGTGGATCGAAACATGCTTGATGAGCAGTTGAAGAGTGTTACTTAGATGGTGGAGGCAGACAATGACTTTGTTTTCCAGCTGCTGAATGCAGTCGGGTGGAATTTTGCATGATGAGGTAAAGATGCCGTGGCATGGAGACTGACTGAAGTAAATGCTACTGCTCATCATCTTAGCTGTGGAAGACTTTTTAAAATTCCCACAATTCAAATCAGTTTTTATATAATAAAAGAAAATTTAGAGATGTATAGGGTACATAGTTTTGCATAGTATGCACAGATATATGTGCTCTAGATTTAGCTAGAAGTGTAATATCTGAAAAGAGAGACAATTCCCCATTAAAAACTTTCTAACAGTGTACAGTATAAATTTTTTTAGCACTGGGGGTATGAACATTTGAAATAAGAACTCAACTGAGAATGATTTATTCAACTCATATACCTAAAATTATTGGATTAGAGAGTTATGTTTTAACTTTTTATGCACCAAAACAGTGTCTCATTTGTATGGTTAATTTGGTGAAAGAATAACTAGACATCCAACAGAATATTGAAAATGACCACAGTTTCATTTGTCACACAAGGAATACAAAATGCTACATGGTAAAGGCTGAGACAACCAAATTGATAGTCACTGATGAAGAAACACGGTTTAGTCCGTTACTCGTACAAACATCGGACTGATTTTTCACAAAGACCACAAGAATGTATTCGAGAAAGTTTCTGACTTACTGTACTGACTGCCTGTACACATACGTTGTCTACTTTTAGATTTCTTTATCGTGTCATGAAATATTTCCAGTAATGAAATTTTAAATGTACTATATCTAATTCAGACAGTAACCAGAAGACAGCTTCAGAAATGTTTCACTACAAACAAATGGAATAGTCAGGGTAGAATACTCAGCCAGCAGTGTTGGCTGTCGCGAAAGTCTGGTACTAGAAACCTTGCATATAAGGATGGCATTGATTTGCTAGCAATTTCATTTCAATGCAACTGTCAACTGGAGTTGGATTGATGTTACTATCACCCTGAAAGTCTAACGATGGGTAGAATTATCAGTAACTATCGCACCTTCTAAATTTCGGTTCAACATGACTCGTACAAAACATTATGAAGTGATTTCTTACCGAGACCTGGCTTTACAAAATCCCCGTAGTTTTTTGTCTCCTGATACGCGAAGGTACCAGTCCGCATCGAATTTAGCTTTTGTGTGCAAGAAGCCATCTGGAGTGCAGGCAGATGCAATGGAACTCCACTTTTTGATACACTTAATGAGCAGCGATGAAGTTTATCAGGATTTATAACCTGCTGGAACATTGTTTGACTAACTTCACGATCAAACCTTTTCAGCTCGTTGTGATAAAGAGGGAAAGGTTGAGAAAATGGGTTGGATGGGAAAGAGTGGGAAAAAAAAGAATGTATGGCTGAATCAATGGAGTTTATTTGAAATCTATTATGGTCGAGTTGATCCTTCTTCTCTGGATTCAAATGATTGGAGCAGAACTCGGCGTGAGTTTGTTGTGCATGCGTAGAGTGGGAAAAGCAGCCCAATCCAGCTCCATGGTGCACCATTGGATCATCCACATTTGGTGTAGAACTTTCTTCATTGAGTATAAATTCCACTAGCTTTTCAATCATTTCTCGAGGTGAGCTTGGACTAAACACCTCAGCTTCAATTGGACTCCTTTCAGCGCTACTAGACATGGAACTATCAACCACAGCCAAATTTTCCACATCGGGCTGCAAGAACAGTTCGTCAAATGTAATTAAACTGTCTTCGTCAGGCAAGCAAAGTTCACAGCTCGAACTCGATTCTCCGTCTATGCTATCAGTGAAAGAATTTAATTTCAACTCCCGTCGCACGTGGAAATCAGGGCTGGATGGATTTTGCTTCATGCTAACTGAAATGCCTCTACAATAGACCGTAGATGATTCACAGTCATCAACCATTGGAGCGAACTGTTTTTCCTTTTCCACACTAGTAGGAGAGATAAGACCTTCTGAGGGACCACACGTTGAAATTCTTCCTGAAAAAAAGACATTATAACCTTAAATGACAAGTTGACAGAGAAAATGAAGAAACCAATGAAAGAGTTTTTTACCTTTTCTCCATATTTTCCGATCTGCTATCTCATGATTTGTACACTCACTAGATCCAGATATGTCACCGTTAAGCAAGTCATTGCTATGTCTAGTTGAAGGAAGTGACTGAAAAAAAAAATGATATTATGGACTCTTTAACACAATAGAAGTAAAAGGTTGCACGCCTCAATCTACCTTAAATTATGGAAACTATATCCACTCTGTTATTAATATATAAATATAAATCTCAAATTAGACCTTGTAGCGACATGGAGGCCGGTATGGTTCATCACATCTATGCAACAGAGGATTAACATCACGAGGAACCTCTAGAGAAAAATTTTGAGGCACGCTATTTTGACACTTGGGACCTGTTCGAAAAGCATGAATAGTTAAAGAAACTTTCTTCAAACAAAACCAGAATATGCAATAACAATCCATAATAAACAATAATGATCAGAAAGTGGGTAGTAAGCATATTGGAAACTCTAAAGTAGAATTACAAAAACCAAAATTACACACCTGGAGCACATGAACGTAAAGAGAAAAGGTCGGATGCCTCGTCATCAACCACACTATTGGAGAAAGATGCACCAAATAATTAAGAGGTAATATTCTAAAAACATAATGGCATACGAGGGTTTTTTTTTTCTTTAACCATGAAATTGAGGACTGAGCTTACAAAGAAAACTTCACTATGAGTTCCGCTTGGTCTAAGGAGAGAAGAAATTCTCTCGTATATGAAATTTTTAAGCGCCTGCAATACCAAATCAAACAAAAGGATCTTAATCAAATTCGAGACATAACTACGTGTTACTTAATAGCTAAGAAAAAGGTTGCAGTATCACTAAGCCAAAATTTTCATCAGTAGATGCATAACTCTGGGATCCTCACCAAACTGAAGCCTACAGTCATAAAAAAAAAAAAAAAATCTACAACGATTTTAATGATTATAAAACAGAAAAGGTAAAATATGACTCAAAACAGTTTCTCAGAGAAAGAAGATTCATTGTAAAAACAAAGAAATAAGAAATTTCTAACAAAACAAAAAAACACAGCACAACAATGTTAGTTCAAGAAATCAAGAAACTGTAGTAATCGTTGGAACAAAGAAAATATTAATAAATAATAATTCCGATCAAGAAAATATTGATATAATAATCATTCATCGAAGTTTACTTGTTAGGATCTCGGACGTGAACAACCGAAGGAGACGTAGCAGTTCCATTTTCTTGGCTCATTTTTCTCGGGAGAATAACTCGTCAACGATTATTGACTCAAAAGGTTATAACCTTTGGAATAACCTAGTGCTGTTGAAGTAACAAGACTTGGAGTTGGACTTGGATAGAGTACATTGACCTTTCAAGAACGCGGTTAAACGTGTGAAGAAGAAGCTGCTGCTAAACCTAAAGCGAAGACATTGTTTCTAAGAGTGAATTCAATGGTGTAGTGCTATCCGTAATTTCTTTTCCGAGTAGAAAAACAAAAAAAAAAATAGCAATGATAACGAGAACAGGAATGGCCGGAACGGCGTTAGTGGAGGAGGTGGCTGAGGAGCAAAGAAGCATTTTTCTCAGGAAAACATGTGACAGAGAGACTGGAAGAGAAAAAGGAAAACCTTGGTGAGGAAGTTAGTGAGGGTGAGAGTATGTTGGAATATTTATATTATGGTAAAAAAATTTATTAATCTTAACATACTCTTAAAGTTAAGACTTTTATATTATTAATCAATCAAACATTATTTATTTTTAAATTTTGTACCGCAAATGAATTACTGTATTGTTATTTATTTTTCTTGTACTGAATATATATTATATTGTTATAAAGAAGACGGGCAATTAAATAAATTAAAAATAAGTCGAAAGGTAAATTTGAAAATATAATGCAAATATGAGGTTAAAGTTAGAGATATAATTAAGAGTGTGGTTGAATGGATGCAAATAAGGGTATATTTCGCTTCACATGAGTGATGCATTTAATAGTCTTTGTTTGGTGAGATTGGTTTTTAGGAAGAGTGATGGTGTCTTTTGGAGTCCAGTTTCTGAGTTTGTTTCTACTTATTTATTTTAGTAGAGTATGAAAATATAGTAAGTTTTGTGTTTGTATTAACTAATTTAATAGGATTTTGCAAAAAGATGGAGTCGGAAGAATGTGGAAGAATGAGCATAGATTAATCTTTTCTAAAATAGTGAAAAGACACTTTGCTCACACAATTATTATCATTTTGTTTTTAATATTCTTTTACTTTTTCGGTGTGCCTGAATTATTTTTTACCATTTCCATTGTGCTTTTTCACTTCTACCTTTTTTTACCTTTTCATAAAAAGAAATTATTATTTAATTTTATTTAAATTAATCTTCAATTTTATTTTATTTTAATTTCTAAAAATTATATATTTAATTTAATATATTTTTATTAATTTTAATATTATTTTAGTTTAAATAATTATTTACATTTCATTATAATTTAATTTACATAATTTATAAGTTAATTTAAAGTATTTTTATATACAATGATAAAATAGTAATCTTATCTTTTCATTAATTTTTTTTAATCTATAACATCATTAATTAATTTTCATAAATTTTTCTCACATTTTTCCTTTAAATCTCAGTGTTTTTCTCCTTATCCAAACAATGTAACTTCCACTTCTGTTTTCTTTGGAAACCAATCCACCATTTCTATTCCCAAAATCAAACGCACAGGAACAAAAGTTGTGTAACGTCTAAGTGTTTTGATTTTATCTTTTATCATCTGCCTAATACATGGGCATTCAGCAAGAATATTTGTTCAAAAGTTAAATAATTAGTAAATAATCCAAAAACCACTACAAATATGGATTCTACAAAAACAACTAAAATGGACAAATTTGTTATAAACGCGGTTGAGATCATAAATCGTCAATAGGAGCTAATTTGAGATGCATAATAGTCATAATACAGTATGTCCAGTGCTGATTCTACAATTGAAAAGTTTTTTCAAAGATTCTTATATATTTACCAGATAAAACATAGCATGATTTTACCAAATTACTAATATGTTTTCAGTTAAGATAATCACTGTCTGAAATGTTAAGATATAAAATTGTTTTAGTCAAGATTGACACTGCAAGACAAGAAAATATTAGCCACCACTGCATTACTTTGCTGCGAATAGAACGGCAAAGTTCAAAGCAGTCATTTTCTTTTCAATTCAAAGCAACATTCTTTTGACTTATCCTGGACAACACATTCAATTACTTTATTTTGATTTCATTTCTTGAAACAAGTGTTTGAATGTAATACAAAATAGTAATTAAAATTCAAACACATTCATGTCATTAGAAGAAGGCATTGGTAGAACAAGACTTGAGCTTAACAGATTCAATGGGCAGAGAGTTCGTTGGAAAAGGACACTGGAGTGGCTTTTTCTCTGGCAACAATTCGCAAGGAGGAGGAGTGACATTGCTTGTGACTCCAGAAACATAAGTGCAATTCCATTGATGCTTCTTTGGTTTTTCACTGAATTGGATGGTGACATTAGAGATGCAAATATTGGTGAAAGGGTCGTTAGAAATTCCTTGGAGTCTTGCAGACATCTTGACCCCTGTTGCAACAACGTCTCTGTAATTTATCCCAGTAATGTCGGGTAGTGCTTTGGGATCATAGTTCGGATCAGGGTGTGATTTATAAGCACCAGTCATCCAAAACACATACTTCATAGTTGTGAGGTTCATTCCTTTCACAAATATGTCTTTCACATACCCACCTCTACCCGCTGCTGTTTTGATTCTGATAGCTGATTCAGTGTTGATGGCAGTGAGATCTTCAGCTCTCACATCAGAGATTCCTCCAGACATTTCACTGCCTAAAGCAATCATCGCACTATCAGGGGATATACAAGTAAGCCTTTTAATCACAATGTGTTGGGATGCCATTGCGAATTTGATCCCATACTCATCCCATCCACTTTTTATTGAAACACAGTCATCACCAGAAACAATGTAGCAATCTTCAATCCTAACATTTGTACATGAATCTGTGAAGAACACGAAAAATTTCAGAATAATCGAACCATGGTTGTCAACTGATTATACGGACAAAAACATGTTACCTGGATCTATCCCATCTGTGTTGGGAGAGATTATTGGAGCATTAATGGTAAGGCCTTGCATTATTATGTTACTGAGAATATATATATATATATATATATATATATATATATATATATATATATATATATATATATATATACACATAAATCCTTGTGAAATTAGCAGAACAAGAATGCAGAAAACAAGAAAAGAATTAAGAAATTTTTGAAGAAGAAAAAAGGGTTATCTAATAACCTGCTGTAAACTGGATGGATAAAATAGGATGGAGAGTTGAGTAAAGTGAGAGAAGAAATCTGGATTTGATCAGAGTACATGAGCTCGATCATGTATGGCCTAGTGAGATTCAATTTTTTGTTATGGAATTTCTTCCACCAATAAGCTCCTTGTCCATCAACGGAACCATTTTGACCTAAACACCAAATTTAAACTGCTCAGATCGATTTTACGATTGTGTTTTGTACGGAGAAGATGAAGTGTAATAGATAGATACCTGTAATTACGACATCAGTGAGGTTAGTTCCAAAAATTAGACTGTTAAACCTTCCATGAGGAGCATCTCTCCCTCTTCCATAAGATGGTAACACAGGAAGATGAGGCCATTCCGATTCATTCTATCAATGTAATAATGGAAGTGATTAAAAGAAAACCAACATCTTCAACAATAACAAATTAAAAATGACGAAACACTGTTGTCAATTGCTATTTAACTAGGTCTTATTCTGTGTTATATTAACTTACATAATAGAAACGACCACATTAAACTTTTAAAAGACATTAGTAAAAAATAAATAAAAAAGTACTTAATTATCGTTACAAATATAGATAAAAAATATTAATATTAAGTCAAAAATAAAAATCTAACTCAAACTTCAATTTCTCTCGAAAATCAATCTCTAACATGAAAAAAAAAACGTGTAATTTATGAAAATATTTATCCTGGTGGAGTAGGGGTGGTATAAAATGGTATTTGGTGAAAAAAAATGAAATACCTGAGAGGCAAGAATAAGAGCTTTGTTGTGAAGAAAAAGAGTGAAATGGCTTGTGAGATTAAAGGGTCCCGTTAGCCATTTTCCGGGTGGCACGATGAGTTGTGCGCCTCCGTCAGATGAATAATGACTGAGATTGCTTATTGCATTTCGAAAGGCTTTGGTGTTGGATGTAACGCCATCACCAACTCCACCAAAATCTGTCAAAATTGCACTGTGTTTTCTGCAATTAATGGCTGGGTATTCAATTCCCCCATTCCCCACCTTGCATTCTGCAACCTTCACTTTTTCTGATCCCAGTATCACAATTACGGACATCACACTCACCTGCGCACAATAATAACACTTCACTCATCACAAAATCATCGACCCAAGCCCTCCAGAAATAAGGTATATGAAAAATTCACCATCCAAAAGTTGCCTACGAAAATTATCAAAATCTAAAATGGATGAGTAGATATGAGAAAAACTATAAATTAAACTAGAAAAAAAAAATTACAATGAAATTCCCAAGTCGTGGACACATCTTCATTCTTTGAGATGTGGCACACTCAAGTTTACTTTCTTTGCTGAGGTAAACAAGAGAAGACAGGTCTATATATAGATACACAGAAGTTTAGGTAGTGGGACTAACTCAATTTTATTTTTATTTTGTAGTCATTTATGTATTATAAATGAGTCATATATTAAGTTCATGTGAAAGTTCCAAAACCTTTTCTTATATCACATATATCACGAGTGAGAAATTAAATATTAATAAATGATCTAATAGTTAGGGTTAAATTTAAGATTATAACAGTAGGGATATCTATAAATTATTCGGGTTTTGATCTAATAACATTTTAAAAGAAAAGTAAGAAATTAGGAAAGAAGCAAATATATAAAATATATAAGATATGAAAAGACAAAATACTTTTTTTATATATTTGATAATAATTAAAAAAAATCAAAGGTAGAACGATAAACAACAAATTTCATTAAACCATAAATAACCTACAACTTTATTACAAAATGAAATTTACATTCATTTTTATATTATAAATTAATCATATCTTTAGGACATTTGAGACTTTCAACGAAAAATTATTAATAATTTAAACTTTTTTTCTTAAATTTTTTCTATATACTGTATTACAATTATTTATAATAATTTTAATGTTTTAAAATACATTTACAAAATATAACAATATAACAAAATGTATAACGTGTCTTCAAAATAAATGAGGTGCAATGATTTTAATATTTTTGAATATATTTATGATAATATAATAATATATAACAACTTTGACGTTTTAAAATATGTATAATCATTTTAATATTTTAAGATCTATTAAAAAAATTAATGTACCAAATTGGTATAATAGATCAACAACCAAAATTTGTCTATCTTGTTAATGATAAATAGATTTATGAAACAATAAATTTTAATTTTAAACACTAAAATGCAACCCGTGAAATAATAATAATCTACGATTTGATTACTAAGCGTATTTGTGAAACAATGGTATTTTAATATTTTAAAATTGTTAATAAGCCTAATAAAGATTTAATGAACTTAATTACATTCAGTAAAGTATTAAATATGGTACACTAATAATATCATTTATTATATAAATATTAATAATATAACATCATCTTCATTACAAGATTTATGATATAAAATCTTATTTACTCAATACATTTCATTATGTCACATCATTCTTAAAAAAATTAATAAAAAAAAAAAAAACTTAGAAGAATCACATGTTAGTTCATGTTTTATTTAGCTGTTGATGTTTTTAAAAAATAAATATTCTTATGATTCAGTACTTTATTTAATACTTAAGGTCTTAAATTCTATGAAATATAAAAAAAAAATTATTCAGAAGGTTTTGGAAATCTTCATTGCATATTTAAAGGATAAAATGGGTATTTTGAAATATGGACACAAAAAGGAGAATCCCCTTTATATATTGTTATAGATAAATTAATATTTAAGTTATTTTAAAATTTTAATATATTTTTTATATTTGACATTCTTACAAAATTATATGTTTATTCAAATACGCATATCTTACGAGTCTCACATTTTAATAAACGTGTTCCAAGGATACACGTTTTAAAGATCTGAGATTTTGAATTTTATGTCATGTTCCAAGGATATCCTCACTGCAAAACTCATACACAATCAAGGTATTAATTTATATAAATATAAAAAAATTGGAAGGCCAAGTTCTCCTGTCACAATCAAGTCCGTCGCTACTTGTACGAATATGACCTTAAGAAACTTAGGTCTTAAATTTATAATCATTAACACTTAATATAATTATTCTTTTTTTTTTTTCAACTAACGTGGGATTTAGTTCTATAATTTCTTTTTAAATCGTTACTTTTAATTAGTGTAAACAAATTGGTACGGAGAAGGAGAAAGTGTTTCAATAAATATATAATAATTATCTAATAATATTACTAAATTGTATTTAATATATACGATTACTAATGTGTTAAGTTTACTAATAAGTCTAATGTTACCGTTATCAGTCCAAGATGAGTTACATGTAATAATTAATGCAACTCTTAATTAATCAGTGAATGGTCCGTTACCATCAAATTAACAAATTACAAACTTAATGTAAATTGACATTAGAATGTTATTATTTAATATAACAATTCAAAAAATGTTACTATTTAATATTGTCAATCCATGAGAATTGACGTAAGGTCGTAGTTAAAATTAAAATTATAATTTATACACGTACATATGTCCACACAGAAAAAAAAAATTATATATATATATATATATATATATATATATATTATTGTAACTATA